>Ga0315274_10016115_pt1 | contig 10567 bp, 5 predicted proteins | sample YL17G02_20_MG_FD_203700 | JGI IMG/M metagenome (GOLD analysis project Ga0315274, IMG submission 203700) | Sediment microbial communities from Yellowstone Lake, YNP, Wyoming, USA - YL17G02_20 | ecosystem: Environmental > Aquatic > Freshwater > Lake > Sediment | place: USA: Wyoming | collected...
TTCTGGGAAATCAAGGATGGCAAGGTCGCCGGTATGCTCAAGGACGTGACGTACCAAGCGATCACGACGGAGTTTTGGGGCTCGCTGGACGCCCTGTGCGACAAGCGGTTCTGGGAGCCGCACGGGGTGATGAATTGCGGGAAAGGCGACCCGATGCAGTCGGCTCAGATGTCGCACGCTTCGGCGCCCAGTAGATTCCGCCAGATCCGTGTCGGGGGGGCAAAACCATGAACGCAGATGCCATGATGGAGATTCTCGAGAAAGCGTTGCGGCTTTCCACCGCCGAGGTGACCGTGGCCGCCCTGCGGGGAGGGACGAACGCGTCCACCCGCTTCGCCGAAAACGTGATTACCCAGAGCGTGCAGAAAACGGAATATCAGCTCAGTGTGGAGTGCGCCTACGGTCAGAAGCACGGCGCCGCCGCCACGAGCAACCTGTCGGAGGAAGCGATCAAGTCCGTGGTGCAGCGCGCGGACGCCGCGGCCAAGGCTTCACCGCCCGACCCGGAGTACATGCCTCCGGTGGAGAAGGATGAGAGCGGCAAGTATGCGAAAGTCGAGGCATATGACGCCCGAACCGCCCAAACGGAGCCGCGGGAGAGGGCTCAGGCAGTCCGGAAGGCGGTTGACAGGGCCGTCGCGGGGAAGATGCGGATCTCCGGCCTTCTTGCGATGGAGGACGAGTTCCATGCGCTCGGAAACTCCGTAGGCCTGCGCGCCATCCACTCCTCCACGAACGCCTACTGTCACGTCACGGCGCTGGGGGACAACGGTTCCGGCTGGGCGCACCAATGCTCCCACCGGATGGGCGATATAGATCTCCAGGCCACCGCGGAGCGCTCGCTCGGCATCGCTCGGCAGGCGCAGAACCCCACCGATATCGAGCCGGGACGCTACACGGTGATTCTTCGTCCGGCGGCGGTGCAGGAGTTCGTGCCCTATTATGTGATCTGCGACGCGAAGGCGACGGACGAGGGCCGCACCTGCCTGCGCGGGAAGCTCGGGCAGAAGGTTTGTGGCGAGAACATCACGCTTCGCTCGGACCCGTCCGATCCGCGTTGTCCCCGCACTCCTTTCCGCCACGACGGCCTGGCTTCGCCCACTCTGAACTGGATCGGGAAGGGCGTGCTGGAGAACCTGGCCACCTCGCGCTTCTGGGCCAAGAAGACGGGGCGGCAGGCTACGGGTTATCCCGCCAACGTCATCATGGACGGCGGGAGCGCCACCGACGAGGAGATGATCGCCTCCACCGAGCGCGGGATCTTCGTGGTGAGGTTCTGGTATATCCGGACCGTGGACCCGATGGAGTCGCTGCTGACGGGCATGACGCGCGACGGCCTGTTCCTGATCGAGAACGGCAAGATCACGCGTCCGCTCAAACAGTTGCGCTTCAACGACACGGTCCTGGGGGTCTTAAGCCGCGTGGAGCAGATCGGGCAACTCGAGCGCGTGGAGAACATGCTGATGCCCACGATCAAGGTGCGCGAGTTCCACTTCACGAGCACGACGAAATTCTAGCGGCGTGTCAACCTTGCTTTGAGGGATAGGAACCCTCCCTGGCGGTGGGGTTACTGCATATGGCTTGCCTTACGTGTCGCCGTAGGGTCTCTTGTGCAGTGGCCCGACCGACAGGGAGGACATCCGTCAAAACACAGTTTAGTATCCTGTCCCCGAAATGCGAAATGCGGAATCGAGAATCCCTGGGAAAGGACCCTCATTGCGAAATGCGATATCCCCCCATCATACCATTGACCCTTCTGTTTCTTCTAGCCGGACTCTCCGGCGTTCCGGCACAGACAGAGATGCCCGCGGATCTTGAGACACCACAGGCACGGCGCGTCACCCAAGCCACGGACGTAGTCAATATCTGGAAGCCCCAACAGCATCTTTACCTGAAGGGCAATACCGGCGTTAGCGAAGAGAATCTTGCCGGCTTGGAGAAGTGGCTGGACGACAAGGCTCCGAATTGGACTGTCGTTCTGATCGAAAGCGCGGATGGTGAAAACTACACCGACGCAGCAGGGCAGACCTATGCTGGAATGGATGCTGTTGAGCACGCGCTGGGCAAAGGATTGCCCAATCTGACAGCCTTTGGTCAGATGACAGACCCGCGCACGAGGGAAGCCAATGGGGCGTTCTTCGTCCTGTTCCTGCGAGAGCGCAAGTTCTCGTACTTTGGCTCCACCGCTCAAGACAAGCGAGGTTTGGGAGAGGATCACTGGCAAGGAAACCTGGATGGGCCGGCCATCGCCGCCATGCGAGGGGGCGGGAGAATCGTGGATGCCGCGAAAGATACGATAACCCATATCGAGGGCCGGCTCAGTTCCGCCATCGCCGCGGAAGCGAACCGATCGGAACAGGAAGCCGCTGAGCGCGAACGCGCGAGGGCCGCCGAAGCCGCATCTGAAGAAGCGGCCAAAGAAGCATCTATGAATCGCGCCAAATCCGAACTGCTCGGCGCTGGAAATGCCCTGGACCTGCTTGAGAAGGAGAGCGCGGAAATGCTGCGGGCCAATCCGAATCTGACCGGCGGCTCGGGTATGCCCGACCTTGGGAGATGGCGAGGCGAATTGGGGATCGCGCAGGTAGCTCTGGACAGGGGCGATGCGGCCGCGGCGACGCGTGTGGCGGCGGAGGCAAAATCCTGGGCCGAGTCATGCCTGAAAGACATGGCGAAATGCCGCAACGCGATGCAAAGAACAGAACACATGCAACGCCGCTGGCAGGAGTTGGCGGGCCACAAATTCAGCGCTTGGGCAAAGGAAGAATTGAGCCGGCTTCAAGCGACCCTGGAACAAGCGAGCAAGCCCCAGGGTCTGGAATTCAAGGCGTATGCGCGCATGATTGCAGAGGCGGAAATCCTGTTGCAGACGGCGGAACTCAAGATCCATCAACAGGAGATGGTTGTGGCGGCGGCGCAGCGCAATCTGTTGCTTCTGGGATCGGGAGCATTAGTCTTGCTGCTCGGGGCGGGGTGGTTCCTGAATCATCGGCGGCGAGGCGCCATGCGGGAATGTCTGGATCTGCTGCAAACTTGGCATGGAACTCTGGGTGAAAAGAACCAGGCGCTCCTCAAACTCCTGGATCGCTCCGCCTCAATTGTCGGGCCTACCATGGAGGAACTGGTTTGGCGCTACAAGGGAGAAACCCGCTCTTTGGGTGAACAGGTCATCAAGGACGTGGATGAGATTCTCATTATGGCAAGTTGCGCCAACCGGATACTAACGGCGGCAAAATCCAAAGTGATCCCCTCCAATCCCTGGTTCTGGACGGTGAACTTGTTTTCGGCCTGGTACTATCGCGCCACCACTCATCTCTTGCGCGATCTCCCCATCGCTTTCGATCCGGCGCAAGGGTTGGAACCTATCCTGCAAGGCGTTCAAACCAAACGGGACCGATTGTTCGCAGACCTGAGCGCCTATCCGCCGTTCTCCTTGCCTTTTGACCAGCTTCTCGCATCTCTTACTGAGAGAGTCGAGCGGTGCGCGCCCAATCTGGACACGATCGAATCCAGCCTGACATCCGTCAATCCCTTTCTGAAAGAGGTCCAGGAGACGATTGACGCCGCGCGCTCGAAAGAGACTGAGATCTCCGACGCGGAGAAGAAGGATGGCCTGTTGCGCATCTATCCGGTTTTCTCCGAGATCCTCCCCGCCGCCCAGGCGGCTCAGCTGGAAGCAACGGAAGTCGCCCTGTGCGATGCGGTGGGCGCCTTGCGCCATCCAGGGGCGGACGCCAAAAGGAAATCCGACGATGCCTTGGCGCTGATCAAGGCAGTCGGCGCGTTCCGCAACGAAGCCCTGGCGACGATCTATGAGGATCAAAAGGCGCTTGCGGCTGGGGGCCGGATGACCCAGTGGATTCCCGATGCGCTGGAGAATGCATCGCAAGAATCAGAACGTTTGGCCAGGATGGCCATGACCGCCGGCGTTGCGTCCGAAATCCAAACATTCCAGGAGAACTTGGAGCAGTTTCGACAACGAGTTGCCGGCGCCGCGAGACTGAATCGGGCATGTCAGGAAGACGCCAAGAAGGCCACAGATGATACGACTGCCCTTATCGAAGCGGCTCGCAAAGAGCTGGGAACGGCTCTGTCGCTGCCTTCGGATCAAGTGCTTCATGAGAAGGAACTCGATCCATCGCAGCGAGTGGAAAACGCCATCGCCCAGAGCGCTTTCATGCGAACAACGCTGGATCAGGGCGATGTGGCTGCCTCGCAAAATGCCCTGGATGCCATCGAGCGGTTGACCCGCCAGGCCCGCGAGATCGTGGAGGCGACCCGGAACGCTTTCCAGGAACATCCCAGCCTCTCCGCCGCCTGCAAAAGCGAGACCCTGCGGCTAGAGGCGCTGCTTCCCGAGCATGAAGCGATACTCTCCAGCATTGAGCGGGAGTATGCTCCCTCTGTCCTGCTTTTGGGGGCGGGCGATCCAACTCACCCGAACGCCAATGGAACCATCGGGGACAATCTTGTTGAAATCCGAGGCCATTTGGCCTCCGCCCGCGATTTATGGCTTCAGGCAAACCAGATGCTTGAAAAGGCCGCTGTTATGCGGTCCGCCGAAGCACTGGCACAAGCGCAATCGCATCAGGAAACAGCGCGATTCCGTCTGGAAGAAATCAAAGAGAAGCAAGCGCGGCTGACTGCAACGGATGCCGGCAATGCAAAACTTCTCAGCCAACTTGCCTCGCGCAACGATGAATTGGCGCCGGAAGTGGACGATCCCAGGACCATGGCGCCCACGCGGAGCATTTTCGACAAGGCCACTCAAGACCTGGCGGCGGCTCGATGCTTGGCTGAGGCCTCCCGTCGCGATCCATTCCAAGCCGAGCAAACATTGATGTCCGTTTCCCAGGGGCTCGACGCCGTGGCAGAGCATGTCCGTTGTGATCGAGACCTCTATGGCCAAGCCCAAGCGAGCTTGGAGACGGCGGATGGTCTGCTCGCTTCCCTTCAGCGGTTGTCTCTACAAGCCCGGAACGACCGGATCGTGGACAGTGCGGCAATCACACGCGCCCTCGATGCCGCCGGCGGCCTTGCCGTGCGTCTTGCCAACGTCCGCCAGGCGTTCGCCCAACCCCATAACGATTGGCAGACGATAGACAATGAGGCCGGTCGTATCGCCACGGAAGCCGGCCAACTGGCGGCGGCACTCCGCAACGAATTGCAGGAGGCGGAATCGGCCATGAGCGCCATCACCCTGGCCGCTGGATCGGTGCGAAACGCCGGAGGTTGGGCAGGCGCATTCGGCGTGAGCATCTTCGGAAGCCCGGGTTCGGATTATCTGTCGAAGGCCAGATCTTTCCTGGAGTCAGGCGATTATCCTGGGGCGCGCGCTGCCGCGGAAAGCGCGCGGCGGATAGCGGAACAAGCCTTGGCCGAAGCGGAAGCCCTGGTGCGAAGGCGCCGCCAGGAGGAGGAGGAGCGGGAGCAAGAAATGAGAAGGCGCCGGCGCCAGGAAGAACAGATGCGCAGCTTTATGCATTCTTCGAATTCCAGCCGTTCTCATCTCTCAAGCGGCGGTATCAGTTCCAATTCCAGATCCTCCTCCTCTCGCTCTTCCAGTTTCTCCAGCGGATCCGGCACAAGCCGATCCGGATGGTAGGATGGCCGACATACTCGAAGGATACGCGAGCGTTCGGAGTTCTGAGAATCGCTGCAAGCTCCGGATTCCAAAGGGAACCCAAGCCAACAACGAATGCCGAATCCGGGGCATCGTCCGCGGCAATGGCGGGAGCGACTCCAAGGACTCTTTGCTGCTGCTGACGGATTGATTGCCTCTGCCATGCGGGCAATCCCACGCGCATAACAGGCGATTCAGGGCGGCTTCGCGCCGACACGGGCGGACTCGCCGCCCCTTGGGTTCCCAGGCTTTTGTGGAGAAGGTAAGAATGGTCATTGGTCGCGATCTCCAGAAGAAGACGCCCGGCAGAAAAGTGCAAGATGGGGAACTTAAGTATGGCGTCCCCTGGAAGGGGAGTCCCAATGAAACTTGTGTTTGTCAACATCATGCAGGAACTTCACACATTCGATTCGACGGCGTACATCACCCAGCCGCCGGTGCCGTTGGCAGTTCTGAACGGCGTCACGCCAAAAGCATTTGAGACGTCCCTGGTGGACGAACAGACGGACAAGGTCCGATTCGACGGTGACGTATTTGCATTCACCCTGTCAACCCAGTACGCAGAAAAGGTGTACCGTTACGCGGACGATCTGCGCGCGGCCGGGAAGAAGGTCATTTTAGGCGGCATTCATGTCACCGTCTGCCCGGAGGAGGCAATGCGCCACGCGGACGCCATTGTGACTGGTGAGGCCGAAATGCTCTGGCCAACGGTCTGCGAGGACCTTATGGGGGGAAAACTCAAAGAGCGATACGACGGCTCGCCAACGCCACCCTCGCAGATGAGGCCGGTTGATTATCGCTTTTTTGGGGATCGGACCTACCTTACGCCGGCCTCGCTTTTTGCCACCCGAGGCTGTAATCATCGGTGCTCTTTCTGCGTGAGTTCACGTTACATGGGACCCTTCCGCACCAAGCCGCTGGACGTGCTCGAACAAGAGATTGACCAACTGCAGGATCTCTACCCCGCAGCCTTCCTGCAGTTCACGGACGACAACCTCCTTGCGGACCGGGACTACGGCGTCGCGGTGCTTGACCTGCTCCGCCGCAAGAAACGACGCTTCGTCACCATGGTGACTCTCGATCAGTTCTGTGACGGCCCTCTCATGCAGGAGATGGCCTGCGCCGGCTGCCTGGGTGTCGCGGTCGGGGTCGAGTCCGTTGATGACGACAACTGCATTTCCGTGGGCAAGTTCCAAAACGTGGGCCGGCCGTTCCCGGAAGCCGTGCGCCGGGCAAACGAAATGGGAATCCAGGTGTGCGGCCTCATCATGTTAGGTCTTCCTCACGACACACCTGAACGGCTCGCGCGCACCGAACGCTACCTGGAACAGGTCCCGTGCACCATTTACGACCTCCGCATTCTGCGCATTTACCCGAGCACCTCGCTCTACAACCAAATGCTCGCCTGCGGAAAGGTTACCGGAGACTGGTGGCTGGGAAAGGACCCCTTGGCGAGCAACCATTTCCTTCCGGGCTGCCTGGGCGAGCACTTCAAGCACGATCACTTCAGTCCAATGCGGCTTCAGTATTGGGCGTTGAAACTCACGTCTGAGTTGGACCGGATGAAGTGCGCCGCCGTTGCTCACGTGCTGCGCGTTGGCCGCCGGGGGCGCGCGCTGAAGTTCGCAGCGACGCTCCTCTCCGCCCGCCACCGGAGTGCCAAGCAAGCGCGGATGTTGCTCGAACGAGTGAGGCAGGCTATGGCGGCGAACGACGGGGAATGTTCTTGACGCAAGATCGAGGGAGGAAAACCAGAACAGAGAGAGTCGCATGCTGAGAAAAAGGCCCAACAAGCGGCTGAAGCGGACGCGGCGGACGCCGCGGAGCTTCCCGCCGGTCCTTGCCATCTCCGGGACTGTGCGAGGGAACCTCGGTTCCCGATGCGCCCTTTTTCATGTTTCGAGGCCGGCGGGATCATGCAAATTCGATCTTCGGCGAGGACCTATCCAGGTCTGATGCCGCAAACGGACGTCGGGTCGTGCTCCTGCGGACAATGGCGAAGATGGGCTAGTCGCGTGGCCTGACACCAACCGCCCGTGTCCACGGCGCCAAGACGCTGATTGCCAGGGGTAGTACCTCATAGTGCGCCGGCAGGCGGCCGGGTTGCTCGCCGTCCACGTCGACAAAAACCGAGGCCTTGCCGAGCGGCAAAGCTTCAACGGACTTCCCGGTCAGCACCGTGATCTCCGGCAAACCGAGGTGCTCACCACGGTAGATCCTTCCCAAGTAGCGCAGAAACGTTGCAGGCCCGACATCACCTACGATCACCACGTCGAATAGGCCGTCATCGAGAATGGCCCACGGCGCAATCATCATCGAGCCGCCAAAGAATCGTCCGTTCGCGACCGCCACCGTGTTGACCACTTGCTCCAGCGTCTCGTCGTCAACTCTCAGGCGCACGCGCTGATTCCGGTATTGGATGAGACCTTTGACCGTGCCTATGAGATAGGAGGCCCTGCCGCCCAATGCCTTGGTTGCTTTGTTGACCTTGTCGACAATGAGCCCCGACGAGCCAAAGCTCGAGATATTGATGAAGTGACGAACGACCTCGCAACCGTCCCGACCGATCACGGTCGCCCGGCCGAGATCAATGCGTCGCTCACTCGCGACGGCGAGGGCTTGCTCAACGTCGCGTCCGGCCATGCCGATGGAGCGCACAAAATCGCCGCCCGTGCCGCCCGGAAAGGCGACGAGTGTCACATCGGGTGCAACAGCGCCTCGCGTATCGACGAAACCGTTTACGACCTCGTTGATTGTGCCATCGCCACCGACCGCAATGATCCGTTTCGCGCCCTCATCGATCGCTCTTCGCGTGAGGATCGTAGCTTGGCGTGGCCGCTCGGTGAACTTCACCTCTACAGGACCGAGGTGGGCCTCGATCGCAACGCGACTTGCTGCCCACCATTTGCGGACTCGGCCAGAGGCGGCCTCGGGGTTGGCCACGGCCACGTTTTTCATGGCTCAACATCCTTTCCCGGAACAACCGCATTTCGCCACCCTCCTCATGTTCCTTATTTAGTATCCTGTCCCCGAAATCCTTACTTCACGAAGATCTGGTCCAGGTTGACCCCGATGATCTCGCCGCGCTTGGCAAGTTTCGCTGTGTCCATGCGAGACTGGTCTCCGAAGATGGAGATGATCGTGGGCCGGGACTGGATATGGCGCTGGTAGAAACTCAGCATGGTGTTGATGTCCGCCTTCTGGAGTTTCTCATACCGGCCCGTCCGTGGATCCCCAGCCAGCTTCAGGCGTTCCCAGCCGCGCACGGCCCCAATCACCTCGCGGAATCCGAGTTTGGAGGCTCGGTAGCGGCTCAGCAGGGACTGAATGGTCTTGGAATAGCGTTCCTGGGAAACGGGCATGCTGTCGAAAAGGGTTCCGAACACGTCCAGAGCGGTGGCCGTTTTGTCGGGCTGGCAGTTGATGGATGCGTCCACCCGGTTCTGGTCGCCCACTCGCTCCCCGAAGCCATACCTGGAGCTTGCGAGATAGGCGAGCCCACGGGCTTCGCGGAGTTCCTGGAATACCAGGCCGCTCATGCCGCCGCCGAAATAGGCGGAGAAGATCTCGGCCGCCGGGCGGTCGGCCTCGCTGTACAGCCCGTCCGCGAACTCCATCTGGACCCGGGACTGCGTTACCACTTTGGTGAAGAGGTAGATCGTGGTCTTGTCCGTTTGCCGGAGTTGGAGGGGCTCGTATCGAGGGGGCGCCTGGAGGGCTTCGGGCGTGGGAAGATGCTTCTGGAGGATCGCGGCGAGTTTGTCGAGGGGCATCGAGCCCGTGTAGGCGATGGCGCGGCGGTAGTCGAGCAGGCCGCGAGCAACCCCGAATAGTTCGTCGGGGGTGAGTTTCCGGACCTCGGCGCCGGGTAGTTCGGTGAGGAAGGAGGACTTGTCGGCGAAGAAAGCATATTGCGTGAGCGCGGAGAAAATGGCGCGGGGATCCGTCCGGTCGTCCTTGCGGCGTTCAAGGGTTGTCCGAATCATCTCGTTGAAGCTTTCCGCCTCGATTTTCGGGTTTTTGAGAAGGTCGAGCGCCAACGCAAGGGACGCCTCGAGGTTCTCGTCCAGGCCCGAGATTGTGATGACGGTCTCGTCATCGCCGGCCCGAATATCCATGGTGGTGGCGAGTTTGAACCACTCCTTCTTGAGTTCCTCGGGGCTCAGGCGCGTGGTGCCGGCCAGATCGAGAAGGCGGGTCGCGAGGCCCAGCTTGTTGTTCTGCCGTGTTCCCAGGTCCACGTGAAGGGAGAGCGTGAAGAGATCGTTGAAGGGGTTGCGGACGTAGTAGATGTCAACGCCCTTGGGGTCCCGGCGAACCTCATAGTCTTTGCCGGCTTGCACAAAGACCGGATCGGGCTCCTTGACGGACATGGCGAGAACCTTATCCATGAACTTGGAGCGGCGCGAGGGATCTATGGTGATCTTGTCTATCTTCGGCTTTTCCATGGCGACGACCTTGTGGGGAGCGTCCCGGCGGTACCCCGCCACGTGAGGCTGCGAGAAGTACTTCCTGGCGGCGCGCACAACGTCCTCGTTGGTGATCTTCTCCATGCGCTGGATTCTCTGAAGCGTCCACGGCCAGTCCTCGCGGGCCGTGAAGGACCGCGTCATCATGCCGGCCAGGCCTCTGTTGGACTCCTGAGCGCCTTTCAACCGCTTCTTCTGGTTGTTGATGCACGCTTTGAGGAGTCCGTCGTCGAACTTCCCGTCCATCAGCAGTTGGACCTGCCCCAGGAGAAGTTTTTCGGCCTCCTCGAGCGACTGGTCCTCGTGCGGAGTGCCTTGCAGGGTGAGTTCTCCATAGTCGCCCATGAGCGAAACGCGGGCCCCGGCTCTGCGCATTTTTTGCTGCTGGACGATGTTCAGGTCAATGAGGCCGGCCGCGCGGTTGCTCAGGACCATGCCCGCGAGATCCAGCGCATCGGCATCCGGATCCTTCTCG
>Ga0315274_10016116_pt1 | contig 10566 bp, 10 predicted proteins | sample YL17G02_20_MG_FD_203700 | JGI IMG/M metagenome (GOLD analysis project Ga0315274, IMG submission 203700) | Sediment microbial communities from Yellowstone Lake, YNP, Wyoming, USA - YL17G02_20 | ecosystem: Environmental > Aquatic > Freshwater > Lake > Sediment | place: USA: Wyoming | collected...
AGTGATTGGGGGGACGATGAAAGGTGAAAAAGTGGTGTACAGTCATTCGGGCAAGTGGTTAAGGGATGGGGTGGTCGAATATATTAGAGAGCGAGGAAGAATTGCTCCAAAGGTAGAGGGTCGGATTTTAGAAATTCGCTGATGATAAAAGTTTTTATCAATGACAAATTGATTCATGTGCTACCAGGGATGACAGTCAAACACGCCCTCATCCTTACAGGGTTACTCAAAGAGGTAGAGGATTCGAAGAAAGTTTATGATGAATGGGGAAATGAGGTCGGTTTTGATGGAGCATTGTCTGAAGGAATAAAGATTTATGTCAAGTGAATGTCATCTTAAAGGGAGAGTCTTGTGGAAAATATCGTGAAAGAAAAAATTGCAGAAATGAAGGATTGGTTGGTGGAGATAAGAAGAACGATCCATATGCATCCAGAGCTTGGATTTGAGGAGTTTGAGACCTCCAAATTGGTCTCTGAATGGCTTGAGAGATTTGGACTCCGTGTTGAGAGAGGATTGGCAAAGACGGGAGTGGTAGGTCTTCTTGAGGGGAAAGAACCGGGCAGGACTGTGGCCGTCCGAGCAGATATGGATGCACTCCCCCTTGAGGAAGCAAATCAAGTCCCTTATATTTCCAGGGTGAAGGGGAAAATGCATGCCTGTGGTCACGATGCCCATGTGACGATTCTTTTGGGTGTAGCAAAATATTTTTCTTCCATGAGAGATCGAGTGAAGGGAAATATCAAATGGATCTTTCAGCCGGCTGAGGAAGGTGGCGGGGGCGGTAGGGTGATGGTGGAGAAGGGAGTATTGGAGAATCCGAAGGTGGATGCAATCTTTGGAGCTCACGTCTTTCCATTCCTTCCCATCGGGAAAGTCGGAATCTATGAGCGAGAAGGACTGGCTGCGGCAGACCGGTTCACCATCAAGATCATTGGCAAAGGGGGGCATGCGGCAACGCCTCATGTTGCAAAAGATCCGATTCTTGCTGTCGGCCATCTCATCACACAAATTCACTCCATTGTGAGCAGAAATATCAACCCTTTGGACAGTGCGGTCGTGACCATTGGCAAAATCAGTGGTGGAACAGCATTCAATATCATCCCAGATGAGGTAGAGCTCATGGGGACGGTGCGCTCTCTGAATCCTCAAGTAAGGGAAGAATTGAAATCAAGGGTCGAGCAGATAGTTCAGGGTATTGTTCGCTCTTTCGGCATGGATTATCGATTCGAATTCGAATATGGTTATCCTGTTTTAATAAATGATTTAGAGATGTCGAAGCTGGTCGCTACTGCCTGTTCCAAAGGGATAGGAAAGGAGAATGTTGAAATCTTAAAGCCTTCAATGGGAGGGGAAGATTTTGCTTACTACCTCGAAAAGGTTCCAGGATCTTTTTTTAGACTGGGCTGTCGGAATGAGAAGAAGGGGATCGTCCATCCTTATCACAGCAGTCTCTTCGATATCGATGAAGAGGTGCTGCCTTTTGGCGTTGAGATGTTTATCAGGGTCATCGATCAATACCTTGGGATGAAAATCGTCTCATGAGTGATTCCACAATTTTTTCGACAAAGTGATCTTCCTTTAGATCGACTCCCCTCACCCTTCCCCTCTCCCCTCGAAGGGGAGAGGGAGGGGGTGAGGGGTAAATTTTAGGTCCTGAGAGATATCATGACTTCCTTTCGTTCCCAGGTGGGATCACTCCTCTATCTCGTAGTGATCTTCCTTTTGAACTTTCTTTCAAGAATCGTTCTGGCTCCTCTGATGCCGACGATCGAGGAGGAATTGAAGATAGGACATGAAGAAGCAGGTTCCCTCTTCTTCATCATCTCTCTGGGGTATTGTATCATGCTTCTGGGGTCTGGGTTTGTCTCTTCCCGGCTGACTCATAGGAGGACAATCGTTCTCTCCGCCATGGCCGTAGGGGGAGCTCTTCTGTGGGTGGGCCTCAGTTCTCACCTGTGGGGGATCCGCTTTGGGCTTCTTTTACTGGGAATGGCCGCAGGGCTCTACATCCCATCGGGCATGGCAACCATCACTGGAATAGTGAGTTCCAGAGATTGGGGAAAGGCTATTGGTATCCATGAGCTGGCACCGAACCTGAGTTTTATTATTGCCCCTCTTATAGCAGAAATTCTCTTAAGGGCTTATTCCTGGCAGGGGGTCTTGATGGTGCTCGGAATAGCTTCTATGGCCGTAGCCGTGGTCTATGCTTTTTTAGGGAAGGGTGGAGATTTTCGTGGTGAAGCTCCCAATTCCAGAATCGTCCGATGCATTCTAACTGAGCCCTCGTTTTGGATCATGATCGTCCTCTTCGCTTTAGGCATTGGTGGAACCATTGGAGTGTATAGCATGATTCCTCTCTACTTAGTTTCGGAGCGGGGAATGGAACGCACCTGGGTCAATACTTTACTTGGACTCTCCCGAATCTTAACTTTAGGCGTGACCCTCCTTGCTGGATGGGTTACAGATCGTCTCGGTCCGAAACAGACACTAAAGGCTGTTTTTCTATCTACTGGTTTGGCCACTATCCTGTTGGGTATGGCCTCTGAGTCATGGATCATAATAATAATTTTTATTCAGGCTTTGCTTGCAACCTCTTTTTTCCCTGCGGGTTTCGCAGCCCTCCCCCGGATAGGTTCACCCAGTTTCAAAAATGTAGCCGTCTCTTTTACCATCCCATTTGGTTTTCTCCTGGGAGCAGGAGCTATTCCAGCCGGGATTGGGTTCATTGGAGAAGTGGGATCCTTTTCCCTCGGGTTCACTATTTTAGGAGGGCTATTCTTCGGAGGTTTTATATTAGTCCGATATTTGAAGTTTACCGATTAGCTATTCCAAAGGAACCTTGCTTTTAAAAGGGTTTAATAATGATAAGGAGAGGGATAAAGATAGAGATATCCCTTGAGCTATTATTTTTTGCAGAGATGAAAAAGAAAGGGGAAGGGAATACTGAAAGCCTTACCCCTTTCTTTCATTCTTGGATGTAAACCCCGTATATCCCCGCCCTAAAGGACGGAGCTTTTCTTTATCTTTAGATTTGAAATTGCCTTCATCCCTGGTCTGAAGACTGGGGATGAAGGGATTATACGGGGTAAACTTTTTCCTTCTTACTTCGGTGGAACAATCCCATCCTTGCAAGCCTTTGCAAGGCGCATCTTTACCACGGTCTTGGCTGGAATTTTAATCTGCTCGCCTGTGGCGGGGTTAAAGCCCATACGGGCCTTTCGCTTGGAGAGGACAAGCTTGCCGATCCCGGGAATGACAAAAGATCCGGCCTTCTTGGTCTCCGCGACGGCTAATGCGGCTACCTCTTCGACGATCATTGCAGCCGTCTTCTTGGAAAAATCAAATTTCTCAGCAAAGTGACTCACAATCTGGGACTTGGTAAGGGTTTTCTTTGCAGCCATATTTTTTCCTCCTTTTAAAAATGAATTTTAAGAATCTCCATTAGGGTAGTGGGAGTATAAAGGAAAAGCGATATAAAGGTCAAGAAAAAAATTTAATAAAAGATTAAGATCTTTGATCGCTGGGGCTTTTAGAAATTAACTGATCAATCTCTATCATCATACAATGGATTCCTTTCTAAAAATTCAGTCACCTTTCTAAGCTTGAACATTTACCCCGTTAGAAAGTAGAAGACTTTCTAACGGGGTTTACCCTTAGAATAGGAATAATTTGAATCTTTAGAAAATGAAGGTTGAGAAGAAGATAAAAATCTTCGGCAAGGAATGGTCCACTGAGGCAAATGAAGTGGTTTAAGCTTATTGGATAATAAATGCAGATTCGGTAACGTTTTTTGTAAAAAAGAATGTTTCTAAATAGGATGCAAAGTTTAAAATATTTTGAATGTCGATATGTTATAAATTTTAAACTGAAGTGGCCTATTTTTTGCATTTTTAGTCATAAAAAGAAACTAAAAACTCAAACCACGAGCAATTGTGAGTCGGGAAGAAAATGATCCCAGGACCGGGGATTGCCGAGTTTCCAAGTTGATAAAGAGGACCGGGTTACTGTGGTTTTAATCAAATAGGTGATCCGGTTTTTCATTATAAAAGGAGAATTTGGGAAGGAGAAGAGAAATAGGCATGGCAAAAAAGATAAGAAAGATATTAAAAAGCATAATGATATTAGCTGTGATATTTGATATTTTTCTACTTTTGTTTGAATACAGAATAATTCAATTCGGTGCTTTTTGCCTTGGGATGAAGACTTCTGAAATAGTATATGAGCGGATAGTACAGGTAGGTCAAAAGTAGGGAGAGGGTAGAAAGGCATGATTCTTAGATATCTGAAATAATCTTGTTCATTCTCCGCCGCCCCGCTGAGAAGTTCCTCTCCTGCTTAAACAGATGAAAAGCTAACCCAATCCCGGCATCTTTAGTCCTTCCAATATCCATCCCACTGGAAATGGAATACTTAACAGCCAGATAAAGAGACCATAAAAGAAGACCAGAGCCAAACCCGTGAGCAGGAGGGAAATTCCCCATCTCTCCTTTGCCTGGACTTTCAAGAAGAGAAAAACCATAAGGGGGACCGCAATGAGAAAGCCGAAGAGGAGAATGAGCAGGAAGAAGCCGATGATCCATGCAAAGCCTAACAGAGTCCTGCGGTTGGCCAATGCCTGATCGATGTCTTCCGATAGCTGAAAGTCGACCGCACCCTGTTTCGTGACAATATGCTTACTTTCAAAGAAGGTTAGCAGGAACTCGGCCATAGCTCCGAAAAAGATAAAAACACTTACAATCATTGGGAAGAGAGCCGTTTTAAATGGCCATTTCATTGCTGTGATCATCACTCCAACGGCCATGGCCATCAAACAGGGGCTCACAAAATGTTCACCACTATACCTCATGCGGCTCTTCCTTTCTTATCGAGATTTTCTTCCGGAAGAAGTGATAGAGAACAAACGCCACGGTAATGAGGAAAATAGTGATAACCTTTGGCCGATATAGCCAGGAAGCCCCATACCGGGAGGTAGATACATAAAGGTAGTTTTCAGCGAGACGGCCCAAGATAAAGGCCAAGATAAAGGGTGGGCGAGGCCAATGATATCGCACCATGAAATACCCTATTCCTCCAAATAGCATTAATACGATAAGATCGCCAATGTGATTATTGGAGGTATAGGCTCCAATAAAACAGAGGAGGAGGATAAAAGGGATGAGAAGGTTTCCCCGGATCGTTGTCAGGTTGGCGATATGATTGATAAAGAGCAGGCATACTGCCACAACAATAATGTTAGATAAAGCGATCGTCCAGACCATCGAATAAGTTAGGGTGAGGTGTTTGGTCAGCATGTCTGGCCCAGGGATGAGCCCCATAAGAAAGAAACCCCCAAGAAGGATGGCCATTCCGCTATTCCCAGGAATTCCAAATGCGACGGTAGGAATCAAACCCGCACCCTCTTTGGAATTATTGGCAGCTCCCGGCCCCAAAACTCCCCGGACATCTCCCTTACCAAACCCAGCCCTTTCCTCCAATGTCTTAGCGCTCTGCACTGCATGGGCATAGGAGACCCATTGAGCTACTGCTCCACCCAGGCCAGGCAATATCCCAATGAAAGAACCAATGAGACTACAACGTATCGTAAGCCAGAAATGGCGAAAGGTATCCTTAATCCCATCCCTGACCCCTTTGCTCAGATTGCCATAAGAAACATTGCCTGCGATTGCGGTTCCGCGAACTAAAAGATCAATGATCTCCGGGATGGCAAATAATCCTACCACCACGGGAATGAGCGGAAGCTCGTTCCACAGATAGAGCTGTCCAAAGGTGAAACGGATGATTCCCGCCTGACGTTCCTGGCCTACGAGAGAGCATAGGAACCCAAACCCTCCGCTTAACAATCCGCATAAAAAGCCGCGTTTTCCGTGGCCACTCAAGGTCGCAATACATGTCAGACCCAAGAGGATCACCATAAACATCTCCGGAGAACCGAAGGCCAGAACGAGGGGACGAACTATCGGGATGGAAAAGGCCATGAATCCTGCTCCAAACAAGGCCCCCACAAGGGAGCTCATCAGGACCGCACCCAGGGCCCGTCCCGCCTCTCCTTTTTTTGCCATGGGGTAACCATCCACCACTGTGGCCACTGTTGTTGCCTCTCCTGGGATACCAAAGAGAACCGAGGTAATGTCTCCGGTCGTTGAAACCACAGAGTGCATCCCCAGAAGGAAAGGAAAGGCTTCCTGAGGGGTCATCTTATAGATAAACGGAATCATTAAGGCGAGAGTGGCGCTCCCTCCGATCCCTGGCAGGATCCCTACCCAGAAACCGATCGCAGAACCAATGAGCATGTAGAGAAATGGTTTCCATTGCAAGACTAACAGGAGACCCCCTATGAAAGCATCAAACACCTTTTCCTCCAGTGTTACAAAAATAGAAAGTTTACCTTCCTAAAATTTTATGTATCTTCCAAATTCCTTGACAATCTCTGGTGGTTGAGTGAAGAGGAACTGGGTTTCCTTTAAGCAGTCGCTCGCAGGAACATAATCAACCTCCATCATCAGCTTCTCCGCCTCTTGTTTAAGCTCTGGGTCCTTAGCGACCTTGGCGAAGGCATCCCTTAGAATATTCATGATGTCAGCAGGTGTTCCAGGAGGAGCCACAAAAGGACGGCCAACCCGATCTGCAACAGAGAACATCTCCATGATAGTCTTCCCCATCTTATCTGTCGCGAGGTCTTCTACGGCTGGCAAGTTTTCAATCCCCGGCTTAAGGATCTTGGTGCGGACGAGAGGACGAAGCAGACCTCTCACTACGTGGGGTGCTATGGAACTATATGCGCTCGCATAACCATCCACCTCTTTCCTTTCCGTGGCCAACAGGATATCAGAGGTTGCAATATAGCCGGTCACAAGTTTCAGATTCAGTTGAAGAAAATTTTTAAGAAGGATTGTGAAATTGTAGGTGAGGTCCCCCGGTCCAACGGTTCCGACGACGATCGGGTCTTTCGCTTTTTTCATATCCGCGAAAGTCTTGTAAGGGAGATCGGTCCGAAGGGCAAGGACAGTACTTTCGACAGCTGCTGAGCCAATCCAGGAGTACTTCAACATGTCAAATTTGACCCCTTCTACTTTCAACAATTGGGCAGTCGGAACGGCTCGGTTAAAGGTCCCAATGGTGAGGCCATCTGGTTTGGCAATGTTATAGAGATAATTGGCACCCACCATGCTGCTGGCCCCTGGCATGTTCTCAATAATGATGGCCGGTTTCCCTGGAATATGTTTGGGAAGGTGTTTGGTGAGAATCCGGGCAATGCGATCATATCCCCCGCCAGGCGGAAAAGACACAACAATCTTAATCATTTTTCCCTCGTAATAGGGTGCAGCCTTGAGCTCTTTAAGAGAGATGAAAATAGAGAGAACGAAGAAAGTGAGAAATAAACATAGAGTCTTTCTTTTCATAGTATTTACCCCCTCTTTATTGATTTGATTCCTCTCATGGTTTTGAACAGTGACTTGTTAAAATCCCTCCTGATCCCTTTCCCAAGGGGTGTTGGAGATTGCTGTGGATGATAAAGCGATGGTCATTTAAGAAGTAAATTGGATCATTGAAAAAGTTTCGATCAGGTATGTCAATTTTTCCTATATCAATTTTAAAAAATTTTGTCAACTTAAAAGCACCCGTGTATGTGCAACGTAATTAAGTCTCACTCCTTTAAATACTCTTAAAATTATTTTATCATGAACGTGTCTTTTTTAGAATTTGTCCACCAACTATTAAAAGAAATTTCTCTAACTTTACTACGTTAGAATTTAGTTAGGAAGGAGGGGCTTTGAATCGCCAGAGTCGGGACCAAAGGATTTTTGAAGAACTGATCAGGTTTTTGGAGAAGAAGAAACCCTTAGCAAAATCCCCTAATCAGCTTATTCTCGAGATCGGCAAATTTTTTCTGGGAGCCCCATATGTGGTTGGCACACTCGAAACGGAGAGTGCCGAGCACCTGGTTGTCAATCTGAGAGAGTACGACTGTGTTACTTTCCTTGAAACCGCAATCGCTTTGGTATGGCTCATAAAATCCGGGGAAAAATCTTTTAAGGCTTTTCGGAACTCACTCCGGAAGATACGTTATAGGCAAGGGCGATTGCAGGGCTATTCCTCACGGCTTCATTATTTTTCGGACTGGATTTATGATAACCAGAATAAGGGCATCATCAGAGATGTCACAGCAGAAATCGGGGGGGGGCCTTTGAGGAAAGCCTTGAATTTCATGACAACAAATTTGGACCTCTATCCTCCACTAAAAAATGTGGTGAACCTTCGGAGAATGAAGTCTGTTGAAACGGCAATCAGCAGAAGATCCCTGTTTTTCATTCCCAAGAAGGGCCTGAGGCGTTTAGAGGATCGAATTCGTGACGGCGATCTCATCGCCATCACGACGGATATAAAGGGGCTTGATATTCAACATGTGGGGTTTGCGGCAAGAGTAAGCAATCGAATTCACCTGCTTCATGCCTCGAGCTTTGAGGGCAAGGTTATTCTTTCACAAAAGACACTCTATCGGTATTTGATGCAGAGTAGGGCTCGCACCGGTGTGATGGTGGCGAGAGTTACTATGACGCAAAGCGCATAGAGCAGAGGGCATAGTGTAACTAAGTTGAAACCAACAGAAAGTTCCCTTTTTGGTAGGGGCATTTATAAGAAGAGGGGTTAGGTTTCGCTGCTTCAGAGATTTTTTTTTGGCGCTATGCGCTATGCACTTTGCTCTTTGCAGAATAGTGTGATAGCCTTTTCCGCGATCTTTCCTTCCAGGGATACTTCCTCGTAGATGGATTCCACAGTAACCCCATCCAGCCGTTCGAAATCTTTTTCCAAAGGAGTAACGAGGACACCCCCCATTTCGATCACCCCCGGGCTAACAACAATCCGGTCATCCCCTTCTTTGAAAAATGCATCGGGGCGATGTTTCCGGCGCGGAAAGATCACGAGACGCCATTTCCTTTCTTCCCATTGGCTTTCTTTATAGAAGCCCGCGATATTGATCATGGGCTCTTCGTCTATAAGGAGAACTTTTTTCAGAGCCTTCAGATAGTTTTTTAAAGCACCCTCCATGGCCATCCGGTCATCTCCTTCCAGGATAATAATCTCCCGTCCCACATCCTTCACACGATAGAGGAAGACATCTTGAACCTGTTTCATCAAAGTAAGTTTCTTCTCCTCCCGGATTTCGTTCTCGATGGGCATCTGTCCTGAGGGTGCAACATGAAAATGATGATGATCAGGTGCGGAGGCGCCACACTTGGGTCCATTGTAGAGGACCGTCCAGCCGGAACCAAAATCATCCATAAGCTGGAAAAAGGTGTCGATATTTTCAGCGATCGCCTGGTCGCGATGATCCAAATGGGAAACAGTGAATTGAAAAGAGAGAACAGGCATGGGATTGCAGAGAATCAGGTAATTGTTTCGGTAGAGGATCCCTTTCTGACCTTCAGGGAGATGATTCAAACAGAGGAAACACTGTCGCTCCTTTCTATTTCTTTCGACCCCAATAGCCATACTACTTGTGATCCTTTTGGGATTGTACTGGAGGCGGACGGAAAATCCCCTGCAAGATAAATTCCGTTCCCTAACCTCTTTCAGATATTCGAAGCCTTCCCGAAGAACCTGCCAGGCCTTTTTCTGCTTCGACACAAGCTCGAAACAAAGCGTGGGGAGGCTCTTCGCCCGTTCGGCGTGGGACTTAGGGTGATTTCTCCCTCCGCCAAAGATAGCATAAGTCTTCTTGTTAAGTAGTGTGTTCATGAGATAGTTCGCCGTGGTTAATCCTCCTCCTTGACCTAAACATTGTGTACTGTCACCGGTCAGGGGTACTTCCAAAGCCTTACAATTGCGGGTCATCTTAGAAATTTATGGGTCATAGGCCTTTTTACTTTAGGTGACCTCTGATTCAGTTTTTGAACACCGGTAGCTCGCCCATCAAAGGTGCCGCTGTAAGGCTTTTTCAGCACTCCTGACCAGTTCATCACTTGTTTTTTTTGAAACTGGCAGGGTGATTCATTTTCTGACGGGCGAGAATTTCAATGGTGCGGATCTTGTCCTTGAATGCATCGTTTTTGTTTGCCTCTTGGATGCTGATCCCTGCATCACTGTTGCCTGCCCAGCGCCTGCAGAAGTAGAGATTTTCATAGATCCTTCCGATCCGGTATGCCCGACAGATTCGTAGTGCCGCCGCGTAATCCTCACCGTAACTCACATTGAGAAATCCGATTTTCCGCATCAGATCGGTATTGAAAGCCCGCGGAGCCCCCAGACCATTGATGCGCAACGCATTGTTGTGACCATTCTCCTCCGTCCATTCACGGTGGTCGATGAGGCCCGGTGGAATCTCCTTCAGCTCAGAGTTGACTAAAGTATAGGAGCCGATCACCATACCGAAGTTGCCCTGACGTAGCATGTCGACCATCTTCTGCAGAGTTTGGTTGCTGCTGTAAAGATCGTCCGAATCCAGCTGAACGACATAGCGACCGCAAGCTTCATGCCGGAGGGCCTCGTTCCAACACCCCCCGATGCCAAGGTCGCCAAGATCCGTTCTCTTCGGAACGATATGCTTTAGACAAGAAGACTGCCTGG
>Ga0315274_10016117_pt1 | contig 10565 bp, 5 predicted proteins | sample YL17G02_20_MG_FD_203700 | JGI IMG/M metagenome (GOLD analysis project Ga0315274, IMG submission 203700) | Sediment microbial communities from Yellowstone Lake, YNP, Wyoming, USA - YL17G02_20 | ecosystem: Environmental > Aquatic > Freshwater > Lake > Sediment | place: USA: Wyoming | collected...
TCGTCCGGCCACGATGTCCTTGGCCTGGACCGGTTCCAATTCCACCGCTTGCTGCATCAACCGATAGAACAACAATCCGCGCGATCGCGACGTCCGGCGGTTGAAGCGAAACGTGTATTCATCCAGGTAGTAATCGAGATAGCCTGAGTTGACTGCTCCTTGATGCGTGCCGAGAAGCCAGCGTTTCAACAGCGATGCCACTCGGTTGGCCAACGGCAACAGGTTGTCGCCAACCTCCGCAGTGGATCGAGCAATTGGATGGCGGTAACCAAGTTGTTCCAGCCCATTGTACCCCTTCCAGCCGTCCGTCCGCACTTGGCTACAAGGTTCAATGGCAGCGGCGATCGCCGGCTGCAAACTCTTGGCCGAAGCGTCCGCCACTCGCGCCAACCGGATACGGCCAATCGCTTTGACAGCCTCCTGTGCTGCAATCAGCACCAAGACCTTGCCCTCTGCCCCACGCCCCCGTTTGCCCGGTCTTGGCCCGCCGATGAAAATCTCATCCACCTCAACGACTCCCTGAAGTCGATCCCGGCCAGGGCGGACCATGGCTCGCCGCAGTTTGTGCAACCAATTCCAAGCTGTGCGGTAGCTGCCCAGTCCCAAGACTCGCTGCATCCCCAGAGCGCTGGCTCCGTATTTCTGGCTGGTCACATGCCAAAGGGCTTCGAACCAAAGACGCAACGGCAGATGAGTGTCCGCAAACAAAGTTCCCGCCGTGACCGAGGTTTGGCGACCGCATCCACGGCAGTAACGCAATTCTCGATCCGTCAGCCAGTAATCCTGACCCTGGCAGGCCGGACAGCGAAAACCCTCTGGCCAACGCAGCTTGGCCAAATAGTTGCGGCAGGCTTGCTCATCCCCGAACCAGTCCCGCAATTCCAGCACCGTCTGTGGATAATCGGACACAGCCCAGAATCCAACCGGTTGCGGTCACTTGAGTCAAGTGCATAGCCCTAATCTGTAATTCAAGGGCTGACCCCAGCAGGCAGCCTGTGGATTGACGGCACCACGACCTGGTAAAACCGACGCAGCTGATCGGTCAGGCCGGAGTCAGTCACAACCACCAACCCACCGGCACGACACCCTATCGGCGCAAAGGCAGAAACAAAGCACGATACCATTGACTGACCCGTTCACCGTTCATGTGCCCACAGGCCATGACCTCCCTCCTTGCGAAGGCAGGCTACGCCCGCAGGACAAACCAAGGCAAGGACCGGGAACGGCGCGTGGCACCATCGCCCACCCCGTTCCTCCGTCACGAACCGGGATGCCCTCGCGGCCATCACCGAAGAACGGACCGATTTCAGGGACAGGGATTGTCTCCGAGAATACACTACTTCTGAATCCACGCCACGATCTCCTTCGCGATTTCTTCGGGAGGAAGGTCTCGCACTATCCGCGTCTCCCGTTGCTGTTTGGGCAGTGTCACGCTCCCAAAGGCTAAATCTTCACCGGCGAGCTTCACCGGCTTGGCGCGTTGGAGGGCCGGCATCACGTGGCGCATGTTGACCATGCCGACCTGCGGGTTGTTCTTCGGCTCCGGCAGATTGCCTGTGGCCCAACCGAGGAGGGCGGGGGGGCCGACGCGGCGCGAGACCTGGTGTTTGCCGCCTTCGATGCGCTCGAGAACTTCCAGCGAGCCGTCCGTGTTCACCTTGAGTTCGTCCACGCCCTGGAACTGGTCCACAATACCGAGTCGCTCGCCAACCACTTGCATGGTCACGCCCGCGCCGCGCGAGGCCGATTCCCAACCGCCAAAGACGAGCAGTCCCGAGCGGTCCAGGCCAGGGATGGCCTGGATGGCCTCGGCCAGGACTGCGGCGACCTCAGCCGCCTCAGTGAAACCGCTGGCCGACCCGTCCAGTGCTACCAGATCGAAGGGCACCTTCTGCGCGACGGTCATCATGACCTGTTGGAGCTTGGCCTTGGGGCTGAGGCCCACGAGCCAGACCTTGCTGCCGGGCGCGTGCCTGGCGAGGTTGGCTGCTTCGTAAAGCGCGTGGCTCGCCCACGGGTCCAGGACCGCCGGGAGCATCATCTCGTTTTTCAGCGCGGGACCAGCCGGCCCGGCAACCGGTTCCAAGGTCTGGAGCGGGTCCGGCACGATGCTGCCACAGACGGCAATCTGGTACGCGATACTCATGCGAGCGGGGCTAAAGCGGACGGCGACACCACCGCCAACTGGAATTCAGGGGGCTTGTGAACCCCACTCTCCTCGTGGCAGGTTCGGCCCGGAGACGACGAAACGGACGGGCGTTCACCAAGGAGCCGCTTTTACCCGCGCAACTTCCGCTCGACAATCACACCCAATCGGCATAGGAAAACGCTAACGCCTGCAAAAGGGAATCGTGCCTATGAAGACGTCCTGTTGGTCCGTTGCTATCTTCGGTACCACGGCGCTGGTCCTCATACTACAACTGGACCCCGTTGCGGCCCAACTCAGCACCAACCCTCCCCTGAACCTTGATGCCAACCCGAAGTTCGACTTCGGGGGCGGCGGGCAGGCCGACCCGTTGTTCGCCCCGGCGTTGCTGGGGTTGACAAACGGTATGGCCGGCTTCGACCGCGCGGCAGCAGTCGCGGCGTTCGCTCAGGCTGCCGTAGCGGCGTTTCCACCGTCGGCTGAAGTGTTCCTCGCCTACGTGGGCAACCCAGGCTACGCGCTGTTTCCCGGCGCGGTTTCGGGCCTTGGGCCGCTGGCAGCCGGCAGCCCCTTGAGCCTGGTCGCTGCGTTCCGTGGCGGATCCCCCAACATCATGGCGGGCCGCACCGATGTATTCGATGCCGGGGAACCAACACGCGTGCTCCTTGGCGGGACTGAATACGTACTGACCGAGGGCATCCGGATCATCAGTCCTCTGGTGCTGGACCTGGACCAAGACGGCGTCCTTAGCGCCTCGCGCAGCGAGTGGCTGCCGCATCCGTCCCGGCTCACCGGGCCCTATGCGGCGTTTGACATTGACGGCGACGGGTACGCCGAAGTGATGGAGTGGCTCGGCCCGGGCGACGGGTTGCTGGTGACTTCGCCCAAGCCGCAGAGCGGTCACGACCTGGTCGGGTGCGCCGGCGGATGGACGGACGGTTTCGAGCACCTGGCCGCGGTGTATGACCTGGACCACAACGGCCGCGTCGAGGGTGCCGAACTGAATGGCCTTTACGTATGGCGCGACTTGAACGCGAACGGCGTGGCTGAGCCCGGCGAAGTCGTGTCGGTGCAGGGCTTGGGAATCGCCTGGATCGCCGCCACCAACAGCGCCAATTACACGTCTAGTTTCGGTCAGCTTGACAGCCGCCCCGGCCTCGTGTGGGACTGGTGGCCGAACTACGCCCGGGCCGGCCGCCGGTCCGCCTTCGCGGCTGGCGGCGGACTGCTGGGCGGGGACCACGGCGCGGGCCTTTTCGACAAAGCATCGCCTCAGCCGTACAAACCCGGCGCTCACATGGTACGCTGCCGCCAGGTTCACGCCGCCCAATTGGCCGCCGCGGGGATCGACCTGTCCAGCTTCCGCATGGCGGCGCTGGCCGACGAAGGCAACTCCATCCTCGGGTACGACTTGCCGCCGGGCCGGCCGCGCCGGCTGCGGCTACTCCAGATCAAGCCCTCGTGCAGCGACACGTGCGTCGTGGCGGGCGTGGAGTTGCCGTTTGAGCAAGTCTTCCAACTCGCGTGTGATCCGTCGGGCCAGAAGGCCCTGGTGCTGGGTGATGAAGGCTCACAACTGGCCGCGGTTGATTTCAATGCCCGCACGGTCGCGCCTGCCGAGGGCTTGGAGCTACGCCGCGTCGGCCTCCGCGCCTCAGGCGTGGCCGGCTACAACGGGCTCTACTGGTTCACCGCCTGGCAGCTCGACGGTCAGGGCGCGGTGATAGACGAGCGCGTCTGGGCGCTCACGCCCTGGGGCTTCTGGGGCGGGCTGTCGCTCGACACGCTGCGGAACGAGTTTGGGCAGCTTCGGAGCTATTATCTGACCGGCCCCACCTCGGGCTTCTTCGCCACGCCTGCGCCCGGCGGCACCAATGAAACGCTCTGGTCGATCAGCGACACGGGCCGCGTCGCCGTCGTGAAAGCGGACAGCTTCGGTGGGCTGTACGCGGTTCCCGGCAAGGTCGCCTGCACCGCGCGCGACGGCGCCCATTATGTTGATTCGTTCTTTGACGTTTTGCTTGACTATTCCATCGACCACGCCACAAACAGCGAGCCGTATTCCTATCCGTTCCTGACTGACGGCGGCGGTAGCGTGATCGCCGCGACACTCTCACCCGCGGACGGCGCCCTGACTTACTGGGTGGCCACTAATTCGGCCGCATTGGCGCCCGGTCACTCGCACGTCACCCCGCTGCTCACCACCGCGCCGGGCCAAGGCAAAGTGTCGCGCGGCGCCTTTGCGCACTACAGCACCAACGGCATCGAAGTGATCCCGCTGTCCGACCCGCCGCCGGAACCGCCCGTCAGCCGGGTGTGGAACTACGTGCTGCTGCCGGGCAGCCAGTTGATTGACGATTGCCCCGTCTGCGGCCGCCCGACGATCATCGTGCCGTTGCAGGGCGCCTTCCAGATGCGGTTGGTGCAGGAGAACCCGCTGTTCTCGACCTACGCCTGGGAGGGCATCGCGTGGACGGCCGGCACTCCGGGCGGCACGACTTACAGGATTGCCGGCGGCGGCACCTTCCAGGTCGGCGGCGAGGTGGGGCGGTTCCAGGATTTGATTCTGGCGGTGTCCATCGACAGCGGCTGGACGAACCGGCTGTGCTACTTCACCAACGGGGTGCCAATGGTCGAGCGCCTCTGGCCGATGGTCCGGATCAGCGTGGACCAGACCAACGGCCTGGACCTCCAGCAATACCACCTGGACCTCCTGGCCGCGCCGATGCGCGAGATCTGGTTCTCGACTAAGGTCGGTTTCCACGCGGGCATCTGGGAGGCATCCACGAACTACGTCAGCCCGGGTGATCTGATTTCTTCGGCTGGGCGCGTGGTGAAGCGCAACAACGACCTGACGCGCTATCTGGGCCTCCAGCCCATCGTGCCCGACCTGGGCTTGGATGCCGTGGACGTTCTGCCTGGCGGCAAAATCGCCTTCTCCGTCGAGCAAGACGTTTTCAGTGAGACGTTGGGGTCGTTGTACAGCGGCGACGTGCTCTCGGACCGCGGCCTGGTCGTGACGAACTACGCCGCGCTGATCGGCGCCTTTGGTCCCGAACCGCCGCCGCCGGACGAGGGGCTCGACGCGCTGCAAGTCATGCCCAACGGCGAAATCTACTTCTCGGTCACGAACGAGTTCTTCTCCGAGCTGCTGGGCCGGACCATCTGGCGGGGCGACCTGCTGTCGAGCCGCGGCGTGATCGTCAAGACCAACCTGGAACTGGTCGCGAGCTTCCATCCGGCTGATCCGAAGAAAGACTACGGCCTCGATGCGATCTATGTCTGGCCCAGCGGCGAAATCTGGTTCTCGACCGAAACCGGCTTCTCGGGTCAGCACTTCGAGCCCTATCTGCCGGGCGACCTGCTGAGTGACCAAGGGTACGTGGTGTATCGAAACCTCGACCTGCTCTCAGCCTTCGAGCCCTTGGAAGACCTGTACGATTTCGGGTTGGACGCGCTGTTCGTGGTCACCGACGCCACCGCGTCGCCGCCCGCACCGCGCTGCACGGCGCTCGAGTGGGAGGCGGGGACAGGCAACCTCACGCTGCAATTCGAGGGTCTGGCCCGGGTGTTCCAACTCGAAAAAGCCACCAACGTCCTTGGCCCCTGGCGGCCGCTCAGCTCCATCGGCACCGACTTGAGATTCACCGACGAGGGCGCGCTAAACAATCAGCCTCAAGGCTTCTACCGCCTGCGGACGTGGTGAGCCCTGACGCTCCCCGACCTGGATTCCGGCTCCGTGCAGTCCAGCTTCAATCGGAGCGAGTTAATGGGGCCGGGCTCTCCGGCAGAGGAAAACGAGCAAACCCACTACGACCAACGCGCCTGTGGCGGGCTCGGGCACGACCGTGTAGCCGATGACGTCAAAGGCCCGGAGGTCGGTGCGACTGATCTGACGCTGCATGCCGGGGAAAACCGTTGGGTCCATCAGCCCTACCCACGTGAACTCCTGCCAGTGGCCGGCTTGGTAGCCGGTGCCATACGCGGCACCCGTGGCGAATCCGGCTGTCCTCGTTGCGCCGCCATCCACGGAGAAAAACTTCGCGCGGGTATCCGCGGTGCAGTCGAGGTAGCCGGGCCCGGCGGCGAGACTGACTGAAGAGAAGCGAAAGAGATCCAGCACGGTGGACGGCAATTGGTCGGCAGAGCCACTGCCGCCGAGTTGTTCCAGGCGGTCCACCACGCTTTCAAATCCGAGGACGTGACCGATTTCGTGCGCCGCCAACGTCGCGAAGTCATACTGCCCCTGCGTCGTGCCGTCGCTGGGGTCGTAATCGTAGGCTACGCTCGAGCTGAAGCGAATCGTAGCGTCCGCCTCCGGGCCGGAGCCAAGGAGTCCCAGCGCTTTGGCGTTGGCTCTCGTCAAGGACAGCGAGGTCAGGCTGCGGACGTAGGGCGTGCCACTGTTGGCGCCGTTGGGATTATCCGCCGTATGGTTGATGAGACGGCTGTAGCTGGAACCGCTCTGGAGGTGCGCCACCGCGGCGTGATCATCTGCGGAGGTCTGCCGCGCGTTCAGAGCCGTGACGACGCTGGCGTAAGGCTCCTCAAGGTAGGAGCTGGTCGTCTGGCCAATAACACCCGAAGGAAGCGACTGGAAACCGACCTTGAGATTGATTGTGATGTCATCAGCCAGCACGACCGACCAACAGCTCGCTGCCAGGGTAAAACCTTCCACCACGGCTCGCGGAGTGCCGGGATCGGGAGTCAGGTTGAAGCCTAAGTTGGCTCGGGTCGAAGCCCCGGTCAGGAGGCTGACGGCCGCGGCGGCCAAGGCGGTGAATTGAGTGAAACGCATAGGGCCAAGATGGTCGAGTCGTCTGTTGTTGTGTGGTTTGTTGCTGAAGCCTGGCAGGACCGGCAGTCGTAGTCCGTTCCTGTATTCGGAGTGGCTTGCGAGGCGACGAACATCTGGTTCGGGCCGGCTCAGTTTTCGGCGGAATGCAGTCCGCCGGTGCCGGCGCGGAAGGCGATGTTGGTGCGCTCACGGTTGCCCGGCAACGGCTGGGAGCAGTTCCACAAACAGGCGCCGCAGTGGACACATTTCTCGCGGTCGAACGCGGGCACGCCTTTTTCGCCGGGCGTGATGGCCTGGCCAGAGCAGGCTTCGATGCAGATCTTCGTGCCGCATTGCTCGCAGAGGTTTGGATAGACGAACACGACATGGTCGGCGTAACCGGGCGGGGCCTGCACTTTGCCGCCCAGCAGGAGGGCGTCCTGGTGTGATACGAGCAGGCGGCCGTCGTAGGGAATCGAGGGCCAACCACAGCGCTGCATGAGCGCCGCGTGGAGCGAAGTGCCCTTGATCGAGCATTCTTTGCGCAACTGCTCCAACTCTTCCGGCGAAACCCGGCCGCGGAAGTAATCCTCGAGGGCCTTGAGGCGTTCGTGGGGTGGGACCGGGCCTTTGAAGAGCGAGAACTTCCCGTTGGTCAGGCTCGCCAGCACCATGCCGAGCAGGCCAGTGATGACGCCCCGTTGAAAACCGTCGCGCGAGTTTTCAGCCACGCGGGCTTCGGCTTCCACCCAGCTCGCGCGACGGCGTTGGACGTAGGTCTCCTCGAGGTTCTGCCGGGTGAACGGCTTTTTGGCCTTGAGCAATTCGAGCACGGCCTCGGCCAGTTGCGTGCCCGTGGCCCAGGCTTCATCCATCCCGGAGCCGGTCAGGACATTGGTGCTGCCGCTGCCTTCGCCGATGCGCGCGTAGCCGTCGCCGACGAGATGCGGCTGGCCGCGGCGGCCGGACTCGGCGAGCGTCTTGGCGCCCCAGGAGCGGAGCGTGGCGCCTTTGACGTAGCGCCAGAGATACGGGTGCAGGATCCAATGCTGGAGGTAACGGTACGCGGTGCGTATCGGGCTGTCGAACCACGAGGGCACAAAGATGCCCAGCGACGCGACACGGTCGGGATGCACGTAGAGGAAACCAAAGATCTCCGGCTCCGGGAAACCGAAGGTGTGGAGCACGGTGCCGGGCTTGAGTGGCGTGCCTTCGGTGAGGTCCACCACGAACTTCATGCCCACGGCCCAGTCGCGCGTGTGATGGCCCTCTGGCAGACCGAAGTGCGCGTCGAGTTGCTGGCCGATGGGGCCAACCGGACCGTCGCCAACCACCGTGAGCGCAGCGTGGATGTCCATGCCCGGCATAAAACCGTCGCCAGGCTTGCCCGCTTTATCGACGCCCTGGTCCAGCAGGCGGACCCCGATGACCTTGTTGTCCTGGAGGAGCGCCTGCGAGACCGGTGTGCCGGGCCAGATTTGGACCGTCCCCGTGCTCTGGACTCGCGCCCCGATCCATTGCATGAATTGGCCCATCGACAGGACCAGACCTCCGGTCTTGTGCAGGAAGGCCGGCGTCCAGGGCAAGGCGAGCGCGTCATCCTCGAAAGGCAGCAAGCCCTGGAACGTCCGGAGGCAGGCATCGGCCGCGCGCAACGCCACCGAGCGCCGGCTCGCGCCAGCGGGGTCGAGCAGATAAAGCACCTGCTCTTTGCCAACGGGGGCGGCCATCGGAATCTGCGCCCGGTCGAGGTCCGGTATGCTGGCACGCAACGCCCGCGCTCGCGTCACGACGCCAGACACGCCGAAACCGATGTCGTCGGCGCGTTCATAGCAGAGCACCTGTGGCGGCAGGCCGGGCGTGGTCGGGCTTTCGACGGCCGGGGTGCCGTCGGGGTTGACGAGTTGCTTCGCCAGCGTGGTCAGGAAACCTGCCGTCGCCGGTCCGAAGCCGACGCAGACGATATCCACATCCAGGCGCTGGCGGTCGAGGGTGGGTGTTTCCGGGGAAGGATGAGACATGCGGGTGATCGTCTTATGGCAAGCTGCCTGGTTCGATCTGAAGTCACCAGCAGCCCGCCTGGTTTAAGCCAGGCGTCGCGCGGGTTGGCCATGCATTCCCCGGCCCGCAGCCACCGGGTCGGGCGGGAAAACGGATGTCGCATGTTCCGTACGGTCGCCATCTTCACGTGACAGATGGTGCATCAGGTTGAGAGGGCGCGTCAACTTCTGCGCTTGCTCTCTCGGGCTTTGGCGTTAGATTGCCCTGCAGACAGGAAGCGGCTCAAACCATAGCCGATGTGGGAGATGTGGCAGGACATCTTCCCGGGAAACGAACCGTCGGTTGCGGAACCTTTATGCACATCGCCAAACAGCTCGCCATTTTCCTGGAGAACCGGCCCGGTATGCTCGCCCGCGTTTGCGACGCGCTAACCGAAGCCAGGATCAGCATCTACGCCATCACCACCAGCGATACTGTGGACCACGCGGTCATCCGGATGGTCGTGAGCGACCCGAAGCGAGCCCTCCAGGTGTTTGGGGAACACGGCACGCTGGTGGTGGAAAACGAAGTGCTCATGGTTGAGGCCGACAACAAGCTTGGCTCACTGGCGCGGATCGCGCATAAGCTGGCCGATGCCAGAGTCAACATCGAGTACACGTACAGTGCCACCAACCCCAACGCGAAGCGAGGGGTCCTGGTCCTCCGCGTTTCCAATCCCCACAAAGCCCTGGGGGTGCTTAACAGTTGAATTGGGCCGGGACCGGGCGGGAGTCGGCAGATCGTGAAGGCCGCATCGGTTAGCCCGCGGAGGCCCAGGGCAGGTCAACGCAAAGGATCCGTTTATGCAGCATCCGTTAATATACGAGATCAACGCGCGGTGGTGGCTGCGCGAATTGGCTGAGTGCTATGGGCGACCCATCCACCTGGGCAGTCTGCCGGAGCCGGAATTCGTTCGGTGGCGGGACCAGGGCTTCACCCACATCTGGCTGATGGGCCTATGGCCGACCGGTCCGCTCAGTCGCCAACGGGTGTTAAGTGACCCGGTCCAGATCGAGGCCTGGCGTAACATACTGCCCGACTTCCACGAATCGGATGTCGCCGGTTCACCCTATGCACTGGCCGATTACATGGTGTCCAACACCCTGGGTGGCAAGAGCGCCCTGAAGACGTTCCGCCAGCAGTTGCACACTCACGGGCTGAAACTGCTGCTGGACTTCGTGCCGAACCACGTCGGTTTGGATCACCCTTGGCTGGCCGAACGTCCGGACTTGTTTGTCCAGAGTCCTGTCGAGGTCCCCGAGACGCTCCCGCAGCAAACCCCGGCCGGCCTGCGCTGGCTGGCGCATGGCAAAGATCCCTGCTTCCCAGCCTGGACGGACACGGTCCAGCTCGATTACCGGCGGGCCGATACGCGGTCCGCCATGTTGGAGGTGCTGGAGTCGGTGGCGGAGTTGTGCGATGGCGTGCGGTGCGACATGGCAATGTTGGTATTGAACGAGGTATTTGCGCGGACGTGGGCGAAGTTCGTTTGTCCGACCCCCGCGGCGGCGGGCTCGGAGTTCTGGTCGGAAGCGATCGGACGGGTAAAGCAGGCACGCCCGGATTTTCTGTTTCTGGCGGAGGTTTACTGGGACCTGGAAG
>Ga0315274_10016118_pt1 | contig 10565 bp, 13 predicted proteins | sample YL17G02_20_MG_FD_203700 | JGI IMG/M metagenome (GOLD analysis project Ga0315274, IMG submission 203700) | Sediment microbial communities from Yellowstone Lake, YNP, Wyoming, USA - YL17G02_20 | ecosystem: Environmental > Aquatic > Freshwater > Lake > Sediment | place: USA: Wyoming | collected...
GAGGGGATTCCTGGGGCAATCCGCCTGGCCCCCTTCTCCGAAGGGGGAGGGCAGGTCCGGGCCCGGCCGTCTTCGTGTCGTTGGTGGGAGAGCGGGCTTCCCAACCGTTCGCCCTGAGCCCTGTCCTGAGCTTGCCGTCGTAGGTTCCTCGTCGTCCAGACCTGTTGGGACTACTTAGAATGGCGCCACTGTTCAAGGTCTGGCACTTGACAAGCCCCATGTCAGACGGTATAGGTTGCTCACGCGCCGCCAGTGACCAGGCGTCTGAACCGACACACGGTGGGAGGAGGTCATGATGAAGATAAGCGCCCGCAACGTCTTGAAGGGAAAGGTCAAAGGGACCAAGGCCGGGGCAGTCAACACAGAAGTAATCGTTGAACTGCCCGGTGGAACCGAGATAGTGTCGGTCATCACCAAGGAATCAGCCGACAGGTTGAAGCTGGCCAAGGGCAAGGAAGTCTACGCCGTCATCAAAGCCTCGAACGTCATGATTGCGGTAGACTGACCCGGCGAAGCTTGCGCTCCCCACGGCGAGCGTGCTATACTCGACCCAAACCTGATAGGTTCTCCGACCTGCTTCGCCTAAACCCCGATGAGCCGGGGCAGGGCAGGCAGGCGATAGGGTATCGCGGGAAACGGCGATGCCTCCCGTTTGGAAAGGAGAAAGCTATGAGCGGCATACTATCCCATTGGGGCACTCAGCCTCGCCGAGTGCCCTTCTTCATGCCCCCCAACCGTCTCCGTCTCCCAATACGCACTATCCCACAAAGCGAGACTACCCTCCAGCCGCTGGAGAATCCTCCATGAGCGTCGCTGGTTCTGAGACACCTGGAATCCCCCTCAGTCCCCCTTTGCCAAAGGGGGAAACTGAAGGTCTTACATGACGTGCCGCGAAGAACAGCGCAAGACGGAGGTTTGTGAGAAATGAAACGGATTCCTTTGTTGGCTCTGGCTCTAGCTTTGATAGTCTCCTTGGCCTTGCTCCTGCCGGGATGCGTTGGGCAAATCACCAGTACGCCCACCCCGGCCGCGACGGCCACGCCCGCTCCCACGGCCGTGCCGCCATTGCCAGCCGAAGGGCGGCTGAAAGTGGCCACCACCACCAGTCTGTACGACACCGGGCTCTGGGGATACTTGGAGCCCATGTTCGAGGACAAGTACGATATCCAGTTGGACGTCCTGTACGCCGGCACCGGCAAGGCTATTGACTGGGGGCAAAGAGGCGATGTGGACGTCATAACCGTCCATGACAAGGCTGCTGAGGAGAAGTTCATTGCGGACGGCTACGGCGTAGCCCGTGTGCCCTTTGCCTACAACTACTTTCTCATGGTTGGCCCGTCCAGCGACCCCGCGGCGGTCAAGGACATGGCTCCCGAGGCCGCCTTCGCCCAGATAATGGCCAAGGGCAATGCGACTCCCGAGCTGGTCAAGTTCGTCTCCAGAGGAGACAACTCGGGCACGCACAGCAAGGAGAAGGTGATCTGGGCAGCAGCGGGATACAAGTACGATGATGTCCGGAACTCGGGCCCATGGTATGTCGAGGCCGGGAGCGGCATGGGCCCCACCCTCGTGATGGCAAACGAGATGCAGGCCTACACGCTGAGCGATATCGGCACATTCCTGGCTTTCAAGGGCGACCTGAACCTTGTGCCGGTCGTGGACAAGGGAGACATACTGCTCAACGTCTACTCAGTGCTAGTTGTCAAGAAGACGACGAACAGGGCTATGGCGGACAACATGGTCGCATTCCTCACCTCACCGGAAATACAGGACCTGATAGGCAAGTACGGCGTGGCGCAGTACGGCGGACAACTGTTCACGCCTTGTGCCAATTCAACCTGTGGCGCTACAGCCCAGTAGCAGTCTGCGCAACCCGGGCCCGAGCAACGAAGCACACCACTCTCTAGGGGCGGCACGGTGCCGCCCCCAGAGAGCAGCGCGACCGGTTTTTGAGAATAGGCCTGCCAGCGGTTCGCCCTGAGCCCGACCGCTGGCCGCCTCTCTGGAGGTAGACGCCGCGTGCACGAACTAGGCAACGCTTTCGTCACAGCCCTCAAGCTCATCTTCACGGGAAACCCCGAGGTCCTGAGCATTACGGCCAGGACTCTCGAAATCTCGCTCAGTTCGACATTCTTCGCCGCCATCCTTTTCATACCTCTGGGGTGCCTCATATACTTCAGGAGCTTCAGAGGAAAGAGTCTCCTCATAAGCATCATTCAGACCTGTTACAGCCTGCCCACCGTCTTTGTGGGCCTGCTGGTCTTCATCACGTTCTCGCGTGCCGGGCCACTCGGGTACTTCGGGATACTCTTCACCCCTCCGGTAATGGTTGTCGGCCAGGTGGTGTTGACCGCGCCCATCGTCACCGGCCTGACCATCTCGGCGCTCAGCGGAGTCGGGCCCGAGATCAGAGACACCGCCGTGTCCCTGGGCGCAAGCAGGTTTCAGGCGGTCATAGCGGTGCTGAGAGAAGCGAGATACGCGGTGCTGACGGCCATCCTGGTCGGCTTCGGTCGTGCTATATCTGAAGTCGGCCTCGCCATAATGGTCGGCGGCAACATAAGAGGTTTCACCCGGACATTGACCACTGCGATGGCTTTGCAGACACAGATGGGCGATATCGAGCTCTCGATGGCACTCGGTATCATACTTGTCGCGCTGGCCCTGGTCATTACCATCGTGGCGAACAGGTTGACGAGGATAGGGGATGTTACTAGAAGTCAGGGGACTGCGTCGTAAGTACGGCAGCGCCGAGATACTGAAGGGCATCGACCTGGACGTTGAGCGGGGCGATGTCTTCGTCACCATCGGACCGACCGGCGCCGGCAAGACAACTCTTCTGCGTCTCATGGGGTTGCTTGACCGGCCGACTTCGGGCAGTATCAGCTTCGGCGGCCGGGAAGTCGTGGACTCCGAAAGAACGCGACTCGAAGTACGCAGGAGGATGGCGATGGTCTTTCAGAAACCCGCTGTCTTCAACGCCAGCGTGTTCGACAACGTCGCCTACGGCCTGGAAGTCAGGGGACGGAAGGAGCCCGGCCGGCGCACCGAAGTGATGAACGCACTGGAAACGGTCGGGCTTTCGGGATACGAGAAGAGGAACGCCCGGACTCTGTCCGGAGGAGAGACCCAGAGGGTGGCGCTGGCCCGGGCCATGGTGATCCAGCCGGAGCTTTTGCTGCTGGACGAGCCCACGGCGAACCTGGACCCTGTGTCAACGTCGAACATGGAGAAGCTCATAATGGATGTCATCCGGAACTCAGGCATGACCGTCGTGATGTCCACGCATGACCTGTTTCAGGCGCAGCGGCTTGGCAACAGAATGGGCGTGCTCATGGGAGGCGAGATGATGCAGACGGGCGACCCTGCCCAGATCTTCGCCCAGCCTGAGAGCAGGCGGGTCGCGGAGTTCGTGGGTGTGGAGAATATGCTGGCTGGCGTCGTAGCCTCCAATGACGCGGGGATGGTCATGGCGGACATCGGCGGCGGCGGCCGCGTCGAGGCGCTATCGGGCTTCGGCCAGGGCACCCACGTCTATGCCTGCATCCGCCCTGAGGAGATAACCCTGGCGTCCACGAAGGAACTCACGAGCGCCCGCAACTGCTTCAGCGGCGAGATAACCCGCATCGTGCTGTTCGGCCCGCTGGCCCGCGTCGAACTCGACTGCGGCTTCCCCCTGGTCGCCCTGGTAACCAGGCGCTCCGCCGAAGAAATGAACCTCCAGGCAGGCACCCGCGTCTACGCCTTCTTCAAGGCCACCGGCGTCCACATCATCAAACGGTAGGGGCACAGCGCGCTGTGCCCGGCCAACCGTACGGGCACGGTGTGAGCCCCCTTGACACCTCAGAACTTCGGCTTCAGCCCGGCTTGTTTGCACAGCTCGTTGGCCGTTATCCTGTCGAGCGTACGATGCCTCTTGACCGGTATCGTCCTTGTCCCATTCGTGTAGATCGAGTGACTCCCGCCCTCGCGCAGCAGATAAAAGCCATGCTCCTCGATGTACCTGACCAAGTCGCTTCGCTTGATCGACATGCTAGATCTCGACGGGAAGCTGCTCCAGGAGTCCGCCACCGAGTGGGATCTCTTTGCCCTGGTGCCTATACGCTTCTATCATCTCCTGCAGAGCATCCCTGAGCAGTTCCCGGCACTGATCCAGAGTCTTTCCCTCTGTTATTACCTCGGGCCACTCCACCAGTTGCCCCATATAGCCCGAACCTATCCTTGTGTACTTAGCGGTGTAGTTGCTTACCATGTACTGCCTCCTCAGTCCCGAACCGGTTGGAGCAGCCGCTGCAACCGTGCTCAGAGAGCGCGCCCCGAGCTGCCCTTCTTGCGGGAATACCCCGCGCTTCTCTATCCTGGAATCCCCTTCACCAGTTCGTCAATCTCGGCCAACTCGTCCCTCAGCATCGCGCGCACCGTCGAGTGCAGCTTGCCGATGCTCCTGACGTTGCCAGCACCGCCGTTGGCCAGCCACTTATCTACTCTAGCGCTGCACTCCTCGCCGAGCTCTCCTAACTTCCCCCCGGATGCTTCCACCTCGCTATCAACGGCTCCCCGCCTCCCATGCTGTTTCGTGCCCACCTGTTGCAGCCCATTCTACACCAACATTTCTTCTACGCCAATATCTGTCAGCCATGACTGACACAGGAGCACCGCGCTGACCCGGCTAGGCTTGGAGAGATGCTCCAAGCTACCCTCGGTACACGGCGCTTATGCGCTGTGCACAGAACGCCTCTACCCACCCAGGGCCGCGGAGGGGCCGACAACGTTGACTATCGCCACCCCACCCAGAATAAGCGCGATGGATACGAACTTCAGTGCCACCACACCCCGGGTCATCTTCTCGTCCAGCAACCCGGGGAGAGCGCGGCTCAGAACCAGAGCGTAGAGGAAGACGAAAAGCGGGCGCGCACCCATGACGGTGGAGACAAGCGAGATGGGACCCTCCTCCATGGCCCAGAATGAAAGCAGGATCCCGCCCAGCGCGATGATTTCTGTGAACACGATGAGACTCAGGGCGCCGCGCCTGCCGTTCATATCGCGCAGTTCCCTGAGCACGCTCGGCCGCAGCGCCATCAGGAACAACGCAGCACCGAAGAATATCGACATCGTGGAATATACGTTCCAGAAAGACAGGTCGCCCAGCGCATACTTCGTGGCTATGTTCGTCCCGCCAGCGAGCAGGCTCGACGCAATCAGCACCAGGAAGGAGCCGCGCAGGCGCACCCGGCGCCCTCGACCCCAGCCTTTTGTCGAGACAAGCACCGCGCCCGCTACGGTCATCAGGACCGCCAGCCACTGGAGGGAGTTCAGAACCTCGCCAAGCAGCGGCACAGCCAGGATCGCCACGAACACGGGGTAGGTATTGACCACGGGGGTAACGCGCGATACCTCCTCGCTGCGCATGGCATACAGCATCAGTACGGCGGACACCAATCGCATCACCGCGCCGACGCCGACGATGAACCAGGTGAATACAGGCACTCCGGAGGGCAGGGGGTAAAGCCAGAGGAAGAGCAGGCCAAAACCAAGGTGGAACAGGCCGACAGGAATGAAGAATGCCCAGAGGCTGGGCATTCTCCTGGTCAGGAGGTAGCTATCTGCTACACTCACCACGCCCATGGTGGCACACACCACCAGGGAAGCTGCGATCCAGGTCACAGCCTGTGAGACTCACTTTCTACCATCGGGTAGCCGCGCAAGGCTTTGCGCCCCATTCCTCCGCTCAAACGCCTGTCGAGCCGTGGCCGCCGCTGCCGCGCTCGGTCGTTGAGAGGTCGCTGACCTCGACCAGCGGCAGGTCCGCAACCCTGCCGATCACCATCTGAGCTATCCGGTCGCCATGCCTGACCTCAAAGCGGGCAGCGGGGTTGAACAGGTACATGGTTATCAAGACCTCGCCCCGGTAGTCGCTGTCAACGGTGCCGAAGGTGACTCCAACGCCTTTCGCTGACAGGCCGGACCGCGGCCGTATCTGGACGTCGTAGCCTCTGGGCACCTCGATGGCGATGCCGGTGGCGATGAGCTTCGGCTGAGCGTCAAGCGCAATGACCCCTTCGCCATCTATGCAGGCGAAGACGTCGAGGCCCGTCGAGCCCGGCGTGGCCTGCTTCGGAAGCCTGGCATTGGGCCGCAGTCTCTGGACCTTGAGAACCGGTTGCGTCCTGGTCATCCACCCCCCGATTCGGAGATTGACTCGCTGGCCGCTGGAGGGCGACTCGGTGAGTCGCCCCTACCTTGGGCAAACACGTAGGGAACGGGCAGACACGTTGGTCTGCCCCTAGATGATTCGCCGCACGCTATCCCGCGACGTAGGGGCGAACCAGCGTGTTCGCCCTTTGCCCCACATCGGGCAGGCACGTTGGCCTGACCCCACGTGATTCGCCGCACGCTATCCCGCGACGTAGGGGCGAACCAGCGTGTTCGCCCTTTGCCCCACATCGGGCAGACACTTCGGTCTGCCCCTACAAGACCCGCGGCACACTAACCACTTCAGCCGCCGACCCGGTGGAACAGGTAGATCAATTTGCAGTTGGTCTCGAGCTCCTGCCCGCCTCCGGCGGCCGGCCCGCCGGCACCGCGTACTCGGAACAGTCTGTCATCGAAAACCGCTTGCGGGAACGCTTCACGCAGTCTGGCAAGAGCGCTCCTGAAGTTTGCTGGCGAGTTTGAAGCCATCGCGGCACCCAGAAACGCATAGTTCGTGCGGCGCTGGAGAATCTCCACGCGCGGCTCGGACGAAAGACGGTCGTAGAGCCTGACGAAGTGCTCGGACTGAAGCGACACCTCTTTGCCCTTCTCGGTGACGGAGCGCCATATGGGAATGCCGGCAGTGAGCATGGTTGCGCCCAAGCTGAACTTCATCTTGGTCTGGGCTGTCTCTGACTCCCTTTGAGTCCGGACGAGTCCCTCAAGAATCAGAGAAACCTCGTTCGCGCCAAGCCTCGTCTCGACGCCGCTGCAGTCGCGGAATATGACCTCACGCTCTCCAAACACGATGGTGCGCGCAATGAACCTGCTCGAGTGCTTCCGAATCTCCGAGTCATTGAGGACGATTGCTGGCAGCCCCAGCTCTCTCAGGCCCCCGGCCACGGACTCGGCTTCCCGCGCGGTGCCGGGGTGCGCCACAATCTTCGGAATCGCACCGGTGAGGAGGAGCCGTGTCTCATACGGGTCCTTGCCGAGGATGGCCTGCGCCTTCCTCACTACCTCTCCCTCCAGGGAACCCGGCGGAGACACAGCAACGTGGAGAATGTCAGGCCCGACCATTACCGCTTCGCCTGGAAGGCTTTCATGCTTGCCGCCCTCAGCACCAGAGACCACGAGATCACCGGGTACTCTGCCACCCACTTTCCTGGGCAGGGGACGGAGCCCCTGCCCTATGGGTCGTCGGACCGGCCTTTGGGCACCGAAGACGTCGCGCCCGCCCGGTACCGGACACCTGCCCCCAATTCAGGAGAGGCTTCGTTTTGGTCTGCTCTGTCGAAATGAGAAAGGGGACATGTGTCCACGGAGAGAAGAGGCGCGCGGTCAACCCCCATCTCGCTCAGATAGAGTGGGTGCGGCCGCAGTGCGGGCACTTGATGGTGGCCTTTCCGAGCCCGGCGGGCACTTTCAGCTTCGTGCCGCAGTCGCAGTCAATAGTCTTGTAGCCGTGCTTGCGCCACATCAGGTCGTGAACCTCGCGGGCACGGTCCAGCGTGTCTGCGTCAGCCTCTTTCGCAGGAGGCTCCGGCACTGCTGCGCGCACCCCTACCGCAGCACCGGCGAGGGCGCCGGTGGGGACAACGCCTGCGCTCCCCTTGTGCATCTGCCGATAGGCCGCGTCATAATTTGCATACGAGGCGCCGCCGGCCATTGCGCGCAGAATCCGTACCCGCTCCTCGATGGGAGGGTGCGTGCTGGTCAGGCCGGTCGCCGCTCTCCCCTTCTTGCGGAAGGGATTGGCAATGTACATCGGTGCGGTGGCCTGATTAGCCGCCTGCACCTGAAGAGACGAGCCGCCGATCTTGTCCAGAGCTGAAGCCAAACCCTCCGGGTATCTCGTGTAAAGTGCAGACGAGGCATCCGCCAGGTATTCCCGTTTCCTGGAAACAGCAAAGTAGATCAGTTGGGCGAAGAGCGGAGCCAGTATCGCCAGGGCGATTGCCACGATCATGATTATCGCCTGCCCCGAGCCACCGCTCGACGAACTCCGCCTGTTGCCGCTCATCCCGCCCAGTATCATAGCCCGTGAACCGTACCAGGCGAGTATGACGATGGTACCCAAAAGGACGCTGCACATGGTCATCAGCAGCACATCGCGGTTCTTTATGTGGGACATCTCGTGACCGATGACGCCCTGCAATTCGTCGCGGTTCAGTTTCTGGAGCAGGCCGGAGGTAACGGCGACAGAAGCCCGATTGGGGTCGCGCCCCGTGGCGAAGGCATTCAGGGCGGGGTCGTCGATGATGTAGACGTCGGGCATCTTCTCCAGGCCAGAGGCGATCTTCATCTCCTCGACCGTATTGTACAGCCGGGGGTGGTCGTCAGGCCCGACCTTTATCGCCTTCGACATCGAGAGCAGGAGACTGTCACCCTGGAAGAAGGCGACCAGGTTCATGACGAACCACACGCCGAGGGCAATCAGCAGCCCGACGATGCCGCTGCCGGCAAAGGCCCAACCCAGGAGATAGCCCACCGCAAGCAGCAGCAGGCCCATGGCTGACACAAGTACTACGGACCTGATCTGATTAGACCTGATCTGTTCCCACATAACCTGGCTTCATCCGGCTAGGGGAAGCTGACCTTAGGCGCTTCCCTCTCCGCCGCAGCCTCAACCTGGAAGAACTCTCCCTGCTTGAAACCGAACATGCCTGCCACGACGTTCGAGGGGAACATCTGAATCCTGTTGTTGAAGTTCAGGACAGAATCGTTGTAGAACTGGCGGGAGAAGCTGATCTTGTTCTCAGTCGAGGTCAGCTCCTCCTGGAGAGCCAGGAAGCTCTTGTTGGCCTTCAAGTCCGGGTAGTTCTCAACGACAGCGAGCAGCCGGGACAGCGCCCCACTCAGGTCGCCCTCAGCCTTGGACTGGGCCCCGACGCCGCTGCCGACCGCCTTCTGCGCCAGGTTGCGGGCATTCGTGACCGCTTCGAGCGTCTCCCTCTCAAACTTCATGTAGCCCTTGACCGTCTCGATCAGGTTCGGGATCAGGTCGTGTCTCCGCTTGAGCTGAACATCGATCTGAGCCCAGGAGTTCTTAACCTGGTTCCGGCCCCTCACCAGGCTGTTGAACATGAACACGAGCATCAAGATGAGCACCACAACGATGCCGATGATGACCCATCCCCAGACTGGCATGGAACACCTCCGCAGACTTTATTCCCTGGCCACCCTCGTGGCTCAAACCAAACTCAGAAGCCAGACATCCTTGATGCCAGTGACCTCTCAGCTACCAGCCTTGAAAACGTCGCTGAGAAAAGCGACCACGCGTCCCTGCGAATCCGGTGTGCCTGACGGCTTGGCTGCAAGCTGAGCCGTCAACTGGTCGACCTCGCCCTTGTCAAACCAGAGCCCGTCTCCTCGCGGGCAGGCGTCGATGAGCACCTCAGACGCACGGCCCACTGTCGCCTTCTTCATTCTCTGCCCGCAGATGGGACACTTGCGCTTCCTCTCCGGGGACTGCGCGTCCGGCGACGTCAGGATGCTGTTCACGGACAGGCCCTTGCCTTCGACGTTCATGCCCCCCAGCAGGAGCTCGAGTTCCCCGGCATCGAACCAGACGCCCGAGCACTCTTCGCAGTAGTCAAGCTCAATCCTCTGATACTCGACCACTATCATCAGGCTGTTGCAGGCTGGGCAGTTCATTCGGGCACGCTCCAAGAAGCACTGAGGGGAAGTGTATGACAAACGTCTTAGCTGTGTCAAGCGGGGGTCTTTATCCCGGTAGGGGACGGAAACACCCGACTTGCGGTCCGTGTACGCGACCGATGTCGAGGACGGTACGATCGCCGTTGTGCCGTTTCGACGCCCGATGATATACTGGCGACATGCAACAGAAAGGAGCGCAGGAACGTGGGCCCACTGGATGGAATTAGGGTGCTCGATCTCTCCCGGCACAGCCCGGGCAGGTACACTTCGATGATAATGGCCGATTTCGGTGCGGAGGTGATTACGGTGGAGACACCCCGCACGGCAGGGTCTCCGTCGCTCTCTTTCATGTTCACCGACGACACCTGGTTCCGCTACGTCGGCATGAATTGCAGCAAGAAGAGTATTGCCGTCAACCTCAAGGAACAAAGGGGAAGGGACATCCTGTACCGCCTCGTGGAAACGGCGGACGTGCTTATCGAGGCCTTCCGGCCCGGCGCCTCGAAGCGGCTGGGCATGGACTACGAAACGCTGAGCCGGCGCAACGCGCGGCTCATCTACTGTTCGATCACGGGGTACGGCCTGGACAGTCCCTATGTGAACCGGGCCGCGCACGATATCAACGTGGTCGGCATCACGGGCATACTGGGGGCAACGGGCTCGAAGGACGGCCCGCCGATCCACGTCATCTCTCCCCAGATATCCGACCTCTC
>Ga0315274_10016119_pt1 | contig 10565 bp, 7 predicted proteins | sample YL17G02_20_MG_FD_203700 | JGI IMG/M metagenome (GOLD analysis project Ga0315274, IMG submission 203700) | Sediment microbial communities from Yellowstone Lake, YNP, Wyoming, USA - YL17G02_20 | ecosystem: Environmental > Aquatic > Freshwater > Lake > Sediment | place: USA: Wyoming | collected...
GCGCCTTACGCCGCCGGGACCTGGACTTCGGACAGGTTGAGCATTTTCTTTAGCTGGTGCTTGAAGAAGGCCCGGTCGGTGGGCAGGTCGTAACCGCGCTCGGCCAGCTGGATGCTCTGCTTGATGTAAGGCAGATTCCTCTCTTGGAAGGAGGGCTCCCGGTCTTTATCCGGCTTCTGTCTCTCCTCGACGGTCCGGAATATCGTGTAAGCCTGGGAGAGCAGGGTGGAACCGCTGAACCCGGTCATCCCGCTCAGAGAGTTGTTCTTCCAGCTGAAATCGGCATACCTGGCCATAAAGGCTGCCACCCGGTCCAGGACTTCTCCATACGACTTCTGTCGGACCGGGTCCTGGCCGGCCCAAACCCTGAACTCCTGCTCGCTTGTTTTCTTCCTGTCAAAAAGATCGACTTTCTCCATCCCCTCGAGCTTTCCCTGCATGTTCTTCAGGGAGTTATAGAGTCCTTTGACCAGGCCGGCATACTTGATCTCGATCTCGCGGTTCCCCTGACCGGCCTTCTCATAGAAGGCGATGATGTCCTTGAACTGGTCCAGGCGGCGTTGGAGTGATTCCTTTTCGAATTCGAGCTCGGACGACGTTGAGTTACGGAACGTCCGGCCGGGATAACCCATGACAAAGGTGAAGTCTCCTTCCTTGAGTCCGTCCAGCGAGATTCTCAGGAAAGACTTCGGTTTATAGGGGACATTTTCGGGGCTGTGGTCGGCGCCCTGTCCGTCCTTGGCAACATAAGCCCGCAGGAAGGAGAAATCGCAGGTGTGCCGCGGCCACATCCAGTTGTCCACTTCGCCGCCGAAGTTCCCGAGGTCCTGGGGCGGAGCATAGACCAGGCGGACGTCTTTGAGCCTCTTGAAACGGAAGAGGTAGTACTGGTTGCCGCTGTACATGCTGGCGATCGTCGAGCGGATGTCCGGACCCTCCTTCTCGGCTTCGGCGATGAGCTCTTTCTGCGCTTTTTCGATCGCGTAGTAAATTTGGATATAGGTCATTCCGGCGCCGATCGTCTTGACAATCTTGGCCGTGACATCCTCATAGCCGAGGAGGACATCGGCAGTATAACCTTGGGCCGGGATCTCCTCGGCCCGCGTCCAGGCCAGAAACCCGTCTTCGAGGTAATCCTTTTCCTTAGTCGCGGCGCGCTGGATGGCGCCGAAGGCGACGTGGTGGTTGGTCAGGATGAGGCCATCCGGTGAGACGAACTCGCCCGAACCTCCGCCCAGGTTGACCACGGCGCTCATCAGCCCGGTGCCGTCCTTCTTAAAGAGGTTGTCCGGGTTCATCTGCAAGCCGAGCTTGATGAGGTCGAGGTCCTTCATCTGGTGGGGCATCCACATGCCCTCGTCGGCCTGAATGATGAGAGTGAAGGCAAAGGCCAGGCTGATGGCCAAAAAACGTCGGAACAATCTCATCTTCGGACTCCTTTGAGAGGTTGGGTCGAGAGGTTTTATTCTGCCGGTTATGTTCGGCTAAGTCAACCCGACATCCCGTGTATAGGCATCTCCTATTTTGTGATGATAGCTAATCTATTGAGAGACGAGAATGGAATCTATCTGGCGCGTCCTATTCACGGCTTGGGATCAATTGCCGAGCTGGCCCGCTTCTGGCATAATAGCGCTTCCTTAAGGAGCTGACAGATGGAACTTCCTGTGGACCGCTGGTACCCGGCGATATTCAAACGCCATTCCCGAAGAACATATTCTGCGGAGGTCCCGGAGGAAGATAAGCTGGCCCGCCTCGATCAGGTCTGCCGGGAGTTCCGGCCCTTCCAAGAAGTGCGGTCGGAATTGATCCGAGCATCTCCTAAGGAGGTTTTCAAAGGCCTGGTCGGGCACTACGGCCGGGTTAACGGCGCCCCGATGTATATCGCCTTCATCGGAGAGATAAGCTCCGCCCGGGTTCAAGAAGCGACGGGCTACGTCGGCGAGGGGATCATCCTGGAGGCCACGGCATTGGGGCTCGACACCTGCTGGGTGGGCGGATTCTTCCGTCCGGAATGCGTCCGGTCTCAGATCGATATTCAGGAAGGGGAAAAAGTCCTTTCGGTCACGCCTGTTGGATCTTCCCCGCCAGAAAAGACTCGCCAAGAGAAAATCATGTCCGGGCTGGTAAAGTCCCGGCTGAGAAAACCGCTGGCCAAGCTGGTCGGGGGGGAGATTACCGCCCCATGGATGGAACAAGCCCTTGAAGCCGCCCGGCTCGCTCCTTCCGCTCAAAATCGGCAGCCTTGGCGCTTTCGGATCCAAAAGGATGCGGTTGTCATCGTAGCGGATAAATCGTTCAGCACTTCCTCGATCTCCAAGAGGCTGGACTGCGGCATCGCCATGCTTCACTTTGAGCTCGGCGCGAGGGCGGCTGGAGTTGTGGGGAAGTGGGAGATTCTCCCCTCACCAGAAGTGGCCAGATTCATCTTTTAGTCTAAGACATTTTCGAGAGGGAAGCCGCTTTAATTATTTATCGTTTCCGGCTATAATAGTGAGGCTTCGCGGGGAGTAGCGCAGCCTGGCTAGCGCACAGCGTTCGGGACGCTGGGGTCGGGGGTTCGAATCCCCCCTCCCCGATTCTCCTTCCTTTTTAAAACCCTTTAGCCCGGATTAATCCATCTCGATCAGCTCGTATTCTAAGGAACCCAGACCGATCTTCGCTCCGTGCCTGAGCTGGAGCATCCAATCCACATTGTACCCCGCCCGAAAGACATCTTTCTGGCCATGCTTTATAGCCAGGTCGGCCGAGGCTTTGTCTATGGCTACGGGATCAACCGACGCCAGTATCCCGATATCCCCAACGATCTGCGGCTGGTCCTTGGCCATGCAATCGCAGTCCTTGGTGATCTTGAAGAGGACGTTCAGGAAACCGATCTTCCCCCGGAAATGGCTCCACACCGCGAAGGCATACTCGGCCATTTTTTCCTGGAGCCCGGCGGAATCCTCGCCCCAGCGCATCTTTACGGCGCCGACCTTGCAGACAACCAGGCATTCCCCGCAGCCGATGCACTTGTCATCCAGGATGACGGCACTGCCGTCCTTCTGGATAATGGCCTCGGCCGGGCAATAATCCAGGCAAATCCCACAATTCTTGCAGTATTTCGCGCTGATGAGGGGGTTGACTTCAGCGTGCTGCTCGAGCTTCCCGGCCCGTGAGGCACAGCCCATGCCCAGGTTTTTGATGGCCGCGCCTACACCCGTCTGCATATGGCCTGTCAGGTGGCTCAGGCAGATCAGGAAATCGGCGTGGAGGATGCCGGCCGCGATCTTGGCCGATTTCACCCGCTTGAGGTTGATCGGCACTTGCTCATCGTCCTCGCCGATCAGGCCGTCGGCGATATGGACCGGAAGGCCGGTCTTCTCCAGCGTGAAACCGTGCTGCCCAGCCAATTGGGCATAATCGATGGCGTTGGAGCGCATGCCTATATAAAGGGTGTTCGTATCTGTAAAGTAGGCGCGGTTGGTCCTCTGGCGGAGCCGGTAGATCGTTTTCTCCAGCCAATCGGGCTTGATATATCCGGTGTTTCCCCTTTCTCCGAAATGGATCTTGAGGGCGACGAAGTCGTCCTTCTCAATTTTTCCATTTAAGCCGAGCGCAAGATAGAGTTTCTCCATCTTCTTGGACAGCGTCTTTGGGTCTTCTTTCCTGTCCCCCGGGATGAAATAGACCTGGCTTCTCATGGCTCCGTCTCCCCTGCTCAATCGCCCAAGATGGCCTTAGCGGCCCGATGCCCCGCGCCCGCTTCAAAGGCATAGTTTATCATCTTCAGCGTCTGCTCCAACGCATCCAAGGAAAAATAGACCTGGGACGAAGAGAGATTGCCCATGTGCCCCATCCGGAAAACCTTTCCGGCCGTCTCCGCCAGTCCGCCGGCGACCACTACACCATTCTCATAATAAAGGCTGCGGAAGCGCTTGTCTTCCACACCCGGAGGATAGTTGACGACCGAAAGCGTAGCGGCGAGGAATTCCTTCTGGGTAAAAAACGTGAACCCCAGAGTTTCGAGCCCTGATCGAAGGGCCCGTGCCGTGCGGCTATGGCGTATGAACCTCTTCTCCAAGCCCTCCTCGAGGATGATCAGCGTGCTCTCATAAAAAGCCCGGACCTCGTTGACGCAGGGAGTGGAAAAGTATTGAGCGGGGTCTTTCATGATCGGGAGCCAGCGCAGGAGGTCAGAGTAATAAGCCGGGATCTGCGTCATGGCCTTTCGTTTTCCCACCGCCCGTTCCGAAAGCACGAGGACGGCCAGCCCCGGAGGCACGCCGAAGCACTTCTGGGCGGCGGTGAGGACGACATCGATCCCCCAGTCATCCATCCTCTCCTCGATCCCTCCCGTCGCGCAGACCCCGTCGACGATGAAGAGGGACTCTCGCTTTTTCAGGATTTCGGCATAATCGCGGATGGGCGCGCAGGTGCCGGTCGCGGTGTCTACGTGTGTCGCGACGACGACTCTATAGTCACGGTCTGCCAGCCTCTTTTCGAGCTCTTCCGGTAGGACCGCCCTTCCCCAGGGGCTTTCCAAGAGGTCATGGTCGAGTCCGAAGCTGCGACAGATCTCGGCCATCCGGTTCCCGAAATAGCCTTGAGAGAGGATCAGCGCCTTCTCCCCCGAAGCCAGGGTGTTGAGAAGGGCCATCTCCATGGCCAGGGTTCCCGCCCCTGCTATGATGAAGGCCTCACCTTTATCACAGAACACAATTTTCTGGAGGTTATCTAGAGCCTTCTGCAGCTCCTCGACCATCTCCGGTCCGACATGGGAGACGGTCGGCTGGGCAAGACTGTGGATGATGCGGGGATGGACCGGACTCGGCCCGGGGATGAGCAGTAGTTTCTCTCTCACGCGTCTTCCTCCTCTTCAGAGTCCACCCCATTTTTATCGAATGCCCTCTATAAATCAAGTGGACCACGGGCTTCGGCCGGTGAGTTGACAAAGGCCGCCTGAACTGACATAAAGGGTGCGAAACAAGAGAAAGGAGGCCTTCATGTATCCCCTAGCGCCAGACATATCAAGGAGACAAAGAACCTTCCTGTCAGTGATATTCTGCGTGTTTCTCGGCTTCCTCATTCCAGGACATGGCGCTGCCAAGGAACCCGTCCCGGCCGGCCCTTGGATCGTTCCCCGGCCGGCCAAGATGGAGGTCGGCTCGGGCTCGTTTGAGCTTGGACCGAAAACGAGGATCGTCCTCGACTCCCAATCTGCAGACGCCCAGGAAGTCGGAGAATTCTTGGCCGCCAAGCTTCGGCGCTCGACCGGCTATCCTCTTGATATCCGTCCCTTGGCCGGACAAATCCCTGTGGATGCGATCCTCCTGCGGACCGCGGACCGCCTGTCCAAGCTGGGAGACGAAGGCTACCAGCTCTCTGCCTTCAAGAACGGTGTGAAGATCGAAGCGGCTGCTCCCGCCGGCCTCTTCTACGGCGTCCAGACGCTCCTCCAGCTTCTCCCGGCGGAGGTGGAGTTCGGCAGAAAGGTGGAGGGGGTCACCTGGTCCATCCCCTTTCTTAAGATCGAAGACCGGCCGCGGTTCGTCTGGCGGGGCGCCCACCTCGATGTCGGCCGCCATTTCTTTCCCAAGGAGTTTATCAAGAAATACATCGACCTCCTGGCCATGTACAAGATGAATACGTTCCACTGGCACCTGACCGAAGACCAGGGCTGGCGGATCGAAATCAAGAGGTACCCCAGGCTGACCGAGGTCGGCGCCTGGCGCCGGGAGTCAATGGACGACGGAGTTCCTCACGGCGGCTTCTACACACAGGACGACATTCGGGAAGTGGTGGCCTACGCCAAGAAACGGTTCATCACGATCGTCCCCGAGATCGAGATGCCTGGGCACTCCCAGGCGGCCCTGGCCGCCTACCCTGAGCTCTCCTGCTCGGGCGGGCCGTTCAAAGTGGGCACCGAGTGGGGAGTCATCTATGATGTCTATTGCGCCGGCGATGAAAAAACTTTCGAATTCCTCCAGGATGTCCTGACCGAGGTCATTGACCTTTTTCCCACTGAGTTCGTCCACATCGGCGGGGATGAGGTCCCCAAGCTGCGCTGGCAGAACTGCTACAAATGTCAGGAGCGGATCGAGGACGAGGGGCTCAAAGGCGAGGACGAGCTGCAGAGTTATTTCATCAAACGGATCGAGAAGTTTCTCGCCGGCAAGGGGAAGAGGTTGGTCGGATGGGACGAGATCCTGGAAGGGGGACTCGCGCCCAACGCCACGGTCATGTCCTGGCGGGGGACCGCCGGGGGGATCGCGGCCGCTGAATCCGGCCATGACGTCGTTATGTCACCGACATCTCACTGCTATTTCGATTACTATCAAGGTCTTTTCGATGAGCCGCAGGGGATCGGCGGTTTTCTGCCCATCGATAAGGTGTATTCCTACGAGCCTGTGCCCGCAGGACTGGCCGCCGAACGAGCCGGGCACATTCTCGGCGCCCAGGCCAACATCTGGACGGAATACCTGACCGACTCGGCGCAGGTCGAGTACATGCTCATGCCACGCCTACTGGCGCTCAGCGAAATCCTCTGGTCAGAAAAAAATCTGCGGAGCTTTGCCGATTTCTCCCGCCGCGTCGTCCCGCAATACGACCGCCTGGCCGCTGCGGCCGTGAATTTCCGTCTTCCGCCGCCCGACGGTCTGGGTGGGAAGAAACTGATCTCCGGCCCGACCCAGGTCAAGATCTATCCCCCGTTCCCGGGAGCGGAAGTTCGTTTCACGACGGATGGGACAGACCCGACCCGAGAGTCGCCGCTCCTCGCCGAAGTTCCCCTGGAGGTCAGAGACAGCGCGGTCGTCAAGGCCCGGACCGTCCTCCCCGGCGGCCGGATGAGCCGGGTCATCAGCACTTCATTCAGCCTGATCGATCCCGAAAAGAACGGCTTGGACTATGCCTACTTCGAAGGCAGTTGGCTGAGGCTCCCCAACCTGGACGGCCTGACGCCCGAGAAGATGGGTCATGTTTTCGACCTCTCCTTCGAGCCCGCGGGCCCGAGACAGGACAATTTCGCTCTGCTTTTCAAAGGGTATCTGGACATCGAGAAGCCGGGCGAGTACACGTTCACGATGATCGCCGATGACGGGGCCCTCCTCATCATCGACGGGAAAGAGGTCGTCCGGCACGACGGGCTGTTCTGGATCCTCGAGCTCAGCGGCCGGGTCCTCCTCGAAGCGGGGAAACATCCGATCCAGATCGCCTATTTCCAGAAGACGGGCGACAGCCGCCTGGATATTCTCTGCGAGGGCCCTGGCCTGGAAAAGCGAGCCCTGCTCCCGCATTGGCTGTTCAGGAAGTAGGCGATCTGCCTCAGGAGTCGCAGCCGGAGGCCGAGCGGGCGGCCTTCCCGCGGAGATCGTGGATGCACTCGTCCATCGCCTTCTGTAGATTCTCCATCGACCGGACCAGGGCAAACTGAGCCCGGGTGCGGTCCAGGTTCTGGCCCGGCCGGTGAACCCGAAAATAGACATCCCCTTCCAGGAAATCGGTGAGAAAGCGGAGGCCGATGGTGAAGGTGATAAGCCTCCCAGAAAAGACCAGGAGGTCCAGTTCTTGAGGAGTCAGGAAATCCCGGGCCTCCTCAAGAAAGCCGTCGGCCAGAGCCCGGAACATCTCCAGCTCCAGCTTGACTCTGGCCAGGTCAATTTCATCCTCGGCCGCAAAACTCGTCGTCGTCCGGATCATGTCGCCGAAGTCATATAGGGACGAGCCCGGCATGGTCGTATCCAGGTCGATGACACAGATGGCCTTTCCCGTCCGGTTATCGAAGAGCACATTGTTGATCTTGGTGTCGTTATGAGTAATCCGGAGAGGAAGGCGGCCGCCGGCCAGGGCATCGGTAACGACGGCGGTCATCGGCTCGCGCTCAAGGGCGAAGGCAACGGCATCCTGGGCTTCTCTAGCCCGGCCGTGAGTGTCGTTTTCCAGGACCTCCTTGAACCGGCCAAAACGGCGCGGTGTGTGGTGGAAGAAGGGGATGGTTTCGTGGAGGGAGGATGCGTCCAGGTCGGAGAGAAGCTTCTGGAAGCAGCCGAAGACCCGGCCGGCTTCGAATGCTTCCTCCGGCTTGGTGGCGACATTGACGATATGGGCGTCGCCGACAAACCGGTAGGCCCGCCAGTAATCCCCGTCCGGAGAGACATGGAAACACCTGCCTGATCGGGCATAGAGCAGGTTGAGAGTCTCCCGGTCGGGATTGCGGCCCGGGATCTTCTCCAGCTTGGCCCGAATATGACGGGTGATCTTCTCAAAATTGGCCATCAGGCGTCCCGGGTCGCGGAAGACGAATTGGTTGATACGCTGGAAGATAAACTGCTCCCGGGTCCCGTTGTGGTCCGAGTCCACGAGATAGGTGTCGTTGATGTGCCCGACCTTGAGGAATTGGGCGCCGGCGAAATCGCCTTCGACGGCGAACTGAGAAAAAACCTGCTTCAGATCATGCTCTGTCAAGACGACCTTCCTTCCGCCCGGATCCTCTCCGGATAAACGCCTCCCCTGATGAGCTCCCGGATATGCGAGCGAACCCAAGGCAGATCCTCGGGGTAGGTCAGGCCGAACCAGCGCTCCCCCGTTGGGATGTGCTTGACCCGGATCTTCCCTGTGCGAAGCAGCTCGTTCACTGCAAAGGGGATGAAATACTCGGCCTCGGGACCCCGACCGGAGCGTTCCAAGAAATCGGCGAACCCTTTGTCCAGGTGCGCGAATATGGTGGGCGTGAACCCCCAGAAATTCATCGAGACAACCTCGTCTCCGCTCAAATGAATCCAACGGCCTTTCTCGTCCAGGGTCCGGGCGCCCTCGCCTTCCTTCTCGATCCTGACCCTCTCGACAACCTCGGCAAGGAAGCCATCGGGGTCGATACGACAGACGCCTCGGGAAACAGAGCCATGGTCTGAGAGAGTGTTCCGGAGGCGATAGCCCACTAGGCAATGCTCATCGGGCGGAGGGCTGTGAAGGGGTCTGTCCCGGAGCCAATTTGTCATTTCTCTGAATCCGCTCGGTCCATATAAATCATCGGCGTTGATAACGGAGAACGCTGTAGCGATCGCCGACCGGCTAAGCAGGACAGCATGCCCCGTCCCCCAGGGCTTTTTCCGGCCCGCCGGGATTGAAAAGCCTTGGGGAAGTCCCGCCCCGATCTCCTGAAAAACGTAGCTGACGCCGAAGTGTTGTTCCCAATAATTTCCCACCGTTTCTCGAAAGACGTCTTCGATCTCCCGGCGGATAACGAAGGCCACACGCTTGAATCCAGCCCCGAGCGCCCCATACAGCGAATAGTCCAGCAGGGTTTCTCCGGCCGGGCCGATGGAGTCGACTTGTTTTAGGCCCTTGTAGCGCTTGCCGACTCCCGCGGCCAGGACGACAAGGCTGAGATCTGGCATTCCTTTTCCTTGGTAATTACGGCTCTCTTTTATAGCATACGGGCAAAAGCGAAGTCAAAGAGAGGCTCGGGGGAGTCCCTCCGACCTTTTCCCGAAACGCCGACCTGATTCAAACCCCACCTGATTGGTCAGGAGGGGTAGGGGCGGTTAATGAGGTTCAAACAGAGTCTTGGAGACGTTCCGGGGGGTTTGTCGCCAACTGACCCTCGCCGACGTGTTTGTTCCCATCCCATTTCCGGCCGGGCAGGAGTCGAGATCTTTGTTACTCAGACTCGCCGATGATTTTATAGTTTTTGCCGGCGAAGGCAATGATCACGTTCTGGCCGAGGGAAAGATATTTGCCGATGCCCGGGACCCGGAAGATGAGGTCAAAATAGGCCTGCGAATTGAACCGGACCTCCTCGACGGCGCTTCCCTCGAGGTAGAGGCTGTCCACCCAGAAGCCGTCCCGAAAATAGAAAACCTTTTCCTCTTTGTAACGGATCTTTTCCGAGATCACCTCGGAAGCCTGGTCCCTGTCCTTGAACTGCTGAGTGGCCTGGGCCAGCCTGACGGCCCCGGCGCCGGTCGACTTCCTGGCCGTCAGGGCTTCCTGCGCCGCCGGGGCGGCCGCCGCTATGACATCTCTCTCTTTTTCCGTCACCAGGAAGGACGTATAGGGTGTGACGATGCCGTATTTTAAACCCAAGCTGCGGACCTCAGTGGCGAGCTCCTCAGATTCCCCGTGCAGACGGATCTCCTCGAGCAGGTAGCCGACGCGGCGTGTCGCCCAGAGGCGCGGCAGGAAACTGGAGGACCCCTCCGAGGCGAGTTTCTGACCGTCCAGAGTGAAGGTCTTGAGTTCTTTTCCGACTTTTCCGTTAAACTTGATAGAAACAGGTCCGCTCCCCCGGTACCTGCCGAGGACGACGAGCTGGGAGCCTCGGAACATGTCGGGCAGGGTAGTGGGATACACCTGGAACACGTCGACCCCCTGGAACTTCAGGTTCACATCGGAGAGCAGTGGAGAGGAGATTTTTTCATAATAGCCGGAGATGGTTACCTCGAGGTCCTCGTTCTCCCCGACATAAACGGAAGTCCCCCGGTTCGCGGCAGAGAGCTTGTCCAGCAGTTCGGTGTTGACGTCATAGCCGACCCCGAAGACCACAAGCCGGGATCCGGCCGCATTCGCTTGGGCGACGTTCTTCAGGA
>Ga0315274_10016120_pt1 | contig 10564 bp, 9 predicted proteins | sample YL17G02_20_MG_FD_203700 | JGI IMG/M metagenome (GOLD analysis project Ga0315274, IMG submission 203700) | Sediment microbial communities from Yellowstone Lake, YNP, Wyoming, USA - YL17G02_20 | ecosystem: Environmental > Aquatic > Freshwater > Lake > Sediment | place: USA: Wyoming | collected...
TGCGGGCAAAGGTGCAACGCAGGCTGCGAGCCAGTGCCTTGGCCAGGGTGGTCTTGCCGATGCCGGGCACATCCTCCAGGAGCACGTGACCCTCGGTGAGCAGGGCAACCAACATGAGCTCTGTCACGTCGGACTTGCCGATGATGACGCGGCCCACGTTCTCCTTTACCGCCTGAGCGAACTGTGTGAATTCCATGGGGCCTCCCCGATCTGGTAGAGGATGGGCAGCATATGACGGGGCGCCTTCGTCGGTCCCCATCGGGCTCCGACAAGCGCCACCAGGCACGTGAGCCTGGCGACCCCTTTGCCTTGAGGCGGGGCAGAGAGCGTATCGACCAACTGGGGGCCGCCCTTGCAGCGGGCGTCGGTGCTGCTACAGCGGGGACGCCGCATCGCAGGCGAGGCGCCGCTGCACCTGCGCGTTCCTGGCCCGCGGTGGCAGGCTTCACCGGACTGATCCCATTATAACGCACCTGGCAGCCGCGGTCCACATGCCGCGGCCGGCCGGTCCTAGCTGATCTGGGCGGGGCAAGTGGTGTCCACCACGTGCCTGTCTGTCAACACCGACGATGCGCGGCAAAGGTTCAGCTCTGTCCGCGCGGCGCGAGGGTATGGCAGTGATGCGGGGTGATGCCCTGGACCGCGAATGGCGCGAACTGGACCGCGATGGGCCCGAATCAGACGAATGACGCGAAGGCTAGGGCTGGGGGCACTGGGGCCGGTGCGCCGTGGGGGACGATTTCGTAGCAGCCCCCGCGGAGATGTGGCGGCGCCGATGCTGGATTGAATTGTGCGACGTTTCATAAGACCGATGTAACCCGCGAGGGCCGGGCGGCCAGGTCGTGGGCTGGCAGCGCTCCCCGCAGGCGTGGGTGTGGTAGGGGCGACCCGGCGGGTCGCCCCTACGGTCGCGTATTCCCCATACGCGTGGGGTTGGGCCGAGCGGAGGGGCCTCGTGCCAGCCCTACTGCCGTGCCGCCGGTCCGGCGTGGCACTGTGCCCGGACGCCGAGATCCGTCAGTCAACCATGGAGACCAGAAGTGCGAATATGGACTGGATGACGTTCATGTAGAAGTTACCCCCCAGGTCGCGAAAGACCTCGAAGGGCAACCCGGGGGCGCCGAAGAAGGGTCGCAGGGTCCAGGCCATCTGGGTGCCCACAAAGCCGTAGACGAAAATCCAGACCCAGAGGATCAGGCTGCGAACGCCCATACCCTCACTCTTCTGGACGTGACGCATGCCCTGCCACAAGAAACTCAGCCCGGCCACGCCGGTGATGGTCAGAATACCCACGTTCAGGAGCTTGTAGAAGTCGTAGTTGGGAGCGGTCAGCCAGAAGAAGAGGGCGATGGGCGCGAAGGACAGGGTGAGCACCGCAGTGACGGCGATGGCGGTCAAAATCAGGGCGAAGGTCTGCGCGAGAGTCAGTTTGGACCCGAAGAGCAGGTTGAAGAAGTAAAGGGTGGGCAGGCAGATAGCGAGCGTGATCAGATAGAGGATGGGCAGCTTGATCGCTGAGGACAGCGCCTGGAGCACACTGCTGGAGATACCCAGCATGGCGCCGTAGATGGCCAAGAAGAGCACTGCTCCGAGGAGCATGTTTCGGGTCTTTCGACCGAGGTCGTCGCCTTCCCTTATCTCGTCGAAGAAGCCTCCTCGATTGCGCAGGATGCGCTCGATGACGTAGAACGGTTCCATAGGTTTCCCTCCTCAAATGTGATTCCGCGTTCTGCTCACAACTGGGCGATGGTCACCAGGCAAAAGAAGGCCCACACGCTGTAGCCGTACCTCCACCTCTTCACGGTAAGGCCGGGCACGAGCAGAGCGAGAAGGGCCAGGCAGGCGAAGACGACGGGCGTAGGGCTGGCCTGCCAATGGGCCAGCTCCCGCAGCAGGGGCAACAGCACCCACTTGAAGGTCAAAGCCAGGGCCACGGGCAGGAAGGCGGCCAGCACTGCCTGGTTGGCGGATTCGCTGTGCTGCCGACCCAGCATCCGACCTACTTCTCTGGCCTCGCCGAAGTCGTCCAGGGCCAGTGCCAGGCTCTCCTGGGTATCGAGCCCGCCCTGCCGGAACTCCAGCATCGCATCGTCGAGATGCGCCCGAATCTCCCCCAGTATCTCCTTCTCCGTCGCCGGGTCCACGTTCAACTGGGATGCTACCTGAGACAGGTACCTCTCCAACTGCTCATCCACCGTATCGACGGCCCTGGGACGTGGAACTCCTTGCTCCCTGGCGGGAAGAACCATCGTTCCTCTACCTCAGTGCTCTCAGTATGCCGGTACGCGGTGCCGGAGAACTCCTCGGTGATCCATGCTGGGCGTAGCAACTTTGGGAAGGCATGCCGGTCTCGCGCCCTCTCCTGCGGAGCTCCCGCCCCAGGGGCTAGGAAGCCGCGGGTTCCGTGTGCTGTTCACCAAGGATACTCAGCAGGCGCTGGGAGAAGGTGGTCCACTCCTCCGCCGAGTCCGTGAGCGCCTTCCTCCCATCATCGGTAAGATTATAGTACTTCCGCGAAGGCCCCTTGTCCACCACCTCCCACTGACTGGTCAGGAGCCCCTCCTTCTCCAGCCCATGCAGCGCGGGATACAGTGTGCCCTCTTTGAATACGAAGTACCCCTTGCTGCGACGCTTGAGTTCCTTGGCGATCTGATACCCGTACATGGGCTTCTCCGCCAGCATGGCCAGGATCAGTACCCTGGCACTCCCCCTTCTCAGGTCTTTCTCCATTGTCCTCCGCTCCCGCCTGCCCATTCCCCTCCGGGGTCGGGTCTCCCCCCATCGGCCCGGGGAGAATACATAGAAAGATGATATACCAAGATTCATTATACTACCAATGCGATGGGTTGTCAAGATGGGGGTGGTGCTGCTACAGGACCGCGAATGGCGCGAATGGCTGGAAAGACGCGAGAGATGACCTTTTCTCATCTTGTCTGTTCAGGCCACCTGTGACTGGATCAGGGACGTGGCGCGGCCACGAGCTTTGTAGGACAAGCTGTCTGCTTGTCCTGGGTGGGGCGTCGGGTTCGTCATAGGGGTGTATTCCCCACACGCGTGGGGGTGAACCGCTAAGAAAGCTTTGGCTTCTTGAACAGAAAACAGACAAGGCGATGGCCAAATTGGTGAAGGAAGCAATCGACCTCTATCTAGCCACTCAAGAAAGGAGGTGAAGAACATGGACTACCAAAAGATCATCATTGTGGGTAACGCCACCAAGGATGCCGAGGTCCGGCGGTCCGAAGGCAAGGTTGCCTGTGCCGACTTCACCCTTGCCGTCAGTCGGACTAAGGATCAGACCACCTTCTTCCGCGTTAGGGTCTTCGGCAAACTCGCCGAGACCTGTGAGAATGTCAAGAAGGGTGTTAGGCTCTTAGTGGAGGGCAAGCTAGACATCTCAGAGTACGGCGACAAGGAAGGCCAGCAGAGAATGAGCTTTAGGATTCTGGCGGACACCTAGCGGTTACTCTAAACACAAAGGCGAAGGTCAAATCGCCGCGCTTGAATGTTCAAGCAATCACACTATCCCCCGAGTATCGCTGATACTCACCCCTGTAATTCAGTACTCGCAAGAAATACTCCCTGAGAATGTCTTGACAGTCTTTGTACATTCTCAGCTTGTCATCAAGATTCAGGTTAGCAATACCCGAATGTATCAGGTCGTTTCGCAGATGAACGACTTTTGACATCTCTACATTCATACCAACTGACGTTAGCATCTCGTCTAGCAGACCCTCGAATGTCTTGCGTGGCCCTGGTTTGGTCCGAGTCGCACCGCAATCACGGAAGTATCCCTTAACATACGGGTATCCCTTTTCAAGTGCGTAAGTGTGCTTGAGATTTTCAAACAACACGAAGGTTGCGATCAACTTTATCTCGATGGGTTTCTCTTTCTCACTCAGGGTGTAGTAGTCGAACGCGATATTCAGTTGGCGAGTGTTTCGAAGTCGTCGAAAGGTGGGCCAAGCTTGCTCCAGGAACGATCTGATCACCTCTCCTCTTCTGATAGGAAGCAGTGGAAGGAAGTGTTGTACCTGTCCGATAGTCGCATGACAGGCAGCGATGGGACTAACATCGGGGTATTCATAGCCGAAAACGGCAACGTCTGAACTCGTAGCAAGCGACAGTAGCTCTGAGATATCACGCGCAACTAATTGAGCACGATCAAAACTCTCAGGCAGCAGATTACGTATCACGAGATCAGTGGTGTATATGGTTCTGTGCTGGAATTCTTGAAAAGTGCCCGTTATGATGTCGGGTCTTTGGAGAATCTCAATATCAAGCTCATCAAGTCGGAGCCGGATTAGATTGCGAACACGACGTCCACCATCGTAGGTGAGTAGCTCTCCACCCACTACGCAGTTGGCGATCAGAGCGCGATAGTCAGCCATTTGTTCCCTTCCATTCCTCAAGTGTGCGAGCTTCTGCGCCCAACGAGTAAGGTCAGCGCCCGCTCGTCCTATTGCGGCGTCCGCTGCCGCCAAGTTAGTCAAGATGCATCACTGCAAGACCTTACCCTGTCCCCTCGTTGGAAGCGCAACGCTTTCGCGCCTGCCCTTCAACTCACAACTCCCGCCAGCCACTGCTTGAAACTCTCGTCGACTTGGTCGCGCACCTCTCTGAACTTCTCCAGCCTCTGCTCTTCAGATCCTTCGAAGGACGCCGGGTCAGCTTCAGCGAGTTGTTGGGCGGCGCGCAAGGCATCCAATGTGTCTCTTCAGGGCGGCGTACAAGGGTAGGAAAGCCTCAGGCTCCGGGTGCTCTTCCAGCTTTCTGTTGTATCGAGGCTGATGTCCACACTCTTGGCGGAATAGGCTGATAAGCGCGTTCTGTAGCTGCTTGGCGTCTTCCTTCGATCGCCTCTCAACCCAGACCATACACAGTTCGTTGGGGAGTCTGCCGTCGTTCATGTCAGCGGCGATCCTCTCTGAGGCTGAGTGGGCGACTGTTGATGCCAGCCTCCCTCGGAGGCCCTTTGGCGCGGAATTGGGACGCGGGCCGGCTTCCCCAATATCAATGATGGCGCCACATGTATTTGCTTGACCGATGCGATAGATCACGTACGTACCTGGAGTCTCCGGGACGCTCTTGCTGAACTCCCTCGGGACACTTGCCCTGCACCGCGTGCGGGACAGGTCGTAAGGTATGGGATCGCACCAAGCCTGGATCATGTGCCAGCCTACTTTCTGCGCTTTGGAAGCCTCTCTGGCAGTCGGTAGCGCCGGGCGTTGTGATAGTGCGCATGTCGTTGCGCGTGGTCACCCCATCTGGCGCATTGGGCCGGCGTTTGCCCCCGCAACCATGCTATATCCGAACGCCGCTCAGTGGCGGTCTTTGCGCCGAACGAGATCTTCAGAATGGCGCTTGCCTCATCATCGAGCAAATCCCGGCTCCCTCTGCCGAATCTGGCACGGTGTTTTTTCATCGCAAGAGTCTGGCACTACCACGTCACAGCTAATCTCGAACCAAGAAGGCTTGACGTATGCATCGTCGGCGTGAACACCGATTAAGAGATAGTAAGTGCCTCCTTTGAGCACCGGGCCTGTTCCCGGCGATGGGTGATCGTCAGGGCATTTCGTCAAAGTCATTGCTGGCGGAATTACCACGCGCAGTTCTACAGGAGCTGTATTACTCTTCTTGACCTGTGCTATGTCGAGATACTCAAAATCACCACCACCTTGGATGACGACGGGACTGAAACCGCCACCATTCTTGTCCTGCCTCGCCCAGAAAAGGGTAAGCGGATCAAACTTCATCAATTGTTCACCTTCAGCAGTCCGCACCTCCAACAGTCGACCGACGCAATCCGTTGCTGGCGTCAGACCATAGTTGACAATGCCGACCCTGAGGAACCAGCTCGCCATATCATCCAGCGCGTCAGGGGGGGAACACCGAACATCAACTTTGAAGAGGGCCAGACGCGGCTTTTTCAGAAGCGGTTCTATGCTGGCGACATAAGCAACGGCGATAGACACGGCCAGGGCAATGCCAGCTATCGGGCCGCCGCCTGTACACGCGCTGCAGGCAACTGCGCCGATCACTACCAATGGGACAACCACACGCCTAATGATTGATACAAAACGAGACCACCTGTCTGTCTTTTGCCGAGCTTCTTTCGGCATCTAATTCCTCCATTTCAGCGGGCGCGAGCACCGAAGCCGGAGCACTCAACTGCTGATTCTGCGGCCATGTCTGCACCTAATCGCCCCATCCGGCAAACCGGGCTGGCCTCGGCGGCCATCCCCTACGTCATGTGCGAAGTCACCTGATTGTGACCCGAGGGCCCGGCAGCGCCACCTGAATCCACGGGCGGGTTGAGCGTGCTGAGCTAGTGCCGCTTCTGGCCGAATGGGGGCTCTTCGATCTCCATCCTGCAAGGATATGAATCGACAGAAGAGTCGCCCTCTGGCGGATACTGGCTTCTCCACTCAACCTTGAACCATGTCGGATCTACATGGGCGTTATCAGCATATATGCCGATGCGCAAATAGTAAGTCCCTGGTGGCAAATCCTGCGATCTTCCAGTAGCGCCAGGAGCAACTGCCAGTCTGTGACCGCGAGGGACCACAACTCGTAGAGTGAGAAGGTCTTCTCCTTCCTTGACTTGAGCTATGTCAAGGTAGGCAGAATCACCATACCCTTGGATATCGAGGCTCTTGTGGGTCTCTGGGTTATCCTGTCTTGCCCAGTACAGATCGAGGGCCTCCAACCCTGCCAACTTATTACCTTGCTCATCTCTGCTCTCTAGAAGTCGTCCAACACAACTCCTTGCTGCTGCTTGGCCGGTGTTGTCAACTTTGAGTCTGATGAACCAGCTTCGTTTCCAACCTGCTGCTTGTTCGGACGGTTTTGGTGGGGAAGGGTCGATGTTCGTGGCAAATATGAGGTGTGGCTCTTCAGGATGCGTTTCATCGCCAGCAGCTTGTTTGACAGGGGGCGGTGCGGGCCTGGTGCCGAGCATCGTCTTTAGCAGGTCTTGGTAGCTCTCCTCTGAATAGGGAGACGCTGAGAGGTCGACGTAGCACTTGCCGGCCAACCAGGACGGTGCGGTCTCCTCCCAACTACCCTGCCGCAGGATGGGGATGAACTTCCGGTTATTGCGCTTGGTCATGACTTCGGCGGTCATCACATCGCCTTCGTAGCCAACCCCACCGACTCTCTTATCTGAACGGTCCTTGTAGCGCGGAGTACATACAATCAGAACATAGTCGTTCTCTCGCACCGCGGTTTCCATGAATTGTGGAAGCTGGTCGCCAGGGACGGTGTGCCACCGGTCCAGGATCGCCTCGACTCCATCGCTTCTGAGCCGCATAGCTAGACTGAGCACCCATTCCTTGTGATCATCATCATCCCAGGAGTAAGAAACGAATGCTGACGCTGAACCCATTGGCGTCCTCCCAAGAGCACCGAGTCCGACGGTGCCTACCGTGCCACCCGGTAAAGCCTATGGCGGTGTCTTTCCGGCTTCTCAACGCGACCGAGCGACTAGTCCCTTGCCAGGCTCCTGACCGTGGCAGAGAAGCCCGAGCGAACACCCCTCTAAGCAGGTGGCCGGCACCCGTGCCCGTAACGATCCGCGGCCCGCATCGACGCGCCCGGCATGCCGCTCAAAGCGCCGCTAGATCTGTCTTGAGTCGCTCGATTTCCGCACTCAGCTCGTCTGGCAGATTCCTTCCAAATAGAAGAGCTTCGTTGAGCCCAGACACCGCCATATCCTGAAACGCCTGTAGCTTTTCGGTCATCCCTGGGACGCTAGACGGCACCGAAACCAACCATCCCTCTATGACCAAATCTACACCGCGTTTGGCATACGCAATGGGATCGTAGAACCCGGTCAGTGATGCCAGGATCCGAGCATCCAAGATTCCGGGCAGTTCTCCGCTGGGACGCAACACGTCCCAAAACGGAGTAGGCATCCTGATTTCTCGTCCCCACCCGGTCTGCTGAAACGCGTTGATCAAACCGGGCAATCGATCAACCAGATACTTGACCTCCTGCCGTAGAAGCTCTAGGTATCGTACGGCCTTTTCAAGCTCCGCTCTTTTTTCGTCCTTGCGTTGGCGACTGCGTTCAAACTCAGTGAGGCGCTTGCCAACCCAGTAGGTCAAGGCTACTCCGAGCAGACCGCCTACCAAGAGATCCGATACGAAGTTTGCAAGGAAGTCGTTCCAGAAGAAGTTGTTCACATTGTCCCTCCCAATATCCAATAGGATCTTACCGCGTTCCCCGGAAGGGCATCGAGTGACCTGCGTCGCCCACGAAAGGACCGGCCAGACCTGACAAGGTTGCCTCCAGAGCCCAAACGACAGGGGATAGAACGCGCGAAGCATCCTGAATGTACGCGGGATTGCGGGTCCTGCTGTACTCACCGCCCGCATGTTCTCGCCGCACAAGAGTTATAGCCGCGCAAGCGTGCGCGATGCTCTTCGACTCTCCCTCAGACCGAAGCGGAATGCCTGGGGACTTGTTGAATCACTGACGGTGCTGAAACCCACAGACTACTGAACCCGCTAGTAGTCATCCCGCCTCTCCACGATGGCGATCTCTTCCTCCGTCAACCCATACAACACGTACACCAGCGCGTCGATCTCCTGGTCGGTGGCCTCGATCCGGCGCTGGTAGAGGTTCTTGTCGGCGGGGATGGTGGTGGCGGCCAGCTTCTTGTGGAGGTCCAGCATGCGCTCCGCCAACACCACCAGCCTGTCGTGCCGGGCCACCTCGTTTGGGTTCTCGAAGTCGATGGTGCGGATGGGGAGCTGCGACAGGAACTGGCGATTGGCTGACAACCAGCCTCCGCGGAACCTCCCACTGACATAGGGGAAGTACCAGCGGAGTAGTTCCGAGTTGAGTAGGGCAAGAAGAAACGGCAACGCGTGTCGTTGATGACCGCCCTTGAAGGTGATGCCGCCGACGTCCACGTTGTCCAAGAAATGACTTCCATTTACGTCATAGGTCGCATAGAGCGCATCCACCAGGCGTGGCACGCACATCTTCGCCAGGGGTTGTCGTCTCAAGTTCTTCAGATATATGTACCCGTACCACTTCTTGCCTCTTGCCTTCCCCCTCTCTCGTGCTTCCAGCACTTCCCTGTTCCGCTGCAGGTAGGCCGCAGTCTGGGGCCATGTCACGCGAATCCTGTCGAAGTCAAGCAACTCCGCCGCCGTTCCTACGTTGTAAGGAAAGAGGATGTACTGGCGTGCGGGCAGTGGGCCATAACGCTCCACATCGGTCCCGCTTAGTAGTGGGAACAAGAGTCCCTTCTCGAAGGTCCAGTCGGCGTTGAGCGCCTTGGATCTAAGTGTCAGTGTCTCCGGTCCATCTTCCACCAAGTCCATGATGAAGACGGCATCAGCACTGGTCTGTAGACCGACGAAGACATCTGCCACGTCCCCGAGGAGAACACAGGTCCTCTTCAGCCTCTCGAACAGGGGTGCTCCAGCGCCCACGACGAAGTTCCATTCTTGGCCGGTCGCCTTCTCTCCATCGATCTCGCCCTCCACGCTCTGACCATCGGTGCGCCATGCGTCCAGGTCGTGGGCTTTGACGAAGCGGAACCGCTCCTTGCCGCCCTTGTCGAGAAAGAGCAGGCAGGTGTACGTGGTGGCCCCGGCAAAGACCTGCTGCGCCCCGAAGTGGACGATCTCGGCCAGGTGCTTGCCGCTGGCGATCAACTGGCGCAGGGGCCCACCGTATTGGGACTGGAAGAACTTGTGCGGCAGGATATACCCCATTCGGCCCTGCTCGTTGAGCAATTGCAGCGCCCTCTGCACAAAGACGACGTAGATATCGTAGTTGCCCTTGCTGGCCGCTGTGTAGGCACCCTTGTAGAACTCCACCTCGGTGGGCGCCCATTCCTTCATGGTCTGGATGCGGACGTATGGCGGATTCCCGATCACCGCATCGAACCCACCGGCGCACATAATCTCCGGGAACTCCTTCTCCCAGTCGAAGGGGTTCACGCGGCGCATCTCCTCCTCGTCGGGCATGAGCTGCCCCTGGAAGTAGTCCGGCCCGATGAGGGAGTTGCCGCACTTGATGTTCTCCCCCAGGTCAGGCAGGGCCCTCTCCCGCCACAGCTTGAGCTGCTGGCCCAGCGTCTCCTGGTTCTCCCCCTCCAGCACCTTGAGCAACAGGCTCAGCTTGGTCACCTCCACCGCCTGGCGGTCGATGTCCACCCCGTAGATGTTGTTGAGCAGGATGCGCTTCTTCTCCCCGGTGGTCAGCCGCCACTCTCCGCCCCGGCCCTGGTAGATAGGGGGGCGTTTGGCCGTGCCCAACTTCTGGGGGTCGTGCTCCTCGTACCACAGGCGGTGGTAGTCCAGCAGCCGCTGGTAGGCCCCCAGCAGGAAGGAGCCGGACCCGCAGGCGGGGTCGAGGATGCGCAGCTTGGAGATCTGCTGGGGGGTTTTCCCCTCGATCAGGCGACCCACGGTCTGCTCCACGATGTACTCCACGATGTAGGAGGGGGTGTAGTAGACGCCGCCCGCCTTCTTCACCTCCGGCTTCTCCTCCACCTTGGCCCGGTGGCCGGCGGTGAGGCGGATGACCTTGCCCAGGAACTGCTCGT
>Ga0315274_10016121_pt1 | contig 10563 bp, 11 predicted proteins | sample YL17G02_20_MG_FD_203700 | JGI IMG/M metagenome (GOLD analysis project Ga0315274, IMG submission 203700) | Sediment microbial communities from Yellowstone Lake, YNP, Wyoming, USA - YL17G02_20 | ecosystem: Environmental > Aquatic > Freshwater > Lake > Sediment | place: USA: Wyoming | collected...
GAGACGATGTCCCGGCCAGAAGCGACGGAACTCTTGATAGACCAGCGCTTTACGTCGGAAAGAGCCCGCAGAATGGGCCAGAACTTTTGACACTACGGCCGCCCGGTGAGGGAGGTGGCCGATGAAGACGATGAAGACAACGGTCAGCGGCGTTTTCGCCTCGCGCGATCGGGCGTTGGAAGCGATCGGGCGATTGAAGGAAGCGGGCTTTGGCGCGATCGAAGCCATGTGCCCCGTTCCGGATGAACAACTGCTCGAAGCGCTCGGCGCGCGTTCGAGTCGGGTCGGCTATATCACGCTGGTTGGCGGGATTTTCGGCATGGCGCTTGGATACGGCGGCGCGGCCTACACTCATTTGCTGTGGGGAATCATCGTCGGCGGAAAACCGGTCGTCTCCGTGCCGCCGTTTGTCATCATCGCCTTTGAGCTGACGGTACTGTTCGGCGGGCTGGCCACTCTCGCGGGCTTCCTGCTTCTGGCGAGAGTGCCGCGCCTCAAGATGGATCGCCATTATGACGAACGCGTCGCCGAGGACCACTATGTCGTCGTCGTGGAAGCCGATGAGGAGAAGGCAGAGACAGCGCGCCGGATCCTCGCGGAAGCCGGCGGAGAATTGCACCCATGACCGACCCGCAATGGGTTGAGCGAAACCGATACGTCGCCGTGAACGTGCCGCGGCTCGATGCCCCGTTGGCCGTTTGCGTGGTGCTGGGCGTGGTCGGCTTCGCTTTCGGCGCGCGCGACGGAATGCGCGCGTGGCAGGCCTATTGGGTCAACTTCCTTTTCTGGGCGGGGATCGCGCAGGCCGGCGTTGTCCTGGCCGCGCTGGTCCACCTCACGCGCGGACAATGGGGCGGCGCGCTCGTTCGCCTCGGGCTGCTCCAGGCGGCCTTCCTGCCGGTGACAATGATCCTCTATGTTGGAATGGCTGCCATCGCGCCCCATCTTCTGCCCTGGGTCGCTGCGCCGGTTCCAGAGAAAGCCTGGTGGCTCAACCTCACGTCGTTCATCTGGCGCAACGGAATCGCCCTGTTGGTCCTTTCGATTGCCAGCCTGGCGTTCGCCTATCACGTTTTGCGGCCCGAAGCCAGGGCGCTGGCGCAGGCCGGGGCGACGACCTATCCTGCATGGCTAACCAACGGCTGGCGCGGCGAACAGGCCGAACGCGAGCGTTCAGATCGCGTGCTGTCATGGCTCGCGCCGGTTCTGATCTTGCTCTATTGCATCGTTTACAGCCTTGTGGGCATTGACATGATCATGACGCTCGACCCGAAGTGGTATTCGACACTGTTCGGCGCGTATTACTTCATCACGACCATGTATATCGGAATCGCGGCGCTGGCCGTTCTCGGCGCGTGGGTGCGTCGCCGCTTCGGTCTGCAACGCGAACTCGGCTCGGCGCGATTTCACGACCTCGGCAAACTGCTTTTTGCCTTTTGCTTTCTGTCAGGCGACTTCTATTGGTCGCAGTATCTGGTCATCTGGTATGGCGACCTGCCCGAAGAAATCAGTTTTGTCTTGCGGCGAGTGCGGTATCAGCCCTGGTTCGTCGCGAGTCTCATCGTGCTCTTCGGCGGATTCGTGATCCCGTTCGTCATTCTCCTCAATCGCCGCATCAAGCAGATTCCCGCCACACTGGCGATTGTGGCATTCCTTGTTTTCGCGGTCGGCTTCGTCGAACGCGTCTTGATGGTCGTTCCGTCTCTGCACCCCGAAACCGACACTCGTTTCCCGTTCGGCGTCCCCGAGATTCTGATTGGTCTGGGATTTGCGGGCCTCTATGGACTGTCGCTCTTGTGGGCGCTGAGACGCGCACCGCTGATTCCGCCCGACGCAGCGCAGGAGGAGTGAAGTGGATTCCTGTTGCGCCGCCCATGGAACCGCGTCGTCGCTGTGGCTTGTTTTCGTCGGCGGCCTGCTCGGAAGCGCGCACTGCATCGGGATGTGCGGACCACTTGTGGCGCTCGCCGAGAACATGCGGCCGGGGCGATGGACTCCCTGGGCATCGCTTGTACTTCACGCCGGACGATTGCTGACCTACGGATTGCTTGGCGCGATCGCAGGACTGGCCGGCTGGATCGTCGAGCGCGGTGGAATCGCTCTTGGCGTGGAGAATGTCGCCGCGTTCCTCGGCGGCGCGGCGATGATCCTGTTTGCGCTCGCGATGTTCGACTGGTTGCCGCTGCGCGCGAGCCGTCGCGCGCGCGAACGGGCGACTGAAGTGGCGCAGGTTGGCAACCTGCGAAGATGGGACGGGGGCCGTGCCGTCGGCGAGCGCGCAGCGCAACGCATCGCCTCGGCTCTGGCGTCTCATCGCCCCCTGAGCGGCCTTGCGATGGGACTCTATTGGGGCTTGCTTCCGTGCGGGCTGGTCTGGGCCGTGTTGCCGGGCGCGGCAGCCACCGGAACGGCGCTTGGCGGCGCCACCTTCATGCTCGCCTTTGGCGCTGGCACAGTCCCCGCACTGCTGCTGCTCGGCGGACTGGCCACCTTCATCGGCGCGCGATACCGCGCACTGCTCTCGCGCCTGAGCGCCGCCACTATCCTCGCGCTGGGCGTCCTCCTGGTCCTCCGCGCCGCCGCCGGCGCCGGTTGGATTGCGCACCTCAAAATCGCTTCCGGAGTCCCTTTATTCTGAAAAGGCCTCCCTCCGCAATCCGCACTTTCCCTCTCAGCTCTCAGCACTCAGCTCTCAGCACTGGTTTCTCCGCAGTCCGCATTCACTTCACGACCTCCGCCCTCTCCAACGCCGCCGGATCAATCGTCACGCCCAAACCCGGACCCGTCGGAACTGCGATCACGCCGTTCTTCACCGCAAACGACGATGAAAGCCACGACTCCTGCTTGCGCGGCGCCGCGTTGTACTCCTGAAACTTGCCCATGTTCGGCGTCGCCGACGCGAAGTGCAGCAAATAGGCCGTGGCCAAACCCGCCTGTGGCCCATGGGGTGTGATCGGAAGACCCGCCGCCGCGGCCACGCGCGCCACGCGCATCGCCCGGATGAACCCCCCGTTGTAGTTGATGTCCGGCTGCACAACGTCCACGACGCGGTTCTTCACCATCCACTTGAACCGCGGCAGGCTCGTGTCCTGCTCGCCGCCGGCAACCGGCATCGTGAGCGCGTCGGCCACCCGCTTGGTCTCCTCCAATTCCTCAAACGGACACGGCTCTTCCAAAAAGAACACGTTGTTGGCCTCGAGCATCTTCCCCACCTCGATAGCGTGCTCGGCGTCATAAGAACCGTTGGCGTCCACGTGAATGGCGATCTCGTCGCCGAACGCCTTGCGCGCCAGGGGAATCAAGCGGTCGGTGCGGCCGGGCGACGCGTCGGCGTTGCGGCTCATGCGCCCGCCGATCTTGAGTTTGACCGCCTTCGCGCCGGTTTCGGCCAGGCGCTTGCCGAGCCATTCCACTTCCTGCTCGGGCGTCGTGTCGCGCCTCATGCTCGACATGTAGAACGGGATTTCCTTTCGGATCACGCCGCCCAGAAGTTCTCCAACCGGCTTCTTCGCGACCTTGCCCAACAGATCGAACAGACTGAATTCGACCCATCCGACGGGGTTCCACAGCGCCAGCCCCGCCAGTTTGTAGTTGGAGTTGTGCACATAGACGCCATCCACGAGCGTTTCGAGATCGCGCGCGTCTTTGCCCTTGAAGTACGGCATAACCAACTGCTGCAAGATTGGTGCGAGATAGCGAATCCGCTCGTTGGTGACCGAGATGCCGACCGCCCCGTCGCTGGACCTGCTGCGGATAAAGTAGTCGTTGCTATTTCGCAACAACTCCACCGAAGCGATTGTCACCGGCGATTTGATGACCTCGCCCAATTTCAAAAGTGAAGGTTCTTCGGGACTGGCCGAGGAGGCCGCGCCGGCGATTCTGCCGCCCACCGCTGCGGCGCCGATGCTCGAAGCCAGGAATTGCCGTCGGTTGGTGCGCATGAGAACTGCTCCTTTCCGATTCGCTGCCGACAACTTCTCGCGCCTGATTTTTTACCCCCACCCTTCTCCGATCCGCAACTCCAAACGCACGATCCCCGCCGCCCTCCCCAGTCTTCTCCCCCAGCGAAAATCCAAGACTCGGTTTCACTGGATTTCGCCGAACGGCGCTCCACAATCCAACTCTTGTCCGAGGAACGTTGGCATCCCGCGCTCCATTCGCACTTTTCACAGGAGACACCGTCATGGCCAACGCGAAAGACTCGACCAGTGAATTCACGACCCCCGATTCGCTGTTTCAGACGATCTTCGCTTTTCAGAAGCCGCGCATTTTGTTGACCGCGTTCGAACTCGGCCTGTTCAGCGCTCTCGGCGACGAAAGCAAGTCGTCGGCCGAAGCGGCGAAGGCGCTGGGCGCCGCCGAACGCGCCACCGACCGCTTGATGAACGCCCTGTGCGCGATGGGACTGCTGACGAAACACAACGGGCGGTTCGCGAATGGCCCCTTGGCCGCGCGATTCCTCGTCAAGGGCAAGCCCGAGTATCTCGCCGGCCTGGGCCACGGCGTGAATCTTTGGCAATCGTGGAGCACGATGACCGAGGCCGTCCGCCGCGGCACATCGGTCATTTCGCGCGAACCGGTCGAGCGCGGGGCTGAGTGGCTGACCTCGTTCATCGCCGCGATGCACACGCGCGCCGTTCGAATGGCCGACGGCGTCGTCGCTCTGCTCGATCTCTCCGGCGTGTCGCGCGTGCTCGACGTTGGGGCCGGATCGGGCGCCTACTGCACGGCCTTCGTCCGCGCCGACAAGCGAATCCGCGCGACGGCCTTCGATCTCCCCCACGTCATTCCTCTGACGCAACAATATGTTCACCAGGTCGGTGTTCGGAACAACGTGGACTTCGTCGGCGGCGACTGCAACGCCGACTCTTTGGGCAGCGGCTTCGATCTCATCTTCCTCTCGGCGCTCATTCACAGCAATTCGTTCGAGGAGAACCAAACGCTCCTGCGCAAATGCACCGACAGCCTGAATCCCAACGGCCAGGTCGTCATTCAGGATTTCATCATGGATGAAGATCGAACGACGCCGGCTTTCGGCGCGTTTTTCGCGCTGAACATGCTGGTGGGAACCGAAGCCGGCGACACCTACACGGAATCCGAAGTTCGCAGATGGATGGAAGAGGCCAGCCTGTTGCGAATCGAGAGAAAAGACACGCTCTTCGACACAACACTGATGGTCGGTCGGAAGTGATTCGATCCGCTCACTCCGGTCCCGCGGGCATCTCCTCGGCCGTCGCGTCGGGTTCGCCCGACACTCCTGCCCAACGCGCCTGGCGTGGCGTGATGAACCGCAGCGATACGATCCGCTGGCCCTTCACCGACTCGACGACGAAACGATCCTCGCCCCGCGTCGCCGACTCGCCCCGTTCCGGCAAGTGGCCCAGCAGATCGAACACCAAGCCGCCGACCGTGGTCGTGCTGGGTTCCAGCGGCTCGACGCCGAAAACACGTTGGAAGGTCTCGACCGGACACAGGCCGTCTATGCGATAATGCCCCGGACGGATCGTCAGGATGGGCGGCGTCTCGCGGTCGAACTCGTCCTGAATCTCGCCCACCAATTCCTCGAGCACGTTTTCGAGCGTGATCATCCCGACGGTCGCGCCATATTCATCCACGACAATGGCCAGATGAATGCGGCGTCGCTGAAAATCGCGCAGGATGCGGTCGAGCGTCGCCCCTTCGGGAAAGAAAAGCACCTCGCGCCGCACCTCGTGGAAATCGGGCGACAGCGGACCCGACTCCCGCGCCTCGAACAGGTCTTTGATGTGAACCATCCCCAGCACGTGATCGAGGTCGCCGTCGCACAACGGAAAGCGTGTGTGACCCGACTCGCGCGCAATCCAGAGGTTCTCGCGCAAGGGCTTCTGCGTCGAAAGAAACACAATCGAGGTGCGCGGGTCCATCACCTGGCGCGCCGTCTTCTGCGTCATGTTTAACACGTTTTCCATCAGCCGTTGCTCGTCGGCCGTCAGAAAACCGCTACGCCGTGATCGCGCGAACACCAGCCGCAACTCTTCCTCGCCGTGCCCCACTTCGTCGCCCGTGGCCGGCGCGACGCCGACGGCGCGCAGCACCAGATTGGACAGACTGTTGAGCAACCAAACGAATGGAAAAAACACCAGGTAGAACGCCTGGATTGGCGCGGCCACCCACAACGTCGTGTCCTCGGCCCGCTGGATCGCCAGGCCCTTGGGAGCCTGTTCTCCGACGATGATATGGACGGCTGAAATCACTACATAGGCCGAGAAGAACGCAATGCTGTGAACGACCCGCTCCGAGACCCATGCCATTCCCAGTGTGTGCAGCAACGGCAGGAAGATGATCTCGGTCACCCATTTCTCGCCGGCCCAGCCCAGACCGATCGTGGCCAGCGTGATTCCCAACTGGCAGGCCGAAAGGATCGCCGTCAGATTGTTCGTCACCTTCTCGGCCAGTCGAGCTCGCCGGCTCCCCTTGCGCGCCAGCACGCGCAGTTGCGTCGAGCGCACTTTGACCACGGCGAACTCCGTGGCAACGAAAAAACCGTTGAGCAGAACAAGGAAAACGACAAAGGCGATTTTCAAGAGGTCCATGATCCGTATCTCAAGGCCCTGGCCCTGTCTTCATTCCGTGCTCCGAAACCCCGACTACCCACGGTCGGCCCGGCGCAGCCCGCCTCGGCTCGCTTATTCTCTCGCAAGGATTGCCGTCCGGGGTCAAGCCGCAAACAGCCGAGACGGTCCACAGGTCAGAACAGGTGGTTGTAGATTTGCAGGACGGTCTTGACCGTCTTCTCCCAGCGGAAACGCTTCAGATTGCGGCGGCCCTTCTCAATCAGGTCGTGCCGCAACGCGCCATCGGTGAGAATCCGCACCAGTCCTTCCGCGATGGCCGAAGGATTGTCGGGATCCACAAACAGCGCCGAATCGCCGCCAATCTCGGGCAACGCCCCGTGGTTAGACGCCAGAACCGGCACCGAGCACGCCTGCGCCTCCAGCAGCGGCAGACCGAATCCTTCGTATTTCGTCACCAGAAAAAGCGCCTGGCTGCCGTGGTAGAATGCCTTCTTCTCCTCGTCGCTGATACTGCGGTGAATTTGCACCCGCTCGCTGATCTTCAACGTCCGGATCAGGTTCCGACATTCGGCGAAAAAGCGATCGGGCGAAACCACCAGAACCAGCGAAACGTCGGCTATCTCCGGATGCTCGCGAACCGCCTGCGCATACGCGGTCAGCATCGTCGGCAGATTCTTGTTGGGCCGCGTGCTTCCGATATACAGCAGGTAGCGCTCCGGCAGACCGAAATGGCGGCGCACGTGTTCGATGATCTCGGGCGGACAGTCGGCCAGCCGGTCCGCGTCAACTCCCGAATGGACGACGATCGCGCGGTCGGCGTGGCGCGGGAAGACCCGCGCGACGTCCTTCCGCGTGACCTCCGACACCGTCACGATATAGCGCGCGCGGCGCACCGTCCTCGGATAGGCCCACCAATAGAACAGGTCATAGGCCCGGCGAACCAACGCCGGCCGCAATCCCGTGAACTCCGGCACGAGCAACGCCTGGAGATCGTGGACCGTCACCAGGAGCGGCCCGCGGTAGAACAGCGGCGTCAACGGAAAGAGCGAATGAAGCAGATCGGGCTTCTCGTGCCTCACGACGGCGCCGAATCGAAACACCGTGGCCAAGGAAAGCGGCCGCGCTTCGAACGTCTTGACTGTGAAGTTCTCGCCCAGCGGAAGCTGACGCTTGTAGTTCGGATGAACGTACACGACGTACTCGTTGTGCGAATCTTCGGCCGCCAAGAACCGCAGAAACTCCTCGCTGTATTCCGCGATGCCCGAGAACTCGCCGTTCAAGTATCGCGCATCCAAGACAATTCGCATGAGACCCCTCAGCGGTCAGCTCTCACCACTCGGCACTCAGCACTCAGCACTTGTTCTTCGTATGTGTTTAGCACATCTCTGTAGCTCAGGCCCTTGTGGCCGTTTTGTGCTTTGGCCGAAAGGGCAAGAACGGGCACAAGGCCCTAAGCTACAGGAAAACCGGGTATCGGGCGCTAAACACATACTGTTCTTCCGCATTCCGCATTCCGCATTCCCTTTCCGAGTCCCGTCGCGTCGGCAAACTGCTCGACCGTCTTCTCCCACGACGACTCGCGCGCCCGTTCGATCCCTCGCTGCCGAAGCGAGTGCGAATCAGCGGTCAACCAATAGCGCGCCGACCGGATGAACTCGTCGCGGTCGCGCGCAATGACGACCTCGTTCGAGAAGAATCTCACCACGTCGGGCACCGGCGTCGAAATCACAATTCGCCCCGCGGCCAGATATTCCAACGTCTTCACCGGATTGATCGCCCGAGTAGCCTCGGTCATGGCAAACGGCAGAAGCGCCAGATCGAAATGCCGCACATAGGCCGGCAGGGCCTCGTGAGGGCGCGGCCCGAGCAAATGCAGATTGCCCACGCCCCTCGGCGCGTCGAAACTGCCGTGAACCGGCCCGATCATCACGACCGATCCCTCCGAAAACTCGCGACACAACTGCTCGAGCAGAGGCCGGTCGAGACGGTCGCTGACCGTGCCGATGTACCCCAGGATCGGTCGCGGCAACAACCGCAACTCTTCGGGCATCGGGTCGCTCGACGCGCGGAACCGTTCAAACCGAACGCCCGACGGAATAAACCGGATGTCGGGTCGCCGCGGGCCGTGCCGCTCCTGGAGCGCATGGGTCCCGCTCAAGACCACGTCGGCGGCCTCGAGCCAACGCTCTTCCATTTGCCGCCCGCTGCGCGGCGCCCATCCGAACGCCGGGAAATCGTCAATGAGGTCATAGACGCGCTGCGCCCAGTCGAGCCGGCCCAACAGATCGGCCGAAAACGGACTGTTGCTCAGCAGCACAATGTCGTTTTCCGGCGGCAGCACGGCGCAGGCTTCCGCCCAGATCAACTCGTGGTTGAGCGCGAAAATCCACGGCGACTTGTATTCGCCCGGCAGCAGCAACGGCTGAACGACGCGAACTCCGCGACCGCGTTCCACTCGAAAATCCCGCCGCCAGCTCGGAACGCTGTCGTAGAGACGATGAACCTGGAGCGGACTCATGAAGATGACCGGAAGGTAGTCGGCCATGCCGAGGGCGATCTCCTGCGGCCGCTGCCAGACTTCCTGCCAGACCACCTGCGAGTAGAAGAAAAGCATCCGCGGACGGCGACCGCCTGAACGCCCGTCTTTCATCGCCTGCGCCCGCCCGCGCCGGAATCGCCGAACCGCTCCCGGTGCCCAAAACAACGCCCGCGCAGCCAATCGAACCGAATGCGCAAGCAACGCTCGTGTGGGGATTTGGCGCATGGGAAACATGGGGCTCACCGGGGCCGAATCACCCCGCACCCCGACCGGCTCGAGGGGCGATCAAAGGCCGTTGAAGCCCGGCGCCGGGCGACGGATCAGATCAGGTACTTGCGCCGCCGCGCCAGCTCTTCCTTCTTCTGAAAGAAAATCGAATTCCACTCGGCGCTGCCGCGCGGGATCGGGCGCTTCATAGACTCGATCATTCGCTCGACTTCGGCGTTGATCTCGTCTTCGATCTTCAAATCATTCATGATCACTCGCGCAATCGCCGTCACCAGGCTGACCCGCATCCCATCGAACTGGACCATCTTCTCGCGCGTCAGGTGGTCGGCCATCACGTCGGCAATGTGCTGGATCCGGTCTTCCCCAAGTCGCATGGGTGATCTCTCAGAGAACGATCTTTCGTTGGCGCATCAGCTGGTCGCGAATCTTGCGTCGCATAATCTGGACGTCAATGTTCTTCCCGGCGATTTGCCCCCGATGGGCCTGCAGAATGCGGTCCACCTCTTGCATGAGATCGTCCTCGGCCTGAAGGTCATCGAGGAAGATCTTGCGAATGGCGAGTTCGACCTGCTCGGCTGGCGCGGGCATTTTCACGCGGGCATCGCTTTTGAGCGCCGCAACGATCTGCCGACAAAGGTCCTCCACTTTTTCCGGCTTCAACCTCACACGCGCCACTCCGCGTCCGATAGATGGGGTCGCGCGACCCTTGCCGCACACGACAACCATTAACCTAGAAGCCCTCCGCCATGGCGTCAAGCGCCGAATTCTCCCGATACGTTCCCGGGGAATGTCCTGTTTTTGCCTCCTCGAAAGAATCTGTGGGTAAAAACGCAGCCAAAATCAGTCAAGACCCGCGTTTATATTGAGGAAAATGCATCAATCTACTCCCCTTCGATTCGGTGTCAGGAAGGAACGACCATGGCTCACTCGGGGTTTGCCTGAGTGAATTGCGTCATTGACAGCACCCGTCCCCATCCGGACAAGGGTTGTGGCCGACGAAACGGAAGCAGGCTCTGCGGGAGCGCAACCTGCCAGGGATAGCCGGCCGGGGCGTTGAGGAACACCACCGTCAGGGAGCAGGTCATTCTCCCTGCTCCCTCCCCCTCCTCAACTCCCCCATGCCTCAAAAAACTCAATCAACCTCTACCACAAAACATGGCCTTGAACTCTGTAGGACCACCCATTCAGCACGTGAGGCCGAGAAGATGCTGCTTTCTTACCCACAGATTCTTTCAAAGAGCC
>Ga0315274_10016124_pt1 | contig 10562 bp, 8 predicted proteins | sample YL17G02_20_MG_FD_203700 | JGI IMG/M metagenome (GOLD analysis project Ga0315274, IMG submission 203700) | Sediment microbial communities from Yellowstone Lake, YNP, Wyoming, USA - YL17G02_20 | ecosystem: Environmental > Aquatic > Freshwater > Lake > Sediment | place: USA: Wyoming | collected...
GCGATCCCCTTCGGCAATAGGCATCGAAACTCGCCGAAGATCTCCGGTTCATTCCCCGACTCGGGTATCATCACTGCCGCACCTTCGATGGGAATCGCAGCGACGAGGACGCGCAAAACGTCCGCCGCGGACACGATGCCGGGTGACAGATTCAGATACACTCGCGCAGCCAATGGGTGGCTGCCGGTCATCGCCGGATAGTTCCCATCGGCGATCAGGACGCGTGAGCCGTGCCCGGCTCTGGCGAGCGCATTCAGGATCTCGGGATGAATCAATTCAGTCTTCAGCATTTCGAATCTCGCGCAGGCGTTTCATCACGTCGTTCGTACCGCGCCCAAAGTACTCGTGCAAGGTGCGATATTCGGCAAAAAGCTTTCGATACGTCGCGTGATGCTGAGTGTTCGGTTTGTACGTCACATCTTTCGTTTGCGCCATTGCCTTCGCCGCATCAGTGAGCGAATCGAATCCACCCGCCGCGCGCCCCGCCGCGTACGCGCCGAACATCGCCGCGCCGAGCGCGCTCGTGTGTCCCGACCCGGCTTCTTTGAACTCGCGCCCGGTGACATCCGCGTAGATCTGCAGAAGTAGTTTGTTGCGTTCCGCGAGGCCGCCGCATGCGACGAGTTCATTCACGGCGACGCCGTGCCGTTCAAATGTCTCGATGATCATCTGTGTGCCGAACGCCGTGGCTTCGATCAGCGCGCGAAAAATATCTGGTGAGCGTGTGCCAAGCGTTGCGCCAATCAGCAAACCACTCAGGTTCGCGTCCACCAGCGGCGTGCGGCAGCCGTTCCACCAATCGAGGGCGAGCAAACCGGATTCGCCCGGTTCGAGTTTCGCCGCTTCTTCTTCTAAAAGTTGATACGCGCTGATCCCGCGTTCTTTCGCGCGATGTTTGTACCGCGCGGCAGTCCCGTGTTCGACAAACCATTCAAAAATATCGCCGACGCCGACTTGCCCGGCTTCGTATCCGAACAAGCCCGGCAAGATTCCATCTTCGACGACACCGCTGATGCCGGGGACGAGATGTCTCTCGCGAGCCAGAATCATGTGGCAAGACGATGTACCGAGGATCAGGACCATTCGCCCAGGTTCGGTAACACCCGCGCCGGGGACTGCCGCGTGCGCGTCAATCGTCGGCGCGGCGACCGCGATCCCAGGTCGCAAGCCCATCCAGCGCGCGGCTTGTTCGTTCAAGAATCCGACGCGCGTACCGGGCGCGACAATCTCACCCACGAGTTTCGTCTCGTTCAAACGATCCAGGCGCGGATCGAGCGCGCGCAAAAAATCGTTGCTTGGAAAACCGAGACCCTTGACCCACAAACCTTTGTAGCCCGCCGCGCACGCGTTCCGTTTCAGCGCGCCGGAAATTTGCCACACGAGCCAATCACTCGCTTCGATGATTTTATCTGCCGCGTTGAATATTTCCGGCGCGTCGTTCAGGATTTGCAGAGTTTTGCTGTGATACCATTCCGACGAAACGATGCCGCCGTAAATCGCGAGCCAGGGTTCGTTGCGTTCGCGTGCGAGTGCGTTGATGCGATCCGCTTCCGGTTGCGCCGCGTGATGTTTCCACAATTTCGTCCACGCGTGCGGATTCGATTTGAATTCCTTCAGCGTGCAGAGCGGCGTACCGTCTGTGCGCGTTGGCAGAATCGTGCACGCGGTAAAATCCACGCCGATACCGATCACATCGTCCGCGCGCACGCCGCCTTGCTTCAGCGCTTCCGGCACCGCGCGTTTCAATGTTTCGATGTAGTCGTTGGGATTTTGCAGAGCGGTATCCGGCTCAAGTTTGATTGTCGTGCCGGGCAGGCGCTCGTCAATCACGCCGTCCGCGTAACGATATGCCGCGCTGCCCACTTCGCGCCCGGTTGCAACATCCACGACGAGCGCCCGTCCGGATTCCGTACCGAAATCGAGTCCGATGGCGAATTTGGTCATGGTACCTCCGTAGACAAGAAACAGGCAAACAGGTAGAAAGTGCTGACCTGCTACTCGTTTACCTGTCTACCTGTTTACTTGCTTACACCTTCCCGCAAAACGCCACGTTAATCCCCAACTCGTTCATCGCCGCGGCTTTCGCAAACAACGCGCGTCGCGCGTCCGCTTCGCTCGGCGCGTAGACAACTTGGATGTGATTTGCCTTGTGGCGCGCCATAAATTGATCGCGCGTGATGCCGCGCATAACGAGATGCATCATCGGCCATTGTTCCGTCGTCTGCTTCCAGTTGTCGCGCGCGATTTCGTCCGGCACGGTGACCGCTTCACCCAAACCGATGTCGCAATTCAGCCGATTGTTCGCGACGAAGACGCGACTCCACACGACCGCGCCCGGCTTGCTGACGCCTTTAATGGTACTGCCGCCGAGCGGAAAATACATCGCCGGTTGGCGTTCGCCTTGCGCGCCGGCAAAACCGCCGACCAAGTGCGCGGGTGGCACCGCGCCGGAGATTTCGAGAATCCACACGAATTGATCGCCAATCTTCCGACCCCAGCGCACATCGTGCAAGGTTGTTTCCGGCGGATAGCCGAGAATGTTCCAGAGGCGATTTGTGATCAGCGCGTCGAGTCCGGCGCACTCGTCCACTTCGTTGAAATGCGGCAGCGCTTGACCCGCGAATAATTCCTTGCCGGTGACTTCATCGTACACCGGCGGGCGCTCCACGTTGTTGAGCAGCCCTTCGGCTAAATCGGACGCGGGCGTCACATCTTTCAGCCCTTGCTGGTACTGAATACCAATCGTATCGCACCCAAATTCATCCGCGATGCGAACCACCGCGATGTACATCTTGAACTGCAACAAAACCTGGTGCGCGGTCAGTTCGGTCTTTTCGTCCTTGCCGAGATTGAATGTCATCCCTTTGGCGAGTAGCCACTCGTACACGCTGTGCGCGTCGCCATCAGACACGGTTCGCATTTTTGCGAAGAGCGCGGATTGACTCAAGCGCTCCTTGAACACGCCGACCGGACTCAGCAGTTCGTCGGGAATGATCGCGTTGTACATCCCCATGCATCCTTCGTCGAAAATGCCCATAATCGTTTTGTTCGCGCGAAACTCGCGCGCGAATTTCACGCCGATTTTAGCCGCGCTTGCTGGCACACGCACATCTTCGAACGTGCGAACGTGCGATGTGTCGTGTGCGACCTTGCCGGTCTTGAGCCACTTGCGCAAGCCCTTGATAAAAAAATCGTCATCGAAGTTTTCGCTCCACAGCGTCGAGTATTTTACTCCGGCTTTGGTGAGCGAGCCGTTGAGGTTGAGCATCCCGACCAAACCGGGCCACTGGCCGCTCCAATTCGCGACGGTGAGGATAGGGCCCTGGTGCGTCATCAGTCCGGGCAAGATGTGATGTGTGTATTGCCACACCGCTTCCACGACGATGAGCGGCGCGTCCGGTGGAATCGTGCGAAACGCTTCGATGCCGCGCTTTTGCGAATCGAGGAAACCGTGTTTCGCTTGCGGATCGTACGGATGCGCGCGTTTGGCCTTCGCACCCTCGCGCTCGACCGCCGCAATCACTTGCTTTTCCATCGCGTTTTGCGCCGCCCAACAATTTTGATTTGCCGATAAACGCAGGTCGCCGCTGGCGACGAGATAAACGATTTTCATTGTGCCTCCAAAAATGTGACTGCCGACCGCAGACCACCGCCCACTGTCTGCCGTCTGCGGTCAGCCGTCTAATGTTTTGCGCGCGACACGCGCTCGCGCAATTTTCCCATTTGCGCTTTCGATTCGGCTTGGCGTTCGCGCAGCAATTTGAGATTGCCCGGCGCTTCACGCATCGCGTTGATGATGAGCATTTCAGCGGCGATGTACTCATCGCCGATGTCCGCAACTTCGGCAGCGATCTCTTTTGGAACCGTCGTGACGCCGTTGCAATCGCCGTGCAAAAGATCGTCCGGATAAATCGCGATGCCGCCAACGTGAACGGGAATGTGAATCTGCGGGATGCTTGAGTAACCGTGCGAACAAATCATCCCGTTCGTGAAAACCGGGAATCCCAATTTGCGAACCTGATCGAGATCGCGTCCCGCACCGCTCGTGATCAAACCGACCGCGCCGAACGATTGATACGTCGTGCACATAATTTCGCCGAACGTCGCGGCGACGCACGGTGAGTCCACGTCTTGAAAAACGACGACGGCGGGACCAGACAATTCCGCGAATCGTTCGACTTGTTTGTCGAGACTGCCGTACGAATCGCCAGCGCGCGGCGGCGCGGACGAGCGAAAGGTCGCCGTCACCGCGAATCCAATCATCGGCGGCATTTCCGGAAACGCTGCGACGATACGCGCGTCCATAAACCCGGTGTTACGCGGGCGCACGTCGAAGAGTTCGATGATGTTGCAGATCGTCGGCGTGTCGAAGGAGCGAAGTTTGGCGAGTGTTTTGGGTGAAATCATTTTCCTATACCAACCCCAATTTTGCAAGCACTTGTTTCATCGCCGCGCGTTCGTCTGCCGTTGCCGGATCAAGCGGCATGCGCGCGGGACCGATGGACCAGCCCACCAATTCCAACGCGGCGCGCACCAAAGGCATCGGGTTGACCCGCCCATTCGGGCAAAACGCGCGCCAGAGCGGATGCAACTGTTGGTGAATTTCGCGCGCGCCCAAAATGTCGGCTGCAAAGAACTTTTGGATCATTAATCGAATGCGATCCCCGACCAGATGCGAGCCGCCAGAGACGACGCCGACCGCGCCTTGCACAAACGTCGCCAGGATCATAATATCGTCGCCATTGTACACGACGAAATCATCTGGTGTTGCGAGAATATAGTCGGTGGTTTGCAGTGGATTCATCCCGGCTTCGTCTTTGATGCCCTTGATATTCTTGACCTTGGCGAGGCGAACGACGGTGTCGGGATCAATATTCACCGCGGTAAAGATCGGAATGTTGTAGAGCATGATCGGCATCTGCACTGACTCGGCGATCGCTTTATAGTGCTGAAAAATGCCTTCCTGGGTCGGGCGGCAATAGTACGGCGCGACGACCATCGCGCAATCATAACTGAGTTCCTCGGCGACGTGCGTCAGTTTGATTGTTTCGCGCGTCGACGCGCATCCTGACCCGGCGATTAGCGGCACGCGTCCGTTCACTGTGGCTTTGACTGTCTTGAACATTTCGACGCGCTCATCAAAGGTGAGCGTGTTGAATTCGCCCGTCGTGCCAGTCACGATGATCGAATCGCAAAATTTGCGTTCGACCAGCATCGCCGCCAATCGCCCAGCCAAATCGTAATTGACATCGCCATTCGGTTTGAATGGCGTAACCAACGGGACGAGAATCTGTCCTAATCGTTTGTCTAATCGTGCTGCCACAGGAAATCTCCTATTTGATATTTGTTTGCGCTTTGTACGCCGCCAGCCACTTTTCATTTGGTGGATACACTTCTTGGATGGATACGCCTGCTTCGATCTGCGCGCGGATAAACCGTTCCTCGTCTTCTTCAGCGATTCCTGCATCGGCGAGTCGCTCCGTGTAACTGGGCGGGATGACGAGCACGCCTTCATCGTCGGCAAGAATGATGTCGCCGGGCATTACCAAGACGCCGCCGCATTGAATCGGAACGTTGACATCCATGCTCATCAACCCGCGCTCGATGCCGCCCGCGTGGACGCCGCGTACAAAAGTCGGCAATCCGACCTGACGAATGAATGGCGAATCGCGCACTGCACCGTCCACGACGGTCGCGACCGCGCCGCGATATTTCATCCGCGCGGACAACATGTCGCCGAACGTCCCGGTGGCGAGATAGCCCATCGCGTCAATCACGAGGATATCGCCCGGCTCGATAGACTCGACCGCACGGCGATAGGGCGCGTTGTGTCGTTGCTCCGGCGTGAGCGCGGCGTCAACATCTTCACGCAAGGGCAGAAATCGCAGTGTCACCGCGCGCCCGACCACGCGTTTGCCGATACCCAGTGACGCGAGCGGATGTAGACCTTGCATAAAGACGTTGCGAATCCCCATCTTGTACAGATTCATGCAGCCGGTCGCGGTGCTAATCTGCGACAATTTGTCTTTCAATGCCGGTGGAATGGATTCACGCATTTTCTATCCTTTGATGCTTCCTGCCGCGAGACCGGTCACGATGTCGCGCTGGACGAAAATGGTCAGCAGGAGCGAGGGCAGCGTCACCACCAGCGCGGCGGCAGCCAGCGGTCCCCACGAAAATTGTTCAAATGTCAATGCGCTGTACACGGCGACTGGCAGTGTGCGCGTTAGACGCGTGGCAAGCACTGCTCCAAAGAGAAAGTTGTTCCACGATTGGATGAACGCGAGAATGGCGGCAACCGCGATCCCAGGTCGCGCTATCGGCATCGCGACGCGATAGAATGCCTGCCAGATGTTACATCCATCGGTCAACGCGGCTTCTTCTAATTCCGGATGCATATCCTCGAAGAAACTGATCATTACCCACACGGCCATTGGAATCGTGAGGACGAGATGGCTGATCATTTGGGGGAGCAAAGTGCCCGAGATTTGCAGAAAGCGAAAGAGCGTGAACAACGGAATTAGGTATGACAAGCCCGGTGTGATGCGCGCGACCATAATCAACATTCCCAGCCCTTGCGCCTTCCCTTTCGCGATGCCATACCCCGCCGGCACGCCAACAAGGAGCGCGACCAAGGTCGCCGTGCCGGAGACGACAATGCTGTTGAATGTGAACAACCCATAGGGGCTTTCCTGAAATATCTTCTCGAAATTCGCGAGCGTTGGCGGATTCGGGATAAAGATCGGGGGATAAGCGATATTGTCAATTTCGTTTTTAAGCGAGAGCGACAACATCCAGAAGAACACAAAGATCGCCGGTGAGACCACCACGATTACGGCAAATAGCAACGCGAGGCTATTGAGCAACTTGTTCAGACGATGGCGGACTGCAAATTTGCGGCGGTCGCTTATTGATTCCATCGTAGTTTCTCCCTCGCGTACAACAAAATCAGCGCCAGCGCAAGAATGATCACGAAGAAAACGATCACGACAGCGGACGCATGCCCAATATTGAAAAATGAAAACGCTTGCAGATAAAGATAGAGATTGATCGTTTCCGACGCTGTGCCCGGCCCACCCTGTGTCAGGACATAGATGATGTCGAACGATTTGAGCGCGTCAATCGTCCGCAGAATGACCGCGATCATCAGGAAAGGCAGAATCAGCGGGAAGGTGATATGGCGAAACATCTGCCACTGACTCGCGCCATCCATCACTGCCGATTCGTACGGGTCAGTCGGCAGCGCGGCGAGCGCACCGAGGACAATCAACATCACGAGGGGCGTCCACTGCCACACTTCGACCAAGACGAGCGATGGAATCACTGTGTCGGCAGAATACACCCACAACTGTTTGGGAATCCCGACTAAACTCAGCAGATAATTCAGGACACCCAATTGCGGATGGAACATCATCGCAAAGACAAGCGCAATCGCGACTGGCGTCGCCATCATCGGCGCGATGTAAATGCCGCGCAAGAGACCGCGCAGCGGAAAATTCTGGTGAAACACTTCGGCAGCAAACACGCCGAGAATCACCGGCAGAATCACGGCGAGCACGGTGAAGTACAGCGTGCGCGGAATCGTTGAGAGAAAGCGCACATTAGTCGCAAGCGTCGCAAAATTCCCCGAGCCAATAAACTCGCTCTTCATCCCGATCGTCCAATCTTGCAGACTCATCCACAGCGTGAAAATCCACGGAAACACAATCACGGCGAAAATTGCTACGATCGCCGGGACGATGAACCACAAGTAGGCCTGCCGGCGACTGTATCCCCTTTTGCGATCCGCGACCACCGCGCGACTTGGCATTTCCACATTCACCTCACGTTTCGGTTCGAGAGCCGCCAGCGCGACGGCTCTCGAACGGTTTATACTTTGTCATTGCGAGCGTTCCTTCGACTTTGCTCAGGACAAGTTCTTGCGAAGCAATCCCCAACTTGCGGTCAGGAGTCTTCTTCGTCGCTTCGCTCCCTGCAATGACAATGCCACGTTGTTACGCCTCGCTCTTGGCCAAGATCGGCTTAAATTGGGCAGTCGCACTCTTTAGTTCAGTCGCCGGGTCCGCACCACCAATCATGTTCGTGAGCGCCACGCCAAAGATGTCGCGGAACTCGGTCACTGGTGTGATCAGCGGAAAGGTGGGACGACCGACTTTGCCCGAGCCAGCTACGGCATCCAACCAGTCCTTGGGCATGGTCACGCTGGCTAACGCCTGCGGGTCTGTGTATACCGAATCACGTGGCATCGCACCCGCACCTGCCGCAAAGGACCGGGCTTGCATCAGCTTGTTGGTCGCCCATTGGCAGTAGAAATATGCCGGTCCCTTGTTCTTGCTGGTCGACGAAATACCAATCCCATCGCCAGTCATGCCTGCCCATTGCTTCTTAGGTCCCGCGGGAGCCACGAGATAGGCGACCTTGCCGACGACCTTGGACACCTTGGGGTCTTCGAGCGGAGCAGCAAAGCCGATGGAATCAAACCACATCGCCGCCTGACCCAGTGCAAATACCGACTGGGATTCGTTCCAGTTGAAGCCGCTCACGCCGGGTGGCGCATACTTCATCAGGTTCTGATAGAACGTGGCAGACGCGACCGCTTCTGGGGTCTCAGTGTTCATGTTGAGTTTGCTATCGATCGCGTCGATGTCCCAGCCCAGTAGCAGACAGCACCACACATACGTGTTGGCGTTCTTGAGCCCGCGTCCAACGAAGCCATAAACGTTCTTGCTGGGGTCATGCAGCGTTTTCGCGGCGGCGAGCATGTCATCAAAGGTCTTGGGGAGAGGGACGTTCTTGGCGGCGAAGATTTCCTTGTTGCACATAAGAAAGCCATAGGCAATGTTGCAACAGAAAGAATCGATGCGTCCATCCGCCTCCGTCATCCACGCCTTGCCTGCCACCGAAAAATCGTCGTAGGCATAATCCGGTGCGGTCATGGTTGGGTCTTGCAGGTACGGCCGGATATCTTCGGTCCATTTATTCTTGCCAATCATGCGTTTGTGGGTGTGGAAAGAATAGTAGACCACATCGAAACTCGGGTTGCCTGAGTTGAATTCCACGACCATTTGCGGTCTTTGCTGCTGCTCGGGCACTTCTTGTAACCCGACCGTGATGCCCGTAAGGTCCTGGAATTCATTCGTGTACTTGGCGATCACATCACCCTGGGCATTCTTGATAAGGTTTACCTCAATGTGTTGCCCTTTGAACCGCTTCCAATCAAAAGCCGCCACCGTGGGTTTGGGTACGGCGGTCGGTGGCACCGCGGTTGGCACCGCTGGTGCCGTAGTTGGTGCTGGGGGAGGGACAGGTGTTGGCGCCGGCGCGCACGCGTTGAGAATCGCCGCGCCAGCGACACCCGTGCCCAAGATTGCCGAGCGTTTCAGGAACTCTCGGCGGGTTAATTTCTTGCTCATTTTTCTCCTCCTGTAGTTGGGGAAATGGTTGAACAGACACAGATGCGCAAAATGCAAACCGATTCAATTTCGTGCGATTGCATCACCTCCCTCGACCAACTGACTGCGCTGAATTCTCCAGAGCATGGCAAATGCCCAATAACGCGTTCACGCGCGAATCTGTCGTCGTCGCTTGAATGTCCGCCATCACGATGTCGCACGGTGCGAGTTCGTCGCGAATCCTTTGCATGTCTGCGCGGATTTCCGCGATAGACGCGTCCTGCAATTTCACCGGCGAGTACATCACCGCGCGGCGCGTGTCGGGAAACAGCGCGCGCGCTTGGCGCATATCCGATACAATGCCCATATCGAGATAGCCGATCTTCGGCAGTTCGTTCAACACTTGGAGGTACGGCGTCACGTTCCAGTTGCAGGTGTGCACGCCGAAGCGTTCGAAACTTTCCGCGATTCTTTTGTCGCACGGAAAAATGAACTGCCGATACGCGCGCGGCGAGATCATATTCATCACACAGTTGCTCACGTCGAGTTGGTTGATGTCAAAACCCGACTGGCGTTGGCGCGCTTGCACGCATTGCGCGAGCGCGATCACAACATCACAAATGAGCGCGAAAAACTTGTGTGCGAGTTCCGGCGTGTCTGTCATCGCGACGAAAATGTCTTGCCCGTAAATGTTGAACGCATTGTTCAAAACGCCTTGCCAATTCAAGTAACCGTTAATGTTACCGCTCTCGCGTTCGATCACATCCATTTGCCGAAACAAATCAGCGACGATGGGCGCACTCTGCAAATCGTCCGGCTTGAGATTCGCGAGTTCTTCGAGCGACAACGCCGGCTTGCTGACGATGAGGGGCCAGCGGTCAGGCGCGTACCGCAATCGGCAGCCGAACACCAGTGCGATAAAGTACGCACCATAGACGCCGGAAATCGTCCACGTATCGTCGCTGCGGTTCACGTCCCAGTACTCGACTGTTGGAAACGCGCGATGCAGTTCCGCTTTCATCGTGACGAGCGTATCGTGGCGATACACCGGATCGGTGTGCCAGCGTTCCGAAAAATCTACACCGCATCGCTGATGAAACCACGCCGGCTCGAAACCGAGCGACATGCGCATCGGTGATTCGGTCCCATCCGCCGGTTCGCGGCGCGCGG
>Ga0315274_10016128_pt1 | contig 10561 bp, 11 predicted proteins | sample YL17G02_20_MG_FD_203700 | JGI IMG/M metagenome (GOLD analysis project Ga0315274, IMG submission 203700) | Sediment microbial communities from Yellowstone Lake, YNP, Wyoming, USA - YL17G02_20 | ecosystem: Environmental > Aquatic > Freshwater > Lake > Sediment | place: USA: Wyoming | collected...
ATCCTGAAGATTCGTCAATTCAATTTCCATATCAATCACCTTCTTCGTTCTTGTGTTCAACCTCCATTCCCGCGATCGGGAGCATCCGCTCCTTTTCGCATACCAACAAACGCCGACCCGGCCAGAGCCACGGCTACAGCAGTGACTCAGAGCGCCCGAACCCGGACGGACGGCAGGCTAGCCGTACATCCGTTCAGGAATCAGCCCGCCGGACCGGCGGTCATCGACGATGTATGCGAGAAGAGACGGGTGAGATTATACCGGCCGGGGCGCCCAAAGAAAAATCCCCGGAACCGGTGGCCAGAATATTCATTCCATGTGACGGGGCGCAAAACGGCAGTTGGCGAAGACTGATGTCGTCTTCTTCAGCCAGGCTCACCAGCGAAGGATCGAGCATCGCTCCCATCACTCCGCACACGGACAGCATGGACACATAGCAGAATCTGGAGATGCGGACTGACGCCTTTTGTGCATATCCGAACTTCCGGGTTCTTCTCGCTATCCGTTTGCAGAAATCTTCGGTCATTGTGTATATTTTTCTGTTTTAAAGTGAAGCTGATAAGGCTGGTGGTCGGTGCGAAAATATTCGCAGTCATCCGGGCGGAAACGCGGAATCGGGGCGCGTATCATGCCCGGATTTCGCTTGTTGGGGTGCACGATGATCACGAGCGCAGGAATTTTTCAAAAATCCGGTTTTACGGGGAGATTTTCGCAGTAAATTTCTCTCGTGCCGCAAGCGCTGAGAAGTTTATGAGAAGATTGCCCAAGCAATCTTCGAGAGGGGGGTTGCGGGGGAGAGGGGGCGCGGCGCGATACTGCTGGAAATCCGGTTTTATGGGGATTTTTTAATGAAATGGGGAGAAGGTGCGGCAAAATTGTTTGGGACGATTTTGTTCCGAGTGTTTGAGTTGATTGGAAAAGATCCTCCACCAGACGTCCAGATGTTTGAAAGATTCTCTACATCAGGCCGCACCAGGGGATCGGGGGATTGACCCCGGCACAGATGGCAAACATCCCGATCAATCTGATGGGGAACAGATGGGAAACGATGATTGGGTTGGCATCAACAAAATAATTTATACTTTTAAAGTTAAAATGAACTAAACGCGCGCAAAAAGTGAAATGGATATTTATATACCTTAAAAAGGTTTAAATATCAAAACATTTTCTGAGTTATTACCTTGCTAACTTAGATTAGTTACTAACTCCAAATTATTATTGTATAAACTTGCCAAATGTTAAGATTTTGGATCAAAAAGATGAACTTGAAATTAAAACGTGGTGATGGCATGGCAATTGATGAACGGCTTTATGAGTTAAAAAAAGAATTCGATGAACCCATTAGTCAAGAGTTGTTAGATGAAATTGAAACTATTAATCAAACAATTGGAAACGTAAGTGTTGAAGAATTGTTAAGGCAATTTACCATCTAATAGAATATGGTTCCTACAGGTAAGGAATCTCCAATAGTATATCCTATTGAAGAGGCTTTAAGAGAAGAACATCTTGATAATTCTCATATAAGTAATTACATTTTAAATTATCTAACCTATTTTAATGTAAAATATTTTTTAAAAGAGGAAAAATATGTTGATAAAGACTACATGATCGATTATTCAAAATTTTATGCAAGATCATTTGAAAACTACTCCAAATTCACAAATAGAATTCATTTTTTTACAGGAGATATTTCAAATAATGATATAAATCTTCTATTGGAGAGATTTGATAAAAAACTTTACACAAAAATATTTGACTCGTATTTAGGATTTGTAGTTGTTAAACCTGTTAAAAACTCACGCGATCACAAACTCATTGGAAGGACTATTCTAAGAACCTACAACAAAAACGTTGAAGAAAATCCTAATGAGAGAAGAGTGATGATAAAACCAAAAAATATAGTAAATCTTTTTGGAATTCGGTTGGAGGTAGAGTCATTACCTTTTCAAACGCAAGATAGGGCGGTAGGTGCTTGTGCTACAACCGCTTGCTGGATCTCTCTCAATCAGTTGGCGGATTTATTTGAAACACCAAAATCATCACTTGCTGAAATTACAGAAAAATCCATCTCATTCCCATCTGAAAGTCGTAATTTTCCGTCGACAGGACTTAATTATTTGCAAATAAAAAATTATTATAACTCAATAGGGTTAGATTCAGAATTCATCATTCCATATCTTATTTTTAATTATCCGCGTTTAAGAAAATTATCGGAAAATTTAGTTGGAGACATAATTAAGGCCTATATTAAAGAATATAATCTGCCTATTTTCGCAGGACTGGAAATTAAACCTAAAAATGGAAATCCATTATATCATGCCGTTATAATTTCCGGGTATCGCCATGAAAAAGGAGAGGTAAAAAAATTATATATTCATGATGATCAAATTGGTCCTTACAGTCGTGTAACTTCTAGAGATAATTTTTTTTCGTGGATTGATGCTTGGTTAAGTAATCCTAAATTTACCAGTATTACAATTGATAAATTTGTTATTCCAATATATCCAAAAATCCGTTTGACTTTTAAAAATATTTATTTGGTTTATTTATTAAAATATAAAGAAAAATTACAAGAAAAAATTAAGAGTGAGGGTATTAATCCAGAATCAAAATATGAATTGTTTTTAACGGATGTTAAAAAATATAAAAAATTTTTATTAGATAAACCCATTTTGGAAAAAACTGAAAAATTAAAAAAGCCTTTTCCTAGATTTTTATGGATTATCCGATTAGAGGCAGAAAATGCAATCTACTATGACTATATTTATGATGCAACCGCTGTTTATGCAATAAATCCATATGACAATATAATTTACAGGTGCTCTTAATTAACAGCAATATATCTCCAATCACAAACTCATACTAACCAACCGCGACTTATCACACACATCAAAATTTATCGATCAACCGTCAAGTTATCAGAACCGTCTAATTCAAGTTTTACGTGTTTTAAATCAGGAATGTTATCCACATTTGTTAATTGAGGAACATCCGGAAATTCAGCTAAATTTAAATTTAAACTAATAAATGAGCCATTATCGTCCCAGATAAATCCAATCTCATTACTAGAAGAATTTCTACTGAATACCTTTAATCCAAGAAATTTTTTATTAAAACGAAATAAAATTGGGGTCTCGTTTGTGAAAAAATCCATTATCTGATGAATATGTTTTGCAGGGTATTCGGAGTAAGAAGTGTCTGTTATATGCCACCAGTTTTGCTTTAATTCAATTACCACAAAACGTCACTATTAATTCTAATGTATAATCTTTATCATAAGAGTTTCTATAATTTTTTCCCCATAAGTCACGCCATGCAACAGCGCGGAATCGTTCAGGAACTTTTATAATTACGCCACGGATAGTATCACATGTTGTGCATATTCGAGGAATATCATGAAAAATTGTAAATATAAAGGACAACCCGGTTCACATTGTAATGGACACGGACAATCTTGTCGTTATTTCAATAAAAATTATTGGTGTCAGGCATACTGCAAAACTGACGATTATATCAGGAGATTGGCATATATCATAATTTTACTCATCGCAATTCTGGTAATAATTTTATTGGTTGGGATAAAGTAATCAACTGCGAGTTAAGAGAAAAGTCCCGCCATTTATCACTCATCATTTCCATCACAAAAGTCCCGCGAACGCAACAGAACCGAAGATGGTAAAGTTATAATAGAGAGGGTAAAAACAGAAAGAGAAAGAAATATCTAGGCAAAAATTGAAGAGATCATTTTCCTTTTTTTGGGCTTTTCCTCTCTTATTTCAAGCATATCCATCTCATATTTTAGAGCTGCGATCTCGTAATCTGATCCTTTTTCAAGTGTTTCAGAAAGGATCAAACTTTTTCGTTTTTCCCCTTCTTTATTTTTAATCATAGAATTATCCTCCCTCTTGATCTTTGTTGCTGATTAATTTTTCTAATTCTTCTTCCCACTTTTTCTCTTTACGCCACTCTCTCTCTGATGCTATTTTTTTCCCCAAAACCTCATCAAGCTCTTGAACTTCGTTAAGACTAAACTGTTTCACTCTCTTGCTATTAATTATTGCGATGTTTGTAATATTTGCTCCAACTCCAGGAGCTCTCTCTGAAATTTTTTTGGCTTCATAAGTCATTAATAAAGCTTGAGCCAATGGAATGTCCTGATTAAAATCATTTGCGATGAGAGAAGTTATTGCATGTGGATAACCCGAACCGATTGCATGATATCCAATTGAATCAAATGCTACAGATGTACCCGGGTTAAAAACACCATGGATGTGTGCTCCAGTACCATCAACACCACTAACAAGAATTTCTAACCCATAGTCGTATTTGTCAATCATACCTTGCAAAGTTAAAGATACTTCGCGTTGTAATGATTGTTGCATACGATAGAAGGTTTGTATATCTGGAATGCCTCTTGGATTCAAAATTCGTTCCATAATCTCTTTTTGCCTTAATTTAACAAAACACTCTTTGATGCATTTCACTACGTTGGAAACCTTTGGTCTTTTAAGTTTATCTATCTCTTCTCTCACTTCCTCAAACAATTCCGTATGAGCTAAAGCATCCCCCGCAGTAGCTACGGCACAGTTATTCGCCATTATGGTGATTTTTGGCCGCTTGTGCTCAAATTCTATTGATAAATGTTTCCCCGTAATCATAGCATCTGTCATCATGATGATATGCTCCCCCCCATCACAAATTGTCGCAATACAAATTGTCATATCAAATCGCCTATGTATCTTCTTAGGTAATCCAATATTTTTATTTTCCGTAAGTCTCTCCATATATCCACTACCCTATTTTAATCCAATCTTCTCAAATGGCACAGAAACGACGAATTTTACCTTCGGAACTACTGGTTAATACCACTCCCGTCGGTATAAATCTGTTAGAGGTTTATGAGATAAAAACCAAATAAAAACAAATTTCCATTCCCTATGTTGCCATATCAGCAATTTGAAAATGAGAAAATATCAAAGCAAAAAAGATGAAATTCAAAGATCCAAACAAATCGTGGAAATTATTTCTCTGAGATAGCCCCCTCATCTCCCCTTCTTCTTCCCCCGCCTTCCTCGCAGTCCCCTTCCCCAGCTACCTCACTTCATCCATTTTTATTTCCAAAAGGTGAGGGGGTTCCAATTGAGACCTCCTCCTTGTGGGGGTGAAGGGGTTGGGAAGTTTGGCTATTGGGATGAGAGGTCAAGCTGGGTTTATTTGTAGCATTTAAAGAGATTACCAAACGAAAAATATGTTATTATCTAGAACGTCGCCCCTAGGTTAATCCCTAAACTCTGAAAGATCTGGCACTATTATTTTTCCTTTTGGCTCAATTAATCGAAAAGCATAAAAAATCCAGCCAAATAATGCTAATAGCCCTAATCCCTGAATAATCATTGGAATTTGAGAGAAATACCACGAAATATATGCCCAGGTCAATAACATAAGGGTGATCAATATTCTCTCAAACCAATGACCAAATAAATATCCTCCCCAAAATCCTGCTTTTCCATAAGGAACCCATTGATATTTTCCATGTTGAAATGCTTTTTCGACATCGGTTTCCTTGATGAGATAAACAATGAGAATTCTCCAAATATCAACATTTCTTGCTCGATACTCGGACGCTATTCCGAACGGAAAACATAAAAAAATTCCTAAAATTATGAATACCCAAAGATAATTTGTTATTTCCAATTGAACTAATGTTAAAAAAAATGATAAGATGGCAATTTCTAAAGTTGTGAGTAACATTTGGTAATTCGTTCGTATAGATTGTTCATGATCCATGGCAGTTTGAAAAATTGCAAGTTTATCAATCCAACTTGAACGAAGAAGCGTGTGTGAGTCATTATCTGATGCTGAAAAACTGATAAGTTCCATGATAAATATAGACTTTATATTAAAAACGTGTTTATATCGCTTGCGGTTGAACCTCAAAAAATTATTTTTTGCTAGATTCCAAAGCAAAAATCCAATTGCCAATATTGTTCCATTACCTAGGATAGAAAAAATTGTAATCCTAATGAAAAAATTTGAAAAGTTTTGAACACTTTTAAAAAAAATTTTAAAGAAATAAAAAATTTCATAAAAAAATTTTAAGAAATTTTCACACGAGCATTTTCCACCGCAAAAAGTCAAAAATCAAAACCGCCATTTTAGCCTCAGTATGCAAATCGGACAAAATAGGATAGTTTTCGCATTTTCAAATTTTCGTCCGAAAAAGATTTTCTTAAAAAAATTTTAAGAATTTGAAAATTTTTCGAAAAAAAATTATGAACGCAAAAAATATTTATAAAAAAAATTTTGAAGTTTTAAAAAATTTTGAAAAAAAATTTGATGGAAATAAAAAATTTACAAAAAAATTTTCAAGAAATTCCGGAAAAAATTTTAAAAATTCTAAAAAAAATTTGCATCACGAAAAAATTCCTTATTCCGTGTCAATCAACAGGCAGATTTAAAAATGCAAAGTCCATCGCTAATGACCTCCTCTCACTTCTCCCGGCACCCCCGGTACATCCTTTCCAGATCCCCGAGATCAGTGATGGGCGTCGGGATCACCCGCGAATCGTTTGCCATGATCGCTTGTGCAAGCTCCCGGAAGATCCCCGCTTCCTTTGAGTTCGGGGAATGTTCGACGACGGCCCCGCCCTCGAGCTCACAGGCCTGGATGACGGGACTCCGGGGGACGAACCGGACGAAACCGGTGCCGAGCCTTTTGGCAAACTCCGGGATAACGGCGTGCTCGAACGCTTCGTCGCCGTTGCTGTTGCAGATGATGCCGGCGAGGCCCGTGTCGCCGCGCCTCGCGAGGCGCTGGATCGCCCGTGCGATGTTGTTTGCCGCGTAGATGCTCATGAAGCCGCCGGAGCAGATGAGGTAGATCTCCTTTGCGAACCCCTCGCGGATGGGCATGGCAAACCCGCCGCACACGACGTCGCCGAGCACGTCGTAGATGGCGACGTCGATGTGGTAGGTCTCGAAGGCTTTCAGGTCTTTTAGGATCTGGAGCGCTGTCAGCACCCCGCGCCCGGCACAGCCGACGCCCGGCTCCGGCCCCCCTGCCTCGACAAGGTAGATCCCGCCGGGCGATTTATAGACGATATTCTCAAGATTGATGGCATATTCATCCTTTCCCACCCTCAGCTGCTCCCGGTGCTCTTCGAGGACTGCCGGGATAAACTGGCCCCCGGCTAGGATCCTCGTCGAGTCCCGCTTGGGGTCGCAGCCGACCTGCATGACCGAGAGCCCGGTCCCGTTCAGCGCCGCCGACAGGTTCGAGGCGATCGTGCTCTTCCCGATGCCCCCCTTCCCGTAGATTGCGATCTGTCTCATGTCATTCACCACTTCGCCTCGTACCGCTTCTCTTTCGAACGCCATCCCATCACCCACTCGTTCTGGACGCACTCGAACAGGTTCAGGATCCCGGTATACCCGAAGTATTCCCGGTTGATGAACCTGAACTGGCGCATCATCCTCACCACCTCAACGATGTACGGTATCCCCAGCCCGTGTGCCGCGTGCCGTTCGATCGTGCTCCCGAAGACGACCCGCGGCGTTATCTCCTCCAGGCTCTTTTTTGTGGTGTAGACATCCGTGCCGTACACGACCTTCGGGTTGAGCCCGAGATCGCTGAGTTCGCGCCCCAGCAGGTCCCGGACCGGGCGCCCCGAAGAGTACAGGGCAATGAGCGCCGGCGTCATCTCCATGTCCTCGGTGACGAACCGGACGAGCGGGATCCCGACCGTCGCATCGGCGACAATCGCCGCGGGCGTGCGGTAGAGGAACCGCCCCATTGGCCACTTGCGCCTGCACGTTGCCATTACCATCCGCTCGCCGTCCGAAACCATCGCCTCCGCTGTTTTCTGGGCGTCGAACCGCTCCGCGAGCGCGGTCAGCCAGCGCTGCGTATTCGTCAGGCCGATCGGCAGCGGGATCCCCGTGCATACCGGCTCAATGCCGTACGTGGCGGCGAGGTAGTCTGCCGCCTTCTGCCCGGCATCGTGGCTGAGCAGGAGGGATGCCTCGGCTGATGCGATATTCTCAATCTCGGCGAGCGGCGTGCGGTGCGTCAGTGTGGCGACAACCCGGACACCCATCGCTGAAAGGACCTGCTTCACCCACGCCAGGTCCGCGATCCAGGTCGGGTTGGCATTCGCATGGGGGGCGATCAGGCACACGGAGTCGGGGATCTTCTCACCGGTATTTTTCACCAGCTTTTTGAGGATCGTATCGAGGGCGATGTCGATGCCGTCGTACTGCGACCCCCGGAACCCGGCGCACTCGATGGGGATCAGCCGGAACTTCACCTCAGGCTGCACGGCCTCGCAGACCGCGACGATGTCGTCGCCGACGATCTCGGGTCCGCACGCACTGAGCACGAAGAGGGCGGAGATTTTGAGCTGCTTTGCCTCGCGGATGGTGCGGGCGAGGATGTCCTCCCCGCCATGCACGATCTCGTTCACGCAGAGCTTGGTGCAGAGCGTGACGGTCTCCATGTAGTCGCACTCCTGCGAGGCAAACGCGTTCGTCACAAGGTACTCGCACCCCTGCGGGGAATGGGCGAGCAGGGCAGAACCGGCGACCCCGAGCGCCGTCTGGGCGGCGCCGTTGAAGGCGCAGCGGAGGTAGGGATCGCTGCACGCTTCAGGGGCACGGATCTCCGTTCCAGACGGCATCTCACTTCGTCTTTGTCCCATAGAGCATCCCCCGGAACAGGCGCGAGCGCGGGAGGTTCCTGTCCTCCAGCGCCTGCCTGACCAGTGCGGCGATGTTGTGAATCCCCTGAAAGCCGTACTGGGGCTGGAACGCCGGGTTCAGGAGCGTTAAGTTCACCACCGGGCAGGGCGGGAACCTGCCGGCATTGCCAAAGAAGATCGGGTCGTCATACTCAGCGACAATCGCCTCCAGCTCGTCCTCCGTCTCCTTGGACGACCGGAAACTCCCGAGCCGGAAGAGCCCTTTTGTCAGGATAATCTCCGGGTTAACACCGGTCTCCAGCAGGAATTTTATGCTGGGCATCCGCTCCTTGATCGTATAGGGGTGGACGTTGATCACGACAGGATGGGCGCCGGACTCCTCTGCCATCCGTGCCAGCGAGAGCGCCCGGATCGGCCCGGGAAACTCCGAGATCTCGATGATCGCGGTCTTGCCGGAAAGCGCCTGTTTGAGGTACGCAAGGTCCGGCGCCACCGCCGCAGTCTCCCGCTCAATCACCTCCAGCGCTTTCTTCTCCATGCCAAGCGGTGTTGCCACCCCAAGCAGCCACTCCTTTGTCGCCTCAAGCCCGTACGGCTGCCCGGTCTTGCTGTACGGGATGCCGAAGCGTTCCTGCATCAAATCGCCCAGCTTCTGCCCCCAGTCATAGCACCACGAGGCGTTCAGTTCGACTTCGCGTGCCCGCCGGATCTCCTCGACCGTGCACCCTCCGGCAATAACGGCGTTGACCGTTATCCCCACCGCGGAAAGGAGCCGCTCGATCTCGTCCATGTCCCAGTTGAACTCCGTAGGCGTCGGGCCCCAGCGTGCACCGAGGATGTTGACCGTCCCCTTCCTCGTCTGTTCCGGCGGCTCCATCAGGTCCATGATGAGCCGGAACGCGTCCTCGTACCCGCTCCGGAAGTCGCCGCCGAACCCCTCGCTCTTGAGCGCCAGCACCCTGCAGCCGACCAGTTTCTCCGCCTCGCGGGCAATGCTCTCGACATCATCGCCGATGATCCCGGAACAGCAGCAGGAGAGTATCACAATCAGGTCAGGGTTGTACTTCGCGTATGCCTCCTTCACTGCCTCCAGCAGTTTTCCCTCGCCGCCGTAGATGACGTGGCTCTCGTCAAGGGTGGTGCAGGCGGTGGGTTCGAGCGGGACGCCCCGGATCTCGCAGCACTCCCTCGTCCTGACAAAGTCGGACATGTAGAGCGGGCACCCGGTCGGCCCGTGGACGAGGGGGACACAGTGGCGGATTCCGCTGATGACATAGTAGGCGGTAAAAAACTTGCACATGGGGGCATGCGAGGCCTGCAGTTTGGGGATCATCTCGCCGCTCTCCACCTTCTGCAGCAGCTGCTGCAGGCTGCCGTGAAAGACGATGGAATCATTGGTCATTTTTGCACTCAGTGTCCCGTTTCGCACCCAAAAAATCATGGGGAATAGTTGTTATTCCGGGCCCCGCGTTATCTGTCCCCCGGCTGCCCGGACCGCATCTTCAATTGTTTTTAGTAAATTTTCATCGGTAAGGGCAAAATCAAGGAGCTCAAATTCATTCACCAGCACGATGGGTTTTAAAATGACAAGGGGCTTTTTTCCGGCAGTATCTCCGCGATAATCTGCCGACACCACCGTCATCGTGTCATCCTCCCATACCGCAACATTGCCCCTCCCCTGTTCATCCCAGAGTTTTCTGATGATATCCTGAGTAATCATGCAATTCTTTCCCTTTCACATTGGAATAGAACCGTGTGTTCTGATATATCTTCGTGTAAAAAAAATGAATCATCATTCTCCGGATTTTGCGTAAGGTGCCGCAGATGAAATGGCTCCCGTACGGGGCGCTGAATGCCGTGGGCCC
>Ga0315274_10016129_pt1 | contig 10560 bp, 9 predicted proteins | sample YL17G02_20_MG_FD_203700 | JGI IMG/M metagenome (GOLD analysis project Ga0315274, IMG submission 203700) | Sediment microbial communities from Yellowstone Lake, YNP, Wyoming, USA - YL17G02_20 | ecosystem: Environmental > Aquatic > Freshwater > Lake > Sediment | place: USA: Wyoming | collected...
CGACGCAGCCATGTCGATGAACTCCCGCAACTCATCAACGTTATCCGGGGCGACATGTCCCTGGTGGGGCCCAGGCCCGAACGGCCCGAGATCCTCGGCGAACTGGAGAGGCTATACCCGGACGTCAAGAAGCGCCAGGCCGTCCGTCCGGGCATCACCGGCCTGGCCCAGGTCCGCAACGGCTACGACACGACCATCGAGGCCTTCCGCGCCAAACTGGAGGCGGACCTCGAATACATCGAGCGGCGGAACTGGAGCACCGAATTCCGGATCATGGCCGCCACCGTGGGCAAACTGCACGACCGCACGGCACATTAGCCGCGCGGCGGCGATTGACTTTCTCTCTCAAGGCGCCTGAGAAGCGATGGTGTGGCGGCCCGAAGAACCCCGGCCGCAACGCCGGCGCTGGGCCGCCAAGGGGAGAAGGCGAAGGATTAGACGCGGGTTGCGGATCTGGATCTGGCTTGTGGCGTCAGCAAGGGTAGCCCGGCGGCCGGCATGTGGGGGTTCCCGGAATCCGGGCAGGGCAGGGACAAGAGGCCGGGGGATCGTGGCGAGGGAGTGTCTCCCATGGTCCGGACTCGATGGTTGCTGGCAGGTGCGGCTATGGTGTGCCTGATTTCAACGGCGGCGCAGGTCGATGCGGAGACCATCACCGGGGTCCCCGCTTACACCTTCCCGTGGGAGGGAACCTTGTATCCGGGCTGCGGCCCGATCGCCGGCGGCATGATCGTCGGCTATTGGGACGACAAGGGCTATCCCAACCTCATCGTGGGCTCCAATGACTGGACCCTCAACCAGGTCAACGTCAAGAACATGATCGCCTCGGACGGCTACAAGACCGACTACTGGCCGACGCCCGACCGGACGCCGCCGCCGTATCATGCCGACGATTGCCTGGCCGACTTCCTTCTGTGCTCCCGGGACCCCTACGGTCAGGGTTTCAGCATGTTCGATCAGCAATCCTATGGGCTGGTCGACTACTTCGCGTACTGTGGATACACCACAGCGCAGGGAACAAACAAGACGGTTGACCCGAACGACCTCGATGCGTTCTGGAACGATTTCGTCGCCGAGATCGATGCCAACCGGCCGGTGGAGTTCCTCGTTGATGCCTACGGCACCGGCATGCCCCAACACTATGTCACGGCCATCGGCTACGACGACACCGGGGGCCAACGCAAGTACGTGTGCCATAACGGCTGGGACACCGGCGAGCACTCCTATTACTACCTGCCCATCGGCACGGTCAGCCCCGACGGGAACAAGAAGTGGGACGTGTACGGCGGGACGTTCTTCGCGGCCCCCGAGCCCGCGACTATGGCCCTCATGGGCCTGGGCGGCCTCGTGGTCCTGATTAGACGCAGGGCGTGGACAAATTAGCAGGAACCGCGCGCTGCGGCTCAATAGGCTGCGGTGCGATTGGCAAAGCGATTTGCACTCCGGTCGGCCTTGTGGCCAACTGGGGCGTGGTTGTAGGGGGCGACGTGCCCCGACAACAAGGTAGTTGTGTGGCGACTGGCACATGGGCCGGCCCACGCACGAGCACCCACTTGGTGGGAAAGGAGAATTTCGTATGAGAAAGCGCGTGACTTTGATTGTGGCTGGCTTGGTGCTCCTCTGGATTGTGGGATCTGCGGGGGCCACGCAGGTGGACACCTGGGCCAGACTGACAAGTACCAGTTGGGGTCTGGGCTGCACCGTGACATTCCCGGTGTACAACAGTTCGGGGGTTTATACCGGACAGGTCACCGAAGGCACCGTCGTCGGCATCTACGATTTTACTCAGGTAAACAGCAGCCCCACCGCTAACCCTTACCCGCGGAACCCTGGTCTGCCCGTGCTGTTCGACGCCTTCTGCATGGACCTCAAGCAGTTCGTGTATTACACCCCGACCATCAGCCACTGGAGCGAAATGCGCCAGTTGGGCCTGGACGGTTCGGATGATGGACCTTGGCCGGGTCCGCATGGAGCGCCCATGACGCTCACCCAGAAGACCAATCTCCTGAAACTCTTTGGCTTGCACAACAGCGACGTCACCCTGAGCACGACTAATGCCGCCGCGTTCGGGGCCGCCGTGTGGGAGATCGTCTGGGAGACGTCCGGCACTCTGAACCCTAGCGGCGCACTGGACGTTACCGCGGGCTACCTCAGTGTCAGCGTGAACTCGGGCGCGCAGACTCTGGCCAACACCTGGCTGGGCCAACTCGCTAGTTACAATCCGAGCTCCTACCCAGAGATCCAGGGTCTCTTGGACAACACCACGCAGGATCAACTGGTGTTGATCATCGGCGGCACAGGGGGGCCGGAGAATCCGATTCCGGAGCCCGTGACGATGGCCGGTCTCATGATGGGCATCGGCGGGCTGGTTACCTACGTTCGTAAGCGCCGGACGGCGTAAGCGGCGCAGCACAGGCTGTTGACTTTGGGACTTGGCGCGGCACGAGCGCCGGTGTGGCGGCCACAAACGGTGGCCGCGATGCCGGCGCTATACCGCCGTCAAGTAGGTGCACATGAAACAGGTCCGGACGCTCCTCGGAGCGTTTGAACCGTAAACCTACAGCAATCTTCTGGCAATGGCCGGCAGCCCCCTGCCGGCCGGCGCCTGGCTCACGGTAGTCGTGAAAGCCGGGTGGAATCAAGAGGTAGGGGGCACGGAGGCCTCCGGAAGCGGAGGCAGGATTAGCATGAGATACTTAGGAATCGTCGCAGCCATTGCCGTATGCTTGGCCTTAGCGGGGCCTGCGCCCGCCGTCAGTTATACGGTGTACGGCTGGGGACCAACGAGTTTTCCTGGTCCTGTCACACCACCGGCGGGGTCTCCTTGGGGCCCCGACGGTTACCCGGGTGATACGGTGGAATTGGTCACCTACACAGGCACGCTCGTTCTGGCGGATGGTGCCTCCTACGTCCAGAAGATCAACACGCTTCAGTGGACAGTAGATTACACCTATGCAGGTACCGAGACCCAGTGGGACTTCCCGGACCATTGGACTAACCACCTGTTGTTCCCTTTTAGCACACCCCGCAGCATGACCGTCGGCACGGCTACTGGTTCCCTCAGCCAGGCTGGCCTTCTCGACGTAAACTGGAACAACGACGACCTCTCGTTTGCCATCGGATCTACAACTTCTTTCATTGTCGTCGATTCCGGTTATATGTACCGAGTTGACGTCATGCCGCTTGGACTGGGGCCGACGACTAATGTGTTCCCCCCGGGTGGTAATCCCTGGGTCCAGACTGACCGAGACGTGATGGCGAGATTCGACGTTACTCTGGTCCCCGAACCGGTGACCATGGCCGGCCTGATGATGGGCATCGGCGGCCTGGTGACGTACGTTCGGAAGCGGCGGACGGCGTAAACGCACGTTGGAGAGAGCAGACGCCGTGTTGCGGCAGGGCGGGATCGGGAGTCCCGAGTCAGGGGGTCGCACCAGGACGGGGGAGTACGAGTCATGAACTGTGAGAAAACTCGCACTCCGTACGGCACTGCTGGCGGCGCCGCTCCTGGCGGCCTGGCTCTGGTGCAGCGCGGCATCGGCGGCCGTCATCAACGCCACGTTCGATTCGGGCTACGATGCCGATGGCGGCATCCGCATGGCGTGCGCCCAGGCGGCGATCGATCAGTGGGAGGCGACGATCATCAGTGACATCACCTTTGCCAACGCAGTGAGGTTCAGAATCGTGGATATGGGTACTTCGGGCATATTGGCGGAAACGAGCATTGCAGCCGGCGGGTACTCGCCGCTGATGGCCGAGGGCCTATGGTCCAGCCCAGAGGGCGTCTCTGGTTTTGTGGAATATGGGTTCGGCATCCCTCTGGACCCGTGGGGCAGCGACACGTATGTCACCATCGACCTGAACTCTGCGTACCTGGACCAGATGTTTTTCGGCGGCCCGGCGGGTGCTGTGCCGGGCGACAAGTACGACGCCCTGACGATCTTCCGCCACGAACTCGGCCACGCGGTGGGGTTCTCGGCGGCGTACGCGGACTTTGCCGCCAAACTGACCGACGGCCCCGGCTCCGACAGGACCTACAACGGCGACGGTTTCACGGTGGAACTTACGGGCGCGAGTCAGGGGACACACGTCCTCGACAGCGCGGACCTGATGAGCCCGACCCTGGGGACGGGCGTGCGGCAGGATGTCTCCAGCGATCCGGACCTGAGGGTGCTCAGCGATGCTTACGGGTATGTCACGCCCGAGCCGGCCACGCTGGCCTTGATGGCCGTCGGCGTCGTTGCGGGTCTGGTCGCGCGGCGACGCCGCGCGGCGTGACGTGCCCCTCCTTCTGCGACAGAGGGGATGGGTGACGGCAGAACGAATTGCAGGAGTGGCTTCTCGAACAAAAAAGGGTCGGCGAAAGCGAAAGGGGGTGACGAAAAAACCAAGTACTGATGGACTCTCGGCCCCGGCGTCAGGGGCCGGGGGGGAAGTCGGCCATGGCTGCCGGCCGGCAAGCCCAGACCGGGAAGTCGAGAGGCTCGGTTTCCCGGGGCAAGCGTGGTTAAGGCAGCAGCAAGTTTCCATTGGAAAGAGGGGCAGCATCGATGCGATACATCGCAGGTGTAGCGGTCTTAAGCCTTGTTCTGTTTACTAGCGGCACAGCGAGCGCAATCTCAGTCATAGGCGATCCCATGGAGGGAGATAGTTGGCGGCAGAGGTTCGAGGAATCCGGGGTCGGGCAGTTCAACTACATGCAGGCCAGAATGATCACCACCTCCGTTCCCGATTTCGAGCCTCCTGCCTTCCGGTACCCCACCACCGCAGGATGGAACAGCCTTCTCTCATCGGATCCGGCGAACATCCTGATCGCCCAGGGCCCGGCGGTGACCTGGTTGCAGTTCGACTTCGCGTTCACTGGAGTCAAGACCACGCCGCTCACGTTCATCTTCTCCGCTTTCTACAACGACACGTTGCGCGAGAGCGTAAAGGCAACGTGGAACGGCAGCAGATGGGCGTTCTCGAATGCACCCCCGGAACAGCGTCAGCCGCCCATTCCTGAGCCTGTGACGATGGCCGGCCTTATGCTGGGCATCGGCGGGCTGGTGGGTTACGTAAGGAAACGCCGCGCGGCGTAGGGCCGCGCGTGGGCGGCCGCCGGGCGGCCGCAAGGAAAAACAGGAAACCTGATTGCGGGACGGCGACGTCCCAAGAGGGATGGGGAAAGGAGGCTGAGAAAACCCAACGACGCAGGCCCCGACAGCGAGAGGTCGGGGCGAGGGGACCGGCGGGCGCCGACCTACACCGGTAGCGCCCCGAGGTGGAGCCGGGTGGTCCGGTTCTGCATGGCAAAGCGACAGTTGCAGCAAAGAACACCCCAGCAATGGGGGGGAGAGAATACATGAGATATATTGGAGTCCTGGCGGCCTTGGGCTTCCTTCTGGCCGCCGCAGGCAGCACGATGGCAGACTCGGTTTGGCCTGATAATCTAGAGGGATTCTGGGGCCTCGCGGAGCCCGAAAGCAGTGACAGTTGGCGGTTCACGGTCCGCTACGGTTTTTCGCATATCAATTCCGCGAATCCCTGTTGGTATCACGACCTTGGCGTCTTGCTGCAGGCAAGGGTCATTCCTCTGGGAACGGGAAACCAGCAATTCCTCTATGACGCGCGGCCCGACGGCGGCACTTATCCGAAAATCACCGGCAGTATGGCGGGCTGGACCAATTACGCGGACTATGGGGACGTCTCGGTCATCTCCGGTGGAACACCTTTCACTTGTAACCAGTATCCGGAGTTCAAGTTTCAGTTCTACTACGGAGACGGAAAGCCGTATGGCCTCGCGGACGTGCCGTTTGTCCTCCAACTCCAGGTTTACGCCGTGGGGGACGCAATCAGCCCGAAACCGATCCATCTGGCGGACAGCGGCGAGTTCTACTTCAACGGAACGAACTGGCTGTGGGCCTCGTCGGGCACACCGTGGGAAGGTCAGACGGGCATCGGCTGGCCTTCCGGCGGGTCCCCAGCCCAACTGGGTGCTTGGAACACCACTTCGCCCGTGCCCGAGCCGCTGACGATGGCCGGCCTGATGCTGGGCATCGGCGGGCTGGTGGGTTACGTAAGGAAACGCCGCGCGGCGTAGGGCCGCGCGTGGGCGGCCGCCGGGCGGCCGCAAGGAAAAAACAGGAAACCTGATTGCGGGACGGCGCCGTCCCAAGAGGGATGGGGAAAGGAGGCTGAGAAAACCCAACGACGCAGGCCCCGACAGCGAGAGGTCGGGGCGAGGGGACCGGCGGGCGCCGGTGTAGGCGGTGGCGCTCGCAGGCGCGACCGGGTGGTCCGGTCTCGCATGGCAGCCGAAGGATCGGCAGCAATGAAGGACCCCGAAAAACGGGGGGGAGTGAACATATGAAATACTTAGGAGTCTTGGCGGCATTGGCCATGCTTCTGGGTGCCGCAGGCAGTGCGATGGCCACCACATACTTTGAACTCGTGGGCGACCCGGTGGACGGCGATAGCTGGTACCAACGCTGGGCCTTAGCGGGCACCACGGGCGTCACCACGGTTCAGGCCTGGGTGGAGGGCTGGACGTTTGACCAGGCGACGAGGGTGGGATTCTTTAACTGGACGGCGGAGGATGTACCTCCTCTCTGGGACCAGTATTACATGTCCCCGGACTACACGATAGCGGCAGCGGGTGGCCCCGCCATTACTACCACCAGCGCGTACTTTTTCATACGCTTCCAAGGGTACCGGACTACAGCGGATGACTTCACGATCCATCTCCAGGCATATGTCGGAGATACGCGGGTAGCTAATCAGGATTACGAGTGGGACAGCAAGGACGCGACCTGGAGCGTTAGGAAGCCCTCTTACATCCCCGGTACGTGGGAGCAGAATTCGCCCATCCCCGAGCCTGTGACGATGGCCGGCCTGATGATGGGCATCGGCGTGCTGGTGACGTACGTCCGCAGGCGTCGCGGGTAGTGATCTTGTGCGCGGCCGCTCCATCCCATTGGGGGATGGGCGGGTGCCGCGCGGCCACGTGGGCACCAAGCGGCCGGCGACCGTTGGTGCCTGGCGGTGGCGAATCGCCGGGCGCGGGTAAGGCGCCCGGCAACAGAAAGGAGGTGTACCGGGCACGAGGGGGAAAACGCAAACATGAAGGCTGTTAAACAGGAAGTGCATCTTGCAAGCCCGCCTCGGCGGGCGAGCAAGGCAGAAGAGGAGACAGAATATGCGAATCAAGATTGTGGTATCCCTCGTGGCGGGGCTGATCCTGGCCGCTTCCGGACCGGCCCTGGCGACGGCTGTTTTCGTCGGGGACGACATGGGGTGGATTGACGAGGTCCACCGTTCGGCCATGGCCGTCTTCGAACAGACTGCCACTGGTATGACCGTGACCCTGACAAACCTCTCGACCCTGCCAAACGTTGGAGACGCGTCTTTGGGCGGTACGGCCGTCTTGACGGGGGTGTTCTTCAACATCGCGGGCAGCAGCCCGAGTCTCACGGCCAATTATGCTCTTGCCGCACCGGGCAGCATCGTGAACCCCCAGAACAGCAGCGAATGGGACAAAGCCGGTGTGCAAGCCCAGATTGCTGCTGGCAACGTCACTGGCGAGTGGGCCTACGGCGGCGACGTCAACCACAAGTTCTCGCAGCCGGTGCTGAACGAGGGGCCTGTCATCGTCAAATACGGGATCAGTTCGGCGGGATTGAACGAGTTTGGTCCAAAAGATCTCTTTATTGGGAACGCTCAGCACCCAAGTGTTAACCTGGACACTCCTCTCTCCCCGGACGGCGCCAATTACGGTATCGTGAGTACTGATGTAGTCTTGAATCCCGGCATCGGCGTTTTGCCTCTGATCCAGGATTCGGTCACTTTCACTCTGACCGGCTTTAATGACGTCAGCATGATCCAAGACGTGTGGTTCCAGTACGGCACGGGCTGGAACGAGCCAGATTTCACCGTGTACGTTGGTGGCCAGGGCCCGGAGAATCCGATCCCCGAGCCGGTGACCATGGCGGGTGTCTTCCTGGGTCTCTGTGGTTTGGCGGGCTACGTCCGGAAGCGCAGGTAGTTTCATGCGGCCATCCGCCTGTGTAGAAGGCGGCATGGCGTAGGTTTCGGAAGCCGGGGCTTGGCCCCGGCGGCCGGAGGGGGGGCCCTTCCGGCCGGGCGCGGAGATGAAGCGCCTTCCGTGCGTTCGGGTCCGGGCACCGGCCCGAGAAACTTGCGGCGTCCGGGAAGAAAAAGGTGGCGAGCCACCTTGCCCGTGGAAGGTCTAGGCGACGATTGCCAGGCCTCCACGGTTGCGGTGCGCGCAGGGGCCTTTCGCGGCCGATCCAGGGACCAGAGCAGCAGGTCGGTTTGACTCTGGCCGAATCTGTTGTATAATGTTCTTGACATAACATCCGGTCGGTCTTGCGGTAAGGGCAGGTTCTGGGCGGGGTTGTGGCCGCACGCCGCTCTTGGGCCGGGGGAGAATCTTGGGGAACCGGCGCTATGCCGCGGTCCGCCTGTCTAGTTTACGCAGCCCTGCTGCTTGTGTGCCTCCCGGCAAGTGCGCCGGCGAACATTGTGACCATCCCCGATGTTCCGACCTATATCTGGTACTATGGCTGCGGCCCGACGGCAGTGGGCATGGTCATCGGCTACTGGGACGCCCACGGGTACCCGAACCTCATCACGGCCGGCGACGGCACCAACAGTTGGAGCACGAACCAGCAGGCCGTCAAGGACATGATCGCCTCCCCCGGGCACATCCGGGACTATGTCCCGACGCCCGACCGGGTGGCGACGCCCGCCGATCCCTATCATCCCAACGACTGCGTGGCCGACTTCATGGGCGCCTCCAAGAATCCTCTTGCAACGGGCGACAGTTATACGGCAATGCAGCGTTTCGGAATGACGGGTTATGCGAACTGGCGGGGCTATGCGTACGGACAGGCGAGCAGTTGGACTTTCTCGAGTCTCTGGAACAACTTCGTTGCGGAGATCAACGCCGGCCGCCCGATGGAGTTCCTCGTGGACAGCAACGCGGACGGCACGGGGGACCACTTCGTGACGGCCATCGGCTACGATGATGCGTCCGGCGCACAGAGGTACGCCTACTACGATACCTGGCACTTTGGCGTGCAATGGTCCGCCTTTGCTGCGATCAGCGCCGACCAGAGTTTCGGCGTCGGCCAGGGCTATTGGTTCAAATTCACCTCGGCGCCTGCGGCGCTCTCGTGGAGGGGCCCTCTTGTTAGTAACACGTGGGACGTGGGTATCACGGCCAACTGGTTGGGCGACACTGGGGATTACCGCACATTCAGAAATGGAGACAATGCCCAGTTTGGTGACTTCCTGGCCACGACGGCCACCGTCAACGTCAGCACCGTCGTCAAGCCTGGATCGGTCGTGGTTGACAACTCCACGACGGACTACGAGTTCACCGGCGCCGGTTCCATTGCCGGGCCGACGGGCCTGGTGAAGCGGGGCGGCGCCCGGCTGACGTTGGCGAACACGAACACCTATACCGGCGACACCGAGATTCAGGCCGGCACGCTGGTCGTGGCGGCCGCGGGCGCCCTGGGCGGTGGGGCCGTCAAACTCGGCGCTACGACCGGTTCCGACAGCGCCTCGCTCCTCGTGAGCGGCGCGCTGGTCGTTGACCGGCATGTCACGGTCCAGAGCGACGGAAGCGGCACCTCCACGCGCACCCTGGGCGGGACCAACACGTCCGGCACAGCCGTGTTCTCCGGCGGCGTGACGGTGGGCGCCGACCTGACGCTGACGGCCGCGCCGGGCGGCACGGTCAGCCTGACAGGCCTCCTGGACGACCTGGCGGGAAAGACGCTCACCAAGATCGGCGCCGGGACCTTGGTGATCGACGGTGGCCAAGAGTACGGTCCCGGTTCCGTGTGGAACGTCAATGAGGGCACCGTCTTCATGCAAACCGACGCTGGGGGGGACGAAACGGCCTACCTGACGGTGAACGTGGGTGGCGCCGGGACGGACGCTTCGGTTATCTTCGGCGCCGACGAGCATCTGGCGATGCTGCACATCATGAGCGACGGTGTCGCCACGCTGGGGGCGGGCTGTCACGTTCTCGTGCTCGACAGCCTCTGGATAGACGGATTCGGCCCGCCGCTGACGAACGTTCGCCTGTACAATACGCCGGAACCGGCAACACTCGTGCTTCTGGCCTTGGGCTGCGCGGGCCTGGCGGCCGGACGCGCCCGCAAACGTTCGACTTTCTCGGCGGCCGGATAGCGAGCAAGACCGCGCGGCAGTTCTTGAGGCCCCGCGGCCCTTGGCCGGGTGTGGCCGGAAATCGTGGCAGCCCCAGAAGGGGGCGCCAGACAATAGCCCACGGCGTGCCTGTCCGGCGTAGCCTCGGCGAAGCCGGAAGCGGTGGGTCGGCAAATGGCCCACAGAATTCTTCTTGTGTTTCTGTTGCAGCCCCGGCAGGGGCGATAGAAGGGTTTCTGTCGCCCCTGCCGGGGCTCACACAGACAAGGAGAAACAAGACTCTGGGCCTCTCTGTGCAACCGGGAACATCCTTTACGTTTTAGACCGGGCACATGGTTTACACTTTCATGGGATTTGCGAGCCGGTCCGGAGGCCCTG
>Ga0315274_10016130_pt1 | contig 10560 bp, 10 predicted proteins | sample YL17G02_20_MG_FD_203700 | JGI IMG/M metagenome (GOLD analysis project Ga0315274, IMG submission 203700) | Sediment microbial communities from Yellowstone Lake, YNP, Wyoming, USA - YL17G02_20 | ecosystem: Environmental > Aquatic > Freshwater > Lake > Sediment | place: USA: Wyoming | collected...
CCCAGCCGTAGCCCTGGGTGATAGGATTGCTGGCCGGTATGCCGTAAAAGGTCTTGGCCACCAAGATGTACATCGGGCCGTCCCAGTAGCGGTAGAGCACGGATGGGTCGTGCCTGAAGTTGACAGCCACCACAAGCCAAGAGGCCAGCGCCATGAGTGCCAGAAGCGCGTATTCACGGCGAACGACACGGAGCGCAGACCGGCCGTTGCGTAGCAGAAATGACATCCTCCTATTCCCCTTTCGCCGGTCGAGTCTCGCGCCTATCGGCGAGGACGAAGACGAGGAGCGCCAAGGCCGCCAGCACTACGAGCGCCAGCAGCTTGTACAGGCGCGGCGAGATGGCCAGCGCCAGCACGCCGAAGGCGCCGCAGAAGGCGTAGTAGCCGAGGACGATGGCGCGCTGAGAGTAACCTGCGTCCCGCAGCCGGAAGTGCAGGTGCTCGCGGCCACCGAGGTCCACCCGCTTGCCCGCCCGCCAGCGCTTGAGCATGGTGTAGGCGACGTCCAGGATGGGAACGCCCATGACCAGCAGGACGGTCGCCATCTTGGCTCCTCCGATGATGGCCATCGCCCCCAGGGCGAAGCCAATGGTTGGAGCACCACCACCCATGAACACGCGCGCCGGATGGAAATTGAAGGGCAGGAACCCGAGGCAAGCGCCCGCCAGAGCCAGGGGTAGCAGCGACACGCTAACCTGTGGCGGCTGCAGCCGGAAGGCGGCGTTGGCAAAGAGGACCAAGGCCGCGATCGTGACGACTCCCGCCGCCAGACCGTCCAAGCCGTCCAGCCAGTTGACGGTATTTACCATGCCCATCATCCAGAAGAAAGTGAGTAGGATGACGAGCCACCAGGGGAAAAGGAGACGGGCGTCTGGCGAGCGGCTGAGGGGGTTGTTGACGTACTCGATGAAGATCAGGCCCGCCATGGCCACGGCGGTGGCCACAGCCTGACCGAGGTACTGAGGGCCAGGGCGCAGGCTGAAGCGGTCGTCCAACAGCCCAAGCACGAAGACGATCGTCGTCCCGGCGACAAGCCCGGCCAACCTTCGCGACTCGTTGGGATCCAGTCGTGGCACTTCGAGAAGCTGGGCGACGACAACCGCGGCGATGAATCCGCCGTAGAGGGCGACGCCGCCGAGGCGCGAGGTTACGCGGCCGTGTTGGCGGCGACCGCCAGGCCTATCGGCGATGCCCAACCGCAGCCCGAGGTGGGCGGCGAGCGGCGCGAGCAGGAAGCTGATGGCGAAGCCGGTGGTGAAGGTGATGGCGTAGGGCAGCCACATCACCGGCCCAGGCCTCGCCCTAGCCGGTACCGAACATGCGGTGGCCTGCGTCACCCAGTCCGGGGACAATGTACCCCATGTCGTTCAAGCCCTGGTCGATGGCAGCCAGGTGGATGTCAATGTCGGGATGGGCCTGGCTCAGGCGGCCTATGCCCTCCGGCGCGGCGATGATGCCCAGGAACTTAACGCGTCCGGCGCCCCAGCGCTTCAGGATGTCTACCGTAGCCACGGCGGAGCCGCCGGTGGCGAGCATCGGGTCGAGCACCAGGCAGACCTGCACTGTCGGTGCCACCGGAAGGTTGCTGTAGTATTGCACCGGCTCGAGCGTGTGCTCGTCGCGTTGCAAGCCGATGTGCCAGACCTCGGCCGAGGGCATCATCTCCCAGATGCCATTCACCATCCCCAGACCGGCCCGGAGGACGGGCACGAGGCCGATCTTCTCCGCCAACGACCAGGCCCGGCACTCCCCCATCGGGGTCGTCACGCTATCCTGCGTCAGGCGCAGGTCGCGGGTGGCCTCATAGGCGAGGAGTATGCTGATCTCACGCACCATTTCGCGGAACTTCTTTGGCTCGGTGCGAATGTCCCGCAGTAGAGATAGCTTGTGCTTGACGAGCGGGTGCTCGCTGACTTGGACTGAGCCCATGGCACCTCCGGAAAACGCAGCAGGGCAGCCACCACTATTCGGGGCTGCCCCATTCTACGTCACATTAACTCACTTGGGGAGCGGCCAGCGCCGCGGAGCGCGTGCCCGCGCGTCGGGCCTGTGGGCTAGGCCTGAGCCTCGCCGGCCATCTTCAGTAGGTGTTCCCACTTCGCATCGACCCGCCGCTGGAATTCCTCGACGATCGCCTCGTTGCCGGGTCTGAAAAGGTGGCTGAAGCGGCCTTGCGGCCTCAGGAAGTCAGTGACCGGCAGCTTCTGCTTCGGCCTGTAGTTGATCTTGTACCGGCCTTCCTCGACTTCGTACAGCGGCCAATAGCAGCTATCGACGGCGATCTTCTGGATTTCGATCGTCTTTGCAGCCTCGTGGCGCCAGCCACGGTTGCAGCTCGTAAGGACATTGATGAAGGCCGGCCCGTCCACGGCCACGGCCTTGCGCACCTTCTGCATGAGGTCGCGCCAATTGTGCGGCGAGGCCTGGGCCACGTAGGGGATGCCGTGCGCCGCCATAATGGCGGTGAGGTCCTTGCGCACGCCCTGACGGCCGGGCCGAACCTTGCCTACCGGCGAGGTCGTCGTGTTGGCGCCAAGCGGGGTCGCGCTGGAGCGTTGGATGCCCGTGTTCATGTAGGCGCCGTTGTCGTAGCAGACGTAGAGCATTCGGTGGCCCCGCTCCATGGCGCCCGAAAGCGACTGCAGGCCGATGTCGTAGGTGCCGCCGTCGCCACCGAAGGCGACGAAGCGGACGTTCTTCTCGTCCAACTTGCCCTGGCGCACGAGCGAGCGATAGGCCGCCTCAGCGCCACTGCAGGTGGCGGCGGCGTTCTCGAAGGCGCTGTGCATGAAGGGCACGTTCCAGGCCGTTTGCGGGAAGATAGTCGTCGCGACTTCCAGGCAGCCGGTGGCGCAGAAAGCAATCACCGGATCGTCGATCGCCGAGAGGACCTGCTTGACCACTATCGGCGCGGCGCAGCCTGGACACATGCGATGGCCCGGCGAGAGGCGCTCGGGCTTCTTCGACAGGTCTTTGAGGATTAGCCTGGTAGGCGTGGCAGCCTGAGTAGCCATCTATTGCTCCTTACTCTCTGACACCGAGGTAGGTCACGAGGCGCTCAGGCCTGCCATCGCTCGCCAGGCGCCGCAGGTCGCCATAGACCGCCTCGATCTGTGTGGGGCCGATATCCCGGCCTCCCAGCCCGAAGACGTAGTCCACCACCGGGATGCGCGCCGCCGGGCCGTAGGCCTGGAAGCCGGCAGCGAGCTCGAGGAAGAGCGGACCGGCGTTCTGCATGGCGCCGAAGGCGACCGAGCGGTCGAGGACGGCGACGGCCTTCAGGTGCTTGAGGGCATCGACCATCTCCTCGGCCGGGAACGGCCGGAAGACGCGCGGCTTGAGCAGGCCGACCTTCACGCCCCTTCCGCGCAGCTCGTCTACGACTACCTTGGCCGTGCCGGCGGTGCTGGACATAACCACGATACCCACTTCAGCGTCGTCGAGCCTGTAGGTCTCGAAAAGTCCGTAGCTGCGGTTGAAACGCTTGTTGAAGTCGGCGGCCACAGCCAGGATGACCTCTTTAGCCTGGCCGAGCGCCTCGACCTGCTGGCGCTTGTGCTCAAAGTAGAAGTCGTAGAAGTCGAGCGCTCCGAAGGTGACGGGCTTGTCGACATTGAGCAGCGGGTATCTCGGCGAGTACTCGCCGATGAAGTCCTTGACGGCGCTATCGTCGAATATCTCGACGCGCTCGACGGCATGGCTCGTGATGAAGCCATCCTGGTTGACCATCACCGGCAGCAGCAGCTCCGGGTGCTCGGCTATGCGAATGGCTTGGATCATGTTGTCGTAGGCTTCCTGCGGCGATTCCGAGAAGATCTGGAGCCAGCCGTTGTCGCGTGCACCCATAGTGTCGGAGTGGTCGCAGTGGATGTTGATGGGCGCAGAGAGGGCACGGTTGGCGACCATCATGACGATGGGCAGGCGCAGCGAGGCGGCAACGTAGGTGATCTCCCACATCAGCGCCAGGCCGGCCGACGAAGTCGCGGTCATGACGCGGGCGCCGGCCCCGGCCGCGCCGACACAAGCGCTCATGGCGCTGTGTTCGCTCTCGACCGTCACGAACTCGGTGTCCACCTGCCCGTCAGCGACGAACTGGGAGAACACCTGCACCGCCTCAGTCTGCGGCGTGATCGGATAGGCAGCAATGACGTCGGGGTTGATCTGGCGCATGGCCTCCGCGACGGCCTGATTGCCGTCCAAGGCCCTGTAGTCGCTCACTGGGTTTCCTCCTTGGCGGCTTCTGCCTCGCCAACCATGGCTATGGCGTCGACGGGGCAGGTCTCAGCGCAGATGCCGCAGCCCTTGCAGTGATAGAGGTCGAAGCCGGTCATCTTGCCGTCCTGCACCTCGACGCTCATGTCGGGGCAGAACATCCAGCACTGAAGGCAGCTCGTGCACTTCGCCTTATCCAGCAGCGGGCGGAAGGCTCTCCAGGCACCCGTGTTCAGGTCCCTAGCGCAGCCGGCCTCCTCAATAACCCCGCCAATCGGCAGATCTCTCCAGCCCTTGGCTTTCGCCATCGTCTGTCCTCCGTGTGTAGCGCGTGTCACGAGGTGGCAGACACAGGGGTCTGTCCCTACACGGTCTCCCGTAGGGGCGAACCACCGTGTTCGCCGTCGTTCACTAGCCTTCCTGCACGGCGTCGTAAGCTCGCCGGACAGCTTGAATGTTAGCCTCCACCACCTCGGCGCGTAGCTTCTTGCCGAAGCTGTGGCGGATGTCGGAGATGATGTTCTCCAGCGGGAAGAGTCCGGTGGCGCGAGCGAAGGCACCGAGCATGGGGGTGTTGGTGATCTCGCGGCCCAGCGTGTCGATGGCAATGCGGCTGGCGTCTACCGTGTAGACGTGCACCTGGCGACCGTTCAGGCCGAGTGCCCGACGGATCTCGACCGGAGACATGTCGGTGTTGATAATGAGCGCGCCGCCCTCACGCAGGCCCTCCGCCACATCCACGATCTTGAGCAGCGTCGGATCCAGGACGAGCACGACGTCCGGGGTCTCGATCTGACTGTGAATCCGGATCGGCTCCTGGCTGAGGCGAGTGTAGGCACGGATGGGGGCGCCCATGCGCTCTGGCCCGTAGTCGGGGAAGGCCTGGAAGTACTGGCCCGTGCCGAGCGCGGTCTCTCCCAGGAGCTTGGCGGCGGTGACCAGTCCCTGGCCGGCGCGGCCGTGCCAGCGGATCTCCGTGATATTGCTCATCAAGTCCTCCTGACGTTGGGCGGCACTGCCTCACGCGACTGAAGGCCACACGAAAACGGGCTAGGTCACCGTCGGCGCCTAACCCGCATGAAACCATGCTCTACGTGTGGAGTTCAGCCCCAGAAGCGAATTCGCGGGCCCCGAGGGCCCACAAGTCGATCAGAACGTCTCCATTCTACTGCCGTGGGTGAGTAGTGTCAAAGTGCGTAGATGGGTTAGACCCGAGCCGCGCACGACGCGCTGCCTAACGCCCGCTGCGGTCAAGCCCCCGCCGGTCGTCTGACATCTGCTCGCCGTCCCCCGGGGTGCCACGGTGCACAACGGCCCGTTCTGTGGTTCAATACACGGATAGCGGATAGTCCACATCACCTTAGGAGACTTGGAATGGCGGTAGGAGATCGTCAGTTCGCCGGCTTCATCGGTAAGATCCTACGTGTTGACCTGACTAGCTCGGCTGTTTCAGTCGAGGAGCCGGACGAGGTGACCTATCGGCGCTATGGCGGCTGCGGCGGCCTCGCCGCCTACTACCTGCTGCGCGAGCTACCGGTCGGCGCCAACCCGCTGGGGCCGGAGAACATGATGGTCTTCATGACCGGCCCACTGGGCGGAACGCCGCTCTGGGGCGCCAACCGCTTCCTGGTGGCGACCAAGAGCCCGCTCACCCTCGGCTATGGCGAATCGGAGGCCGGGGGCTGGTGGGGACCCGAGCTGAAGGCAGCCGGGTTCGACGGCATCATCCTCAAAGGCAAGGCTGCCTCGCCCGTCTACCTCTGGATAAAGGACGGCCGGGTCGAGATCCGCGACGCGTCGCACCTGCGAGACAGGACCACGGGCGAGGTGCAAGAGGCGATACGCTCCGAGACGGGCGAGAAGCGGAGCCGCGTGCTGCAGTGCGGCCCCGCGGCATTCAGGGGTGTGCGCTTCGCGGCGCTCACGAACGAGCTCCGCCACTGGAACGGCCGCTGCGGTATGGGCGCCGTCCTGGCGTCGAAGAACGTGCGTGCCATAGCGGTGCGCGGCACGGGCAAGGTGCCTCTGGTGCACGAGGAGCGGGCCAAGGCTGTGACGCGGGCGCTGCGCGCAGGCTTCAGCGTCAAGGACTTCACGATGCACATCCACGGCACGTCGCGCGGCCTTCCCGGCCTGCAAGCCGACGGCATCCTGCCGACGCGCAACTTCCGCCAGGGGCAGTTCGAGCTGGCGGACTTGGTGTCAGGCCCCCACATGACCGAGACCATCTTGAGCGGCCGGGGTACCTGCTACGCCTGTGCCATCGCCTGCAAGCGAGAGGTCTCCGTGCCGGAGCTGGGCGTCACCCCCAACTACGGCGGCCCTGAATACGAGACCATCGGTGGGCTGGGCACGCTCTGTGGCATCGGCGACCTCAAGGCGATAGCGCGGGCCAACCAGACCTGCGGCGAATACGGTCTGGACACCATCTCCACCGGCGTGGCCATCGCCTTCGCCATGGACTGCTTCGAGAACGGCATCATCACGACCACGGAGACCGGGGGAGTTGAGCTGCGCTTCGGCAACGCTGAGGCAATGCTCGAGATGGTCGGTCGCATCGCCAGGCGGGAAGGTTTGGGCGACCTCCTGGCCGAGGGCGTCGCGCGCGCCGCCAAGCGGATCGGGCCCAGGGCCGAGACACTCGCCATGCACGTGAAGGGACAGGAGACGCCGCTGCACGAGCCGCGCGGTAAGCGGGGGCTGGCGCTCGCCTACGCCCTATCACCCACGGGCGCCGACCACATGGAAGCGCCGCACGATCCCTTCATGGAGACGATTGGGCCGCTGGGAACGACGTTCTCGCCTCTCGGGATGATCGAACCCGTTGACCGCATGGACTTCTCCTACCGCAAGGTGCGGGCGTACTACCAGGCCCAGCTCCTCTGGGGCCTGTACAATGTGATCGGCATGTGCTGCTTTGCCGCCGCCCCTATCGGGCCGATCACGCTGCCGCACTTGGCGGAGTTCTATAGCGCCGTCACCGGCTGGCACACGGGGACATGGGAGATGCTGCGGCTGGCGCAGCGGGCATCGACCATGTACCGCGTCATCAACCTGCGCGAGGGCTTCACGCCCGACGACGACACGCTGCCGCCGCGCTTCTTCCAGCCGCTGGAGAACGGCCCCCTCGCCGGCGAGCGCATCGATCCCACCGAGTTCGAGCAGGCCAAGCGCCTGTTCTACGAGCTGTCGGGTTGGGACGCCGAGACGGGTGCGCCCACCCGGGCGACGCTCATCGACCTCGACCTAGAGTGGCTGCTATAGCGCGAACCAACAGTCGGAGTCGCTATTGCGCGTCAACCAGGAGGACAGAGAGTGCGGGAAGCTATCGAGGCAGCGCTAGGCGCCAGCAAGGCGGACTACACCGAGATACGCCTGGAGGAGATCGAGGGCACGCGGGTCGTCTTCCGCGGCCGGCAGCTTGAGACGGCCAGCATGTTGCTGGATAAGGGTGGTATCGTGCGCTGCCTGGTCAGAGGCGGCGGCTGGGGCACGGCCACCTTCAACGACCTGAGCGACTTGAGGCGCCGCGTCGAGCAGGCCTACGAAGGGGCGCGCGCCATCCAGGGTGAGCCGATCGAACTGGCGATGATTCCCATCTCGCAAGACGTGGTCATAGCCCAGCTCGGGCGCGACTTCCGCGGCGTGTCCGTGAGCGACAAGAAAGAGCTTGCCCAACGTTACAATGAGATCCTACTCGGCGCCGACCCGCGTATCGTCGACACCCAGACGGCCTATGTCGACAGCTTCAGCCGCGTCACCATCGCCAACTCCGAGGGCACCTACGTTGAGGAAGAGCGGCCTCAGGTGGGCGTCGCCGTATCGGCGATAGCGCGCCAGGACGCGGATGTGCAGCAAGCGTTCGAAAGCGTGGCCGGCCCCGCGGGCTTCGAGACCGTCCTGGGCCACGAGGGCCTGGCCGAGACGGTTGCCCGCCGCGCACTCGATCTGCTGGCGGCGCCGCGGGTGAAGGGTGGGCGATACCCCGTTATCTGCAACTCGAAGCTGGCCGGCGTGTTCATCCACGAGGCGTTCGGCCATTTGTCGGAGGCCGATTTCGTCTACTCTAACCCCAAGGCTCGCGAGATGATGGCCCTTGGCCGCCGCTTCGGTCACGAGATTCTGAACGTCGCCGAAGACGGCTCCGTGGTGGGGCTGCGCGGAACGCACCGCTACGACGACGAGGGCACCCCAACGGGCCGCGCCGATCTCATCAAGGAGGGCGTTCTCGTCGGCCGGCTTCACTCGCGCGAGACGGCGGCGAAGTTGGGCGAGAGGCCCACCGGTAACGCGAGGGCCACCAGCTATCGCTTCCCGCCGATCGTGCGCATGACCAACACGTTCATCGAGGCTGGCGATAGCTCGTTCGATGAGATGATACGCGACGTCGACCTCGGCATTTACGCCTGTGACGCCTTCGGCGGGCAGACGGCGCTGGAGAACTTCTCCTTTAGCAGCGCCTATGCCCACATGATCCGCAAGGGCCAGATAGCCGAGATGGTGAAGGACGTGATACTGGCCGGCAATCTCTTCGCGACGCTCGACAGCATAGACGCCATAGGCAGCGACTTCCGCTGGCTGGGCTGGCTGGGCGGCTGCGGCAAGGGCCAGGATGGCCCGTTGCCGGTGGCCATGGGGGCGCCTCACGTCCGCATTCGCGACGTCGTGGTAGGTGGGGAGTAGCGCCATGGCCAGCAGATTGGGAGGACACATGCTCGATCGCCTGATGCGTACGGCTGAACAGGCCGAGGTGTTCGAGATCGAGAGCGAAGCAACGACGATCGGCTTCGAGGCCAATAGGCTGAAGTCCTTCGAGGTTGCGGAGAGCCGGGGGACGGCCGCGAGAGTTATCGTGGAAGGCCGTCTCGGCTTCGCCGCCTCCAGCGACATGAGCGCCACCGATAGATTGCTGGCGAACGCCCTGGAGTCTGCCCGTCTCGGCGAACAGGTGCCGCTTCACTTCCCAGGGCCCCACGCGGGCACGAACGTACGCGTGTACGACGGCGAGCTTGCCTCGCTTCCCGCCCAGCGGCTGATGGACATGGGCCGCGAGATGATAGCCACCATCGTGGCGGCCGACCCCGAAGCACACGTGAACCTGGGTTTGGCACGGCGCACGCGCAGCACTCACCTGAGCAACAGCGCCGGCGCCAAAGTCACGCTTGAGCGGGCGCCGCTCAGTATCGATATCGTCGTTGAGCGGGTCTCCGGCGACGACGTGCTGGTCATCTTCGACTATTTCAGCACGGCTGTGTGGAACGACGATTACCGATCCGCCGCGGATAGAATCGCTCACTACCTGCGCCTGGCGCAGCGGCAGGCCTCCCTGAACTCCGGGAGGATGCCGGTGCTCTTCGCTCCGGGCGGCGTTCCCGCTCTGGTGCTGCCTCTAACCGTCGGTCTGAACGGCAAGAACGTCTATCGCGGCATCTCGCCGATCGCGCAGCGCTTGGGCGAGGAGATCCTCGATGACAAGCTGACCTTGACAGACGACCCCACTCTCGACGGCCGGCCGGGAAGCGGCTCGTACGACGACGAGGGCGTGCCCCGCCGCCGGCGCGCTCTGATCGAGCGGGGCGTCCTCCGGGGCTTCGTCTACGACCTGAAGACGGCGGCGCAAGCGGGTGCCGAGCCCACGGGCAACGGGGAGCGCGGCCTCTTCTCGCCGCCTTCGCCGGACTTCTCGAATCTGGTGCTCGAGAGCGGGGGGACGCCGCTGAGCGAGATGATCGCCGGCATTGCAGAGGGGCTCTACGTGCAGAGCCCGCTTGGGCTGGGGCAGGGCAACATAATCAGCGGCGCCTTCTCCAACAACCTGTCGCTGGCCTTCAAGATCGAGCACGGCGAGATCGTAGGCCGCGTCAAGGATGCGTCGGTCGCGGGCAACGTCTACCAGGACCTGCGGCGGGTGGCAGCCATCAGCCGCGAGGCGGAGTGGGTCTATGGCGGCATGCGCCTGCCGTACGTTCTGCTGCCGGAGTTGAATGTGGTGACGGAAAACTAGCCTGAGAGGCACAGAGGACACGGAGAACGACTCACCGCAGAGCCGCAGAGAGCGCAGAGGAGATCAGGAGGTTTCTCTATGTCTCGACGGCCTGCTGCCAATGGAACAGCGCGTCCGACAGCAGTGGCGGGTCCGCCGAGAGCCCGACCTCGGCCGCCCTGATGTCCTCGGCAGCCTTGGCCAGCCAGGCACGCGTGTCGGCAAGGCGCGCCGCATCATGCGGCATAGAGGAGCTTTCCCTCAGTAACCACGGTTCCAGGCAGCGAAGCGCGTAGGTGTAGGCGGTCTTCGAAGTACTTGCGTGTCATTACCAACACGTCGGCCGCGGTGCCCACGTCCCAGAG
>Ga0315274_10016134_pt1 | contig 10559 bp, 7 predicted proteins | sample YL17G02_20_MG_FD_203700 | JGI IMG/M metagenome (GOLD analysis project Ga0315274, IMG submission 203700) | Sediment microbial communities from Yellowstone Lake, YNP, Wyoming, USA - YL17G02_20 | ecosystem: Environmental > Aquatic > Freshwater > Lake > Sediment | place: USA: Wyoming | collected...
ATTCCCCCATGAGTTCAGCGGGGGGCAGCGCCAACGGATTGGTGTTGCCCGCGCCCTGGCTTCTGAACCGTTGTTCATCGTCTGCGACGAGCCGATTTCTGCACTCGATGTTTCCATCCAGGCCCAGGTTGTCAACCTGCTTGAGGATCTGCAGGACCGTTTGGAGTTAACCTACCTGTTCATCGCGCACGATCTGAGCATGGTACGTCATATCTGCGACCGGGTGGCGGTGATGTACCTGGGGGTGATTGTTGAGCTGGCAGATCGCAACGATTTATATGAAAATCCCCTGCACCCCTATACCCAGGCCTTGCTTTCGGCAGTGCCCATCCCTGACCCCCAAAAAAGTCGCACCCGCCAGCGGGTCATACTCACTGGCGATGTGCCCAGCCCGATCAACCCGCCCAGTGGCTGTCGTTTTCATCCTCGCTGCCCAATTGCAAAAGCGCATTGTTCCGAGCTGGTGCCCGAGTGGCGGGAGATCACACCCAACCACTGGGTGGCATGCCACGAGGTATAATGGCGGAAACATCTTAATTAGATAGGGTTTGGGATTTCCCGATAATCCCTTATTGATAAGATTTTTCGCAAAAAGGAGAGACTCTTATGGCTAAAGGTTACATCCAAAGAATGCTTGCTGATGGTGAGCGCATCCTCGTTATAACCCGCCAGCATTGGTTTGTCGTTGCCAGCGCGGTCTTCTTCGAGAGCGTTATGATCCTTATTTCCCTGATTGCTCTCGTTGTGGGCATTTTTGGGATTCACAATGTTCCCGAGGCGGCAAAAATTATCATTGCTCTGGCTTGTTTAGTGATCATCTTCATTATGGGATTGTCCATGCTGCGCGACATCCTCATCTGGTGGAACCGGCAGTACATGATTACCAGCATGCGCGTCATCCAGATTTCAGGGGTGATTAATAAAAACCTGACCGACTCGTCCCTTGAAAAGGTGAATGATGTAAAACTAGGACAATCCATCCTTGGTCGTATTTTTGGGTATGGCGATGTAGAAATCCTCACCGCCAGCGAATTGGGCGCCAATTTATTCCGACGGATTGGCAACCCGGTTGGTTTTAAAACAGCCATGATCAACGCCAAGCAAGAACTGGAGCATAATGGTAAAAGTTTTTCCGAGCGTCGCGACGATGTTCCCGCCCTGATTGCACAATTCGAACAGCTGCACAAGCAAGGGGTGTTGACCGACGAAGAGTTTGCGCGCAAGAAACAAGAGCTGTTGGCAAAGATGTAGTCCGTATTGCGTGTGGAACAACGTAATCTAGATCCCGTTCCGTATCTCCATGACTGTCTTTTTCCAATACGACACCCTCACCTGGCCTGATGTGGCAGAGATGCCCCGCGACATACCCCTCATCCTTCCATTGGGTGAGGGGTATGCTTTTGACCGGTTGGCGTCTGCCCTGGGAGAGCCGCCGCGCGCCGGGCTGCTCCCTCCTTTTCCTTTCGGGTGGCAGAGCAGTGGATTGGTTGTGCCGGAGCCGGTACTCGCTGCGTACCTCGCCAACCTGCTGGACAGCCTGCGTGACGATGGTTTCACCCGCTGTTACGCCTTGATTCCCCAGGGGATCGATCTGGGATTGGGCGCGGACCGGATCGCTCTTCCCCAAAGAATTGGCAATGATAAGAACCTCCCCGCACCGCTCGATTCCGAGCGTGGCAAAGTCATCCTGCTTCCCATAGGTCATACCGAACAGCATGGCTATCACCTGCCCCTCTCGGTGGACACTCTGATCATCGAAGCCATCGGGATTGGAACTGCTGCGGCGGTACCTGACCAGGCCTGCTGCCTGCCAGGGATGCCTTACGGTGTCAGTACCCACCGCCAGGCCTTTGCCGGCACGCTCAACGCGGGGGGCCGCGCTTTCGAGGATTTCTGGGTGGCAGTGATCGATGTGCTTGCCAGGCGCAGCTTCGATCGCTTCTACTTCCTGAGCGGTCACGGCGGGAACATGTCGTTCCTGGTCAATGTGGTCAAATATGCCGGAGAGCGTCACCGGCGGATCTTCTGCGCCACCAGCTTCCTGTACCTGTCTGGCCCGCAAGGGACTGCAGCTCTCCAGGCTCACCGCCGCTCCCCACATGGCGGTATGGGGCATGCCTGCGAGCTTGAAACCGCTTTGATCCTGCACCTGCGGCCGGACCTGGTTCAAATGGAAAAAGCTGTGGATGAAATGGATTTCATCGCCACCCCCTCCTACTCCATGGACTGGATCGAATCTGGAGCATTGATCGCCAACCCACCCTGGGAGGACGACACCGCCACCGGCGCTTACGGGGCTGGCAGCCTGGCTACTGCGGAGCACGGGCAGATATGGCTGGAGACCGCGATCGCCGAAAAAATTTCCCACGTAGCTGAAATTCATGAACAACACCAACGGCGCGAGGCACGCCGGCGGGAGGGATTCGGCTTGTGGGAAAGGGTTTAGCTACCAGCCATATTCAATCTACCACAGGCTCATCTGGAATGCTGGGCGTTTTCCGTCAAGCAGGATGTACGGCGCGGCACGCCTGGCCGAAGTGCCCATTTTTACCAGTGAGCTGATATCGCGCAGTTTCCCTTCTCGCCGTGCTTTCAGGATCGCATCGGCGATCCTGGGACCGATCCCTGGCACGCGCAGCAGCTCGCGCCGGTCGGCGCGGTTGACCTCCACGGGTTCTGTCAAGTTTACATTAGCCCAGGCCAGTTTAGGATCGGTGTCGAGCGGCAGGTTTTGGACCCCATCGAAGGGTAGATCTTCCAGGCCGAAACCATAATCTCTCAGCAGGAATGAGGCCTGGTAAAGACGGTGCTGGCGGCGGGGAGAGGTGGGGGGCAGGTTTTCCAGTGGGGTGTTGGGGATCGGGTTGAAAGCGGAAAAGTAAGCCCGCGTGAGGCGCAGCCGGCGGTAGAGATATTCGGTGGTGTGCATCAATTCGAGATCGCTATCTCCCACGGCACCCACGACAAACTGCGTTACCGATGAGGGCCAGTGACCATTCCAGCCCTTGGACCGCGGTTGGGTGCGGCGGATATCCTCCACCCAGCGCAGGGGTTGGAGCAGTTCTTCGGTGAACTGCTTGAGGGGAGCCAATTTCTGCAAGCGAGCCGTGTTGGGTGCTTCGAGGTTGATGGATACCCGGTCAGCTAGCTGCATGGCGCGCTCCACCTGAGCACGTTCAGCCCCTGGCATGATCTTGAGGTGAATATAGCCGCGAAACCCAAGTTTGTAACGCAGTATCTCAGCGGTGGCGATCAATTGATCCTGGGTTTGGATGCCTCCATTGATCACTCCTGAGCTGAGGAATACCCCCTCGGCGATATCTTTCTGGTTTAACATCATGAACGTGCGTGCGAATTCTTCTGGCTTGAAGGTGGCGCGGCGGAAATCACGACCGGCGCGGAATGGGCAATAATAGCAATTCCGCTCGCATACTGAGGTCAGCAGCGTTTTTAGCAGTTTGATCCGCTGACCGTTGGGCATCACAGCCTGGCTGACCACAACGGCATCCTGTTTGGCTGCTGTCAGATGTGTGCAAGGACGCATTTCGGGGATATCCACATCTTCCGCTGGTTCCAGGCTCATCTGGGCTGAAAGCATCTTCAGTCGTTGGAGAGCATCCATGCTTTAATTATAGAACAAATGGTCTGGTTGTCAATAGTCTTCCTTAAGGGCGAAGGGGAGTATCCGGGAAGTTGAATGTTATGTGGTAGGCGGCGGTCCAGAACACCGCTAAGCAGTCCATATCATTCATATTCCCAAGGTGACAATCTTCCACTCAAGTGATGACGGCTATTACTGGAAATACGGTAATGATTGTTGTATATTTACATGAGGTTTAAAAGGGGGATAGGGGCTGATTTGCCCATCTTGAACTGTTGGGAATCGCCAGTTCCCAACAGTGTTATTGAGGACGCTAGGAGGTGCCCGTGAAATCAGTTACTTTCCAGGTTCCAGTAATGTATGGTGATCATCACGTGGTGGAGGTCCGCAGGATTTTATCTGCCATCCACGGCGTACAAGATATTTACGCCAGCAGTGCCTTTCGTGTTGTTCAGGTTACCTACGATGAAGACCAGACGAACGATCTCGATCTCCAGGTGAAACTTGATAATGCTGGTTATTTGGGTGAATTGTCCATCCTCACCGAGATTGGCAAGGCAGTCGGTTCAGGTGAGGGTATACCACCTTTCTTGCGCCACACTGCCACTTATGAGCAAATCCGGCAGACGGTCAGCTTCGCCCAAACCGTCAGTTACCAGGGGCGGCCGTTATGGCCGTGCCCGGGCATGGGTGTTATTAAAGGTATGGATGAGGAGTAGATATGCCAACGAAACGAACTGTACAACAACAAAGTTCTGACCCGGCAGCCCAAGCGATGTTGATCCGGGCTGAGGAGCTGAAGATCAGCACAGCCTTCAGCCGGGCAGATGATATGGCCCCCTGTAACATTGGTGGAGCTGGGATGTGCTGTAAGCAGTGCGGCATGGGCCCCTGCCGGTTGACTAAAGAAGGCCAGGTGGGCGTATGCGGAGCAACCATCGACACCATTCAGGCCAGAAACTTTATTCGTTCCATTGCGGCGGGTTCAGCGGCTCACTCGGATCACGGGCGGGATATGGCTTTCACGCTTAAGGCGGTTGCTAATGGTGAAACAGAAGGCTATACCATCCGGGATGTAGCCAAGCTGCGTAGTGTGGCTACCCGCTATAATATCCCCGTCGAGAAGCGTTCCCCTGAAGAGATTGCTAACGAGCTGGCCGATCTGTACATTGCCCAATTTGGCCAGCAGAGGGGCGTGGTGGCTCCGATAGTGCGCGCTCCGAAGAAACGTCAGCAGCTTTGGAAGGATCGGAAGGTAATCCCTCGAGGCGTCGACCGGGAAGTTGTAGAAGCATTACACCGTACTCACATCGGCGACGATCAAGATTACGAACATATCCTCGAGCATGCCATTCGTGTTGGCCTGTCAGATGGCTGGGGTGGGAGCATGATTGCGACGGATGTCGCCGATATCTTGTTCGGTACGCCAGCTCCGGTGCTAGGACAGGCGAATTTGGGGGTTTTGCGGGATGACATGGTTAATGTGGTTGTCCACGGGCATGAGCCCACTCTCAGCCAGATGATCGTCGCGGCTACCCAGGACCCAGAGATCATTGAGTATGCGAAGAATGCCGGGGCCAAGGGCGTCAACCTGTCGGGCATTTGTTGTACAGCCAACGAGATCCTCATGCGCCAGGGTATTCCAGCGGCGGGGAATTTCTTGCACCAGGAACTGGCGATCCTCACCGGCTCAGTGGAAGCCATGGTGGTAGATGTGCAGTGCATCATGCAATCCCTGGTCGCTCTGGCATCCAGGTTCCATACCAAGGTAATCACCACCTCGCAAAAGGTCAAAATCACGGGAGCCACGCACATCGAGTTCGATGAACACAAGGCGCTGACGATCGCCAAGCAAATCCTGAAAGAGGCCATTGATAACTATAAGAACCGTGGGAAAACGTTCATACCCCAGATCCGTGAGGATTTAATCCCTGGCTTTTCGCACGAATACATTAACTATATGCTCGGTGGTAGTTACCGGGCTTCGTTCCGCCCGCTTAACGATGCCATCATGGCCGGGCGTATCCGTGGGGTGGCAGCCATCGTTGGCTGCAATAATCCCCGCTCCAGCCAGGATTACCTGCACAATTATGTGGTCAAGGAATTACTCAGGCAGGATGTCCTCATTGTCCAAACTGGCTGTGGCGCAATTGCCGCGGCGAAGCTAGGATTAATGCTGGGCGAGGCCGGGTTGAGCGAAGCCGGACCGGGTCTACGGGAGGTGTGTGAGGCGGTGGGTATCCCACCTGTGCTGCACATGGGCTCGTGCGTGGATAATACCCGGATCCTGACCGTTCTGACTCAGATGGTGGAGGACGGTGGGCTGGGTGATGATATCGATCAGATCCCTGCGGTGGGGCTGGCACCCGAGTGGATGAGCGAGAAAGCCCTGGCAATTGCAGCCTACTGTGTGGCCTCCGGGGCATACGTCATTTTCGGTGGTTCGTCGCCGATCAGTGGTATGCCCGACCGCATCGCCGATAGCGATAAAGTACTGCGATACATTTCCGAAGGCTGGGAAAAATTATACGGCGGTAAGCTTGAATTTATCCCCGATCCCGATGAGATGATCCGCGCTACGCTGGCTCACATCGACAAGAAACGCGCCAGCCTCGGGCTGCCGGTTTATGATCCAAACCGTTTCGGACGCAGCGGGGATGCGCGTATGTTGGAACTGGAGAGCCTGCCAGTCGAGGAGCGCCGGAAGGCGTTGTATGGGACTCCGGTCGTATAAATATTATTTATAGAATCACCTTACGCACCATGGAGGAATCATGTCGAGATACATCGCAACCCGCGCCATTCGCGGCGCGAACGCACTCGTGACTGAAGCAGATTTGATGCTGAAACGGGCTCTGACCGAAAAAGGGCACGACACTCCAGTGGCTTTTCCTAACACCGCTTATTACCTGCCGGTAATTAATGGTATGACGGGAGTCCAGGTCGAGACACTTGGTCAATTAGTACCGGTGATGAAGCATGCCTGGTCTTTGCTGCACCCGACTCCCTCCAGCAGCCATTGGACACCTTACCTGGGAGAAACCCTCGACAGCGGGATGGCGACTTTGCTGGCTGCCGAGACGATCGAAGCGGTCCGGTTTACATATGGCCAGCAGCCCGAAGCGCTGCCTGGCTTCAACCCTGCGGGTGGTACATCGTTCACTTCTCCCGAATCGGGCGTAGGTGGAGATGGGGGAAAAGATGGGCATCTCAACGGCCCTATTGATGATATCCGCCTGCGGGCGTGGGGTATCCAGCTCGTGGATGGGCGTATGCCAGGCTTTGCGGCCATTGTTGGATGTGCGAAAACCAACGCGGTTGCAGTCCAAATTGTACGTGAGTTGCAAAAACGCAATATACTATGCTTCTTGTCGGGCAACGTCAACGGTCGCAGCATTATCCACCAACTCGCCGAAGAAGGCGTGGAGTTGGGATACGATACGTACACGGTGCCATTTGGCACCGACACGATCAGCGCCATTTATGCCCTGGGGTTTGCAGTACGGTCAGCGCTTACCTTCGGTGGATTAAAGGGCGGACAGGCGCGCGATATCCTGGTTTACAATAAGAACCGCGTTTTCGCCTTTGTATTGGCCCTGGGCGAAGTGGATGATTTAAAGTATGCCGCCGCGGCCGGAGCGATCAACTTTGGTTTTCCAGTCATTGCAGATACAGTCATCCCAGAAATCCTGCCTACCGGCGTAACCACCTACGAGCACGTGGTCAGCATGCCTTTCGATCAAATCGAGGGCAAAGATGAACTCGAACGCGCTGAGCGATTGGTGCAGAAATGCATCGAGGTGCGCGGCGTGAAGATTAAAATGGCCCAGGTGGATGTGCCGGTACCCTACGGCTCAGCCTTCGAGGGTGAGGTCGTGCGTAAGGCCGATATGCGGGTGGAGTTCGGCGGAAAGTATTCGCGTAGTTTTGAATACTTGCGCATGGTGAACCTCGAAGAGGTCGTAGATGGTAGAGTTACTGTGGTAGGCCCTGGCTTCGAGGAAATTCCACCCCAGGGGCATATGGATATGGGGATCGTCATCGAGGTAGCTGGACGCCAGATGCAGCAAGATTTCGAGCCAGTCCTCGAACGGCAGGTGCACTACTTCGTCAACGGCGCTTCGGGTATCCAGCATATCGGCCAGCGTGACATCGCCTGGATTCGGATCTCCAGTGCGGCTGCCGCCAAGGGCTTCAACCTCGAACATTTTGGGAAAATTCTACATGCACGTTTACATGCCGATTTCGGCGCGATTGTGGATAAAGTACAGGTTACTATCTATACCAATCCGGTGAAGCTCGAGGAGTGGTTATTAAATGCGCGTGTTGCTTATGATTACCGTAATACACGCCTGGCCGATCTGACGGACGATAAAGTAGAAGAATTTTATTCCTGCACCTTGTGCCAGTCCTTCGCTCCCAACCATGTTTGCGTGGTCAGCCCCGAACGCCTGGGCTTATGCGGAGCATACAATTGGCTGGACTGCAAAGCCTCGTTCAGCATTAATCCCACCGGCCCTAACCAGCCGATCAAGCTGGGATCGATGATCGATAACAGGAAAGGTTATTGGTCGGGTACGAATGATTACGCCAAAGTTGGCTCGCATGGTGTTGTGGATGAAGTGGCCATGTACTCAATCATGGAAAACCCCATGACAGCCTGTGGCTGTTTCGAGTGCATCGTTATGCTCATCCCCGAGGCCAACGGCGTGATGATCGTAAGCCGGGAAGATCCCAGTATGACCCCCGCCGGGATGACGTTCAGCACCCTGGCAGGTATCGCAGGCGGTGGTTTGCAGACACCCGGTGTAATGGGCGTTGGAAAATACTACCTGATCAGTCCCAAGTTCATTTCTTCTGACGGCGGCTTCAAGCGGGTGGTTTGGATGAGCAGCTTCTTGAAGGAGTCGATGGCAGAAGAATTGATAGCGGTGGCAGCCCGTGAAGGGGATCCCGACATGGTTGAGAAGATCGCGGATGAACGGCATGTAACCAATGTAGAGGAATTAATGGTCTGGTTGGAAGAGCACAACCACCCAGCGCTGGTGATGGATCCGATGTTCTGACAAAAAACAAGTATTTTTTACCTCGAAAGAACCCAAAGGAGAGTGATTGTATGCCCATCGAAATACCCAAAGATAAATGGCCTGGCGCTGTACGGACCGTTACCCTCGGAGCTACGGCAAAAGATGGGGGAAGCCGTTCCAAAACCGTCACCGTGGGGGGAGAGAAGACGATGCCCTTCATGCAATTCGAGGGCGAGATCCCCAACCGGCCTGTGATTGCCGTTGAGATCAAAGACCGCCGCCCGGATGACTGGTCAGCCCTGCTTGGGAAGGTATGGGGTGCGGCGATGGACGATCCTGCCCAATGGGCAAAAGCCGCCGAAGCAGCCGGTGCTGATCTCATTGTTTTGGCTCTCAGCCTCACAGGAAAAGACGGCCAACCCAACACCCCGGGCAATGCCGAAGCGGCTGTCAAAGCTGTTCTGGGTGCCACTGGCTTACCCCTGTTGGTCTATGGTGCTGGTCAGGTCGAGCTTGACAATGAGCTGCTCGTCCCGGTTGCCGAAGCAACCAAAGGTGAGCGTCTGGCGCTCGGTATCTGTGAGGACAAAAACTACCGCACAATTGTTGCCACTGCATTAGCCAATGGGCATCTGGTTGTCGCCCGTGCCCCGATGGATGTGAACCTGTCGAAACAGCTCAGCATCCTGATCAGTGACATGGGCCTGCCTTTGGACCGCATTTTGATGGATCCCACCACAGGGGCGCTGGGTTATGGCATTGAGTACGGCTACTCAGTGATGGAGCGCTTGCGCCTGGCAGCCCTGCAGGGCGACTCGATGACCCAACTGCCATTGATCGTCACACCCGGATTCGAGGCCTGGAAGGCCAAAGAGTCCAAAGTCGGAGAAGGTGTGCCCGACTCCTGGGGTGACTGGCAAGAACGCGCCCTGAACTGGGAGACCATCACCGCACTGGCCCTGCTCGAATCTGGCGCGGATATTGTCGTGCTGCGCCACCCCGAGAGCGTTAAACGGGTGACAAAGGCAATTGAAGAATTGATGATGACGGCCTAATTGGAGGACCTATGCCTCTCACTGGCATTCAAATCTATAAGCTACTCCCTCAAACCAACTGCAAAGAGTGTGGTTTCCCTACCTGCCTGGCATTTGCCATGAAATTAGCAGCCAAGCAGGTGGAGTTGGCAGCTTGCCCCTATGTAACTGAAGCCTCGAAGACCCAGCTTTCTGAATCGGCGGCTCCGCCCATCCGGTTGATCACGCTCAAAGCTGCCGGAGGCGAAGTCAAAGTCGGTAATGAAGTGGTGATGTTCCGCCACGAGAAAACATTTTATAACAAACCCGGCCTGTTCCTACGGGTGCACGACGATGATCCAGACTTGCGCTCCAAAGTAACGACAGCTCAGGCTTACAAAGTTACCTATGTAGGGATGGACTTAACCCTGGATGGCTTTGCTGTGCAGGCCACTGGCGATGGAGCCAAATTCTCCGCAGCGATAAAAACCATCCGCGATGTCAGCAAACGACCGTTGATCCTGATCTCACAGGATACAGCCGTTGTAGGAGCAGGATTGCAAGCATTGAGCAGTGAGACTGTCCTGGTGCACGGGGCCAATGCCTCGAACTGGGAGGGGATGGCGGCTCTGGCGAAGAGTCATTCAGCCGCGTTGACCGTTGTGGCTCCGACTCTGGATGGTCTGGCTGATCTGACGGAAAAGGTGAAATCTAAAGGGGTGGATGATATGGTTCTCCACCCGGAGGCCAACTCGCTTGGCGGTTCTCTGGCCCTCGGCACGCAAATCCGCCGCCTGGCCTTGAAGAAAAACTTCCGTGCGCTCGGGTATCCCACCATTGTTCTGGCTGGAGATGGCGATGCTGCTCGTGAGAACATCGTGGCCGCCCAGGCTATCGCCAAATATACCGGGTTCGTGG
>Ga0315274_10016137_pt1 | contig 10557 bp, 12 predicted proteins | sample YL17G02_20_MG_FD_203700 | JGI IMG/M metagenome (GOLD analysis project Ga0315274, IMG submission 203700) | Sediment microbial communities from Yellowstone Lake, YNP, Wyoming, USA - YL17G02_20 | ecosystem: Environmental > Aquatic > Freshwater > Lake > Sediment | place: USA: Wyoming | collected...
GTCAGCGAAGCAGGAGGGAAGGACAGCGTAAAGGTCCGGACAAACCACTTGCGAGGGACCCGGCCACGTCCTTCGCTGGCTCACCATGGGGCGACCCTGAGTGGCTCTCCATGGGCGGCCGTTGACACTAGCGGACCAGCGCATCTTGGGGAGCGGGGCGTTCGTCGAGCGGATGCTGGCCGCAGGGGATGCGCGACAGCAGACGCAGCAGGCTCGGGCGCACCGGCTGCGCCAGGCGCAGGCGCTCATTCGCCGCCGCTGCCGCCAGGCGCAGGTGGGCCTGGCGGAGCTCCAGATGGGAAGCCGCCGGCACCGGATCACCGCCGTGCGGTCCCAGCTGGCGGTCCACCTCGTGACGCACCTCGGGCTCTCCCTGGCAGAGGCGGCGCGGCAGCTCGGCATCTCCACGTCGGCGATCGGAAAAGCGGTTGCGAGGGCAGAGCGGCCACAAGTCCATTGAGTCAACAACGTCCCGCATCACTCGCCCGGTGAGCCGACCACAATCCGGGGAGGGCTTTGGTGAGCGCCTTGTTTCCTCCTTCTCAGATATCGCCTGATCCGCGGCCGCGCTCTGGCTCTGGCCTCCGTGGCCGGAGACCTTGGTTCGGGATGGAGGGAAGACATGAGCCGGACGATTATTATTAACATTGGTTGCCTTATTTCAGGCAGTCTTACAAGGCCACTCTTGGGTGCCGATGCACTTCTGATAGAGGACGGTCTGATAGCCCAGGTCGGATCGCATAGGGAATTGGCCAACACGAAGTGTGCGCGGGTTTTGGATGCCCATGGCACCACTGTTTCGCCCGGCCTGATAGACAGCCATGTTCATCCAACGACCGGTGAGTACAACGCTCGACTGCAGATCAACAATTGGATCACCGCGAGCCTTCATGGCGGAGTCACGTCAATGGTATCGGCCGGCGAGGTTCACTTTCCCGGTCGTCCTTTAGACGCCGCAGGCGCCAAGGCTCTTGCCATTGTTGCCTCCAAGTCATACAGGAACTTGAGGCCAGGAGGGGTGAAGGTGCAGGCCGGCTCCGTCCTGCTTGCACCAGGACTTACTGAAGAGGACTTCGCAGAGATGGCTCGCGAAGGGGTGCGTGGGGTTGGCGAGGTCGGCCAGGGGCTGGTCCAATCCCCTGAGGAAGCTGGACGCATGGTGAGGTGGGCGCAAAAGCACGGGATGGTGGCCACGATCCACTCTGGGGGTCCATCCGTACCTGGGAGCGGCCATATGGATGCCGAGGCCATCATGGCCATTCGTCCAGACGTTGCAGGCCACATCAATGGCGGGACCACATCTCTTCCTCTTGCCGAAGTGGAGCGGCTGGTACGAGAGACGGATCTTGCCATGGAGCTTGTGTGGATAGGGAACCCAAGGGTCGCTGTGGAGACAGTCAGGTTGCTCAAAGAGGCAGGACAACTGGATCGTCTCATCGTCGCGACCGATTCACCCGGTGGAGCCGGCTTCTCGCCGACAGGCCTGCTCCAGGCGCTGCGCTTCCTGTCGTCGATGGCAGACATTGCCCCAGAACAGGCGATCGCCCTCGCCACTGGCAACCCCGCCAGGATCTATAAGCTGGATTGCGGTCTGATCGATGCAGGAAAGCCGGCAGACCTGGTGATGATGGACGCGCCGCTCGGATCTGCGGCGCACACTGCCCTCGATGCGATGAAGCTAGGGGATGTTCCAGGGGTAGGAATGGTGGTTATTGACGGCGAGATCGTTGTCCCTACGAGCATCTACGCACCCAGTCCAGTCCGCCAGTGGTCATGGGTGCGGCAGTAGACCTCGAACCCTCTCATGGCGACGACCGCCTGGTTCAGAGAAACAGGCCGGGTCGGCTCTCGGGGCATCGTTGACGCCTCCAAACTCCGTACTCCAAGTTAGATATGGTTCGAAAAGCCGCGGATGCCCCTGAAGATCTCGGTGCCACGGCCCACCGAGCGGGGCCCCGTCCGACCACACAACCTGCCGGAAGGTGGCTCCGAAGGCCCTAATCGGGCGCAGCGAGAACGTCAAGCGTATCAATATTAGGTGAGAGCCGAAATAACGTTTGACTGGTGGCTAGAGTGCGTTGCACGCTACGTCGAGGCTGGGAGGGGCAACCGGAAGCTTTCGGGATGAAAACCCAAAGATATGGGTCGGGCTTCGGCTGTTCACAGTCAGCCGCGATCGAGGCTCCGTGTCAACTTGGGATCGATGAAGTCGCGAATGGCGTCGCCGGGCAAGTTAGCCGCCAAGATCGTCAACGTCACGGCCACCCCCGGGAAGACGACCATCCACCACGGGGGCCTGAATGTTTGGGCTAGCACCCCGCCCAGCATGTTCCCCCAGGTCGGAGTCGGCGGAGGAACTCCCACTCCGAGGAAGCTCAGGGCAGACTCGGTGAAGATGGCTACGCCAAGATGCGCACTGGCGACAATGAGGAAGGGAGCAAGGCACTGGGGCGCAATATACAGGGCAAGAATGCGTGCGTGGGAGGCTCCCACCGCCCTTGCTGCTTCGACATAGGTTGCCTCCTTCACCGACAGCACTATCGACCTAGTCACCCGAGTAGCCAGTGGGACCTGGGTGATGGCGACGGCCATGATGACCGTGTGAAGGCCGGCACCCAGACCAACCATCAGCAGCAGGGCTAGGATGAAAGAGGGAAAGGAGAGGAGGACTTCCAGCGCTCGCTGGCTCATCAGATCCGTTTTCCCTCCGAAGTAGCCGCTGAGCAGACCCCAGAGGAAGCCGAGGGTATCGCCAGTGGCCACTGAGATGATGGCCACGAGCAGGGTGATGCGCGCTCCGTAGATGAGTCTACTCAGGACATCCCTGCCGAGTTCATCCGTGCCCAAGAGGTGGACAGCAGACGGGGCGCTTCGAACCAGAGCGTAGTTCGCTTCCAGGGGATCAAAGGGGGCCAGCCTGTCTGCTAGGATCCCCACGACTGCAAGGAGCAGCAGGAATACGAGGCACGCACTCCCCACGCGAGAAGTCCTGTAGAACCGGGCTGCGCCGCTAATAAACGCACGGGCCGTGCTCCAATGCGTGGGCTGGGTTACACCTCCTCCTATCCTCTTCTGCTCTCGTCTCATCGTTCCTCTGTCACCCCGCTCTCTTGAAGTGAGCAACTTTCTAGTCTACCGATAGCGGATGCGGGGATCCACCAGAGCATAGCTGATGTCCACCACGAGATTGATGAGGATGTATATGCCTCCGTAAAGCAGAACCAGGTTCTGTATCACCATCCAGTCTCGCTCATATATGGCTGATACCAGGGCTAAGCCGAGCCCCGGTACCGAAAATGCCCTCTCCACCGCGACCGATCCTGCCAGCAGTTGTCCCATTATCACACCGGAGAAGGTAAGAATTGGCAGCATGGCATTCTTTAGCACATGGCCCCAAACAATCGCGCGTTCTCTCAGGCCCTTCGCTCGAGCCGTCCGGACATACTCCTCATGCAGTACTTCAAGGACCGAGGACCGGGTGATCCGGGCCATCACGGCCCCCATGCCAATGCCCAGGGTCAGCGACGGGCCAAGAGTCATTTGGAGATTGGCCGCCGGATCCTCCGAGAGGTATACGATGTCTAGTGGAGGCCTCCAACTAAAGAGCGACACGAGCAGTAGTATGAACATTAGGCCCAGCCAAAAGCTGGGAACCGCCATAAATAGGGTGACAACGATTCGGGAGCCCACGTCAAAACCTGAGTGGTACTTTACGGCGCTCAGAACGCCTACCGGCAGACCGATCAGCCACGAAAGGATCACGGCCATCAGCGCAACCTGAAAGGTTATCGGAGCCCGCCTCGCGAGAATCTCGCTGATCGGCGTATCTTTCCAGAATGACTTGCCGAGCTCGCCCCGGGCCAGCGCCGCGATCCAATCGAGGTACTGCGCGTAGTATGGTTTGTCCAAGCCAAGGCTGGCCCGAGCTGCCTTTAGCTGTTCCTCATTGAGGACAAAGACCGCCCCGCCCTCCCCGGTGACCGCCGATAGCGGATCACCGGGGAGAACGCGCATTGCTAAGAAGATCAAAAGCGTTACGCCGAAGAGCGTAGGGATGGCTAGTAGGAGCCTGCGCGCAATATAGCTTTGCATGGTCCTCGCTTCAATGCATGACGGGCATGGGCTACTTGTCTAGCCATATGGTGTCGAGGCGACTCAGATCCGATGCTAGTCGCTTGTCGACTTCCAGGCCTTTGACATAGTTTCGCCAGATAACGTTGTAGTCCAGCCACCCGATCACAAACCAGGGTGGGTTCTCGTCTAAGAGATCCTGAGCCTGAGCTACCATCTGGCGACGCCTGCTGGCATTCAGTTCTCTATTAACCTGCTCCAAGAGCCTATCAAACGGAGGATTGGAGTACCTGGGATAGTTCTGCGCTCCGCCCGTCTTGAAGCTTACGTTCCAGAGCGGCGACGGGTCCAGCGTAGTAGTGAGAGCATGGGAGAATAGGCTGAAGTCGAACCGACCAGCCTTCCACTCCTCGATGAGAACACCGCGCTCCACGACTCGGATTTTGCTTTCGATGTTCAGCGTGCGCTTCAACTGGTCCTGAAAAGCCGGGGCTAGGACCTGGGCGTGAGAGGCGACCGAAGCACAGACAAGGTCCATGCCTTTAACGCCGTCCGGGTATCCGGCTTCGGCCATTAGTCTTTTCGCCTCCGGGATGTCCTCAGCTTTGCCCGGCCGGTAGCCGGGCCTCTTTTCCAGCTGGTCCGGTGGGGTGGCCAAGTCGCTTGCTCGCGGAATCCAGCTCGAGAATTTGACCCCTTCGTAGCTCTCGAAGACCTTGAGCAGGTCCTGATGGCTGACCGCCAAACTGATGGCACGGCGCACTCGCGCATCGTTAAGCGGCTTGCGCTGGCAATTGTAGTAGACGATGTACAGGGACTCACTGGGTTGCTGGGCCCACCCCATATCAGAACGTTTTTGTGCCTCCCGCAGCATCTCCACTGAAGTGTTCGGCGACATATCCGCGCGTCCAGTAAGCACCGCCGTCCCACGGTCCGTCCACTCCGGCAGATGCAGGAGCTCAATGGCGTCTATATAAGGGATGTCGGGGTTCCAGTAGTTGGGATTCCGCGCTAGGATCATCTTTTCGCCTTCACGGCGCTCCTTGAGCATGTAGGGCCCGGTGCCGGGGGCGATCACCTTGCGCAGATCCTGGTTGTTTGCATCCAACGACCTTTTTGAGTAGATAACGCATTGCGGGACGGCAAAGACTTCCAGCAGATAAGATCTCGGCTCCTTTAGGCTGAACCTCACCGTGCGCCGGTCCACTGCCTGAACATTCTCTACCCCTTCAAACAGACCTGTCATGGTGATCGCTAACCCGGCGGGCGGGGACAGGATGCGCTTGAATGTCGCCTCGACATCGGCCGAGGTAAATGGAGTTCCGTCATGATATTTCACTCCATCGCGCAGGAAGAACGTGTATATCTTCCCATCCGGAGATACCTCCCATCGCTCGGCCAGGTCGGGAACAGCAGTTCTTCGACCATCTACCATGTACATACGAACCAAGCCGTTGTACATGAAGTTTAGGGACCAGGGCAGAGCTCCCTGATGCAGGTCGAAGTGGGGGGCCTGAATGTGCCCAGCCCACCTGACGACTCCGCCTCGCCTAACGTTTGCCTCTGGAGCGCTCAGGAATCCCGGGCCGCTCGCCGTTTTACTGGATGGGACCGATTGCGAAGGGGTCCCTGCAGTCAGCAAGAAGCCGGTGGTCGATCCAGCGAGCACTTTCAGCATGTCGCGTCGGGTCATCTTCTGCTTAGTTGCCATCGCTTCGCCCCCCTTCTTCCACGAGAATCCAGAAATAAACCGCTCATCCCTCTGATCGACAGATTGAGAATGGTTGACCTCTACTCGTCATTGATGCCAGGAAGCGATTCGGGATGAGTTCCTCACCTCCCTTAACCCGCCGTAATTGCTCTCAAGAAACCCCACGTCCCAGCCGTTTGGTGACCTTGCAACCTCGGGTTGACTCCGTCGAAGTCGGATCACCTCCTCTTGCCCAGGGTTCGCTAGTGCTCAGCCGGATCTGTGCGAGAGCTGAACAACGGAACCCCGCGATCTGAGAGTCTGCGCTGTAATCTCCCGACGTTGACGGTCCTGACCGCTTCGCCCCTTCCAGCTGCCATAGCAGCTGCTGTGCCTGCTGCCTGACCCATCTGAATGCAGCAAGGCATACTGCGTGTCCAACGATCCGCCTCATGCGTCTGAGAAATGCAGCGGCCAGCCACCAGCAGTCCGTCAACCTTTCTCGGCAATAACGCGCGGTAAGGAATGAAGAAGCTGCGCTCCTGGTGGAGCAGTGCTCGCCCATGCCCGTCAGCGGCTGAGCCTTCGCCCGCATCCGGACTGTGAATTTCTACGCCGGGTGCCACCACATGGCAGTACATTTGAACTACACGGTCTTCGAAGATCCGGTTTCCCACAAGGTCGGCCTCTTCAAGAAGGTAGTCCCCCCGAATACGGCGACTCTCGCGCACCCCGAGATTGGGGGCCACATCCACGAGAAAGGCGTTCTGGCAACCTGGAACGTACCTCTGAATGAAGTTCACCAATCGACGCATCTGTCTGCGGCCATTCACCTCGGCCCTTGTCAGGTCCCACGCGTTGGCTCCGTCGACATCATAGAGCCGGGTATTGTTGATGAAGCACATACCCCGCTCGACGATCACTCCCTCGAAGCGCAGGTAGTGACAATCCTTATCGAGCTCCGCTCTCCCGCTCCCCTCCTGCGCAAGATCAAAGAAGCCTTGGATGCGGACGACCCCTTGCTCGATGTCCAGGACCTGGAAATTAGGATCCCGGTGGAACTGGTCCGGGTGGGTGCGGGCGTAATCTACCATCGCCCGGAAATCGATGTTGCCCATGCGAAAGACGAGTGTAGCAGGACGCATCTTGCCGTCAGTCTCGCGGCCTTTAACTACAGGCACTCCAGCCTGGTAGGCGAGGTCAGCGTCTCCTGTGCAGTCGATCACCGTCTTGGCTAACAACGCCCGCCGACCCTGCTTGTTCTCGATAACAACTCCGCGGACCACATCCTCTTCAACGATGGGCAGAACTGCCCAAGAATAGAGCAGGAGCTTAACTCCGTCCCTTTCAATCAGGTCCAACGCGATGTCCTTGAAAACCTCCGGATCGAAGTTGATCACCTTGCCGGCCACCGCTGCCTTACGGCAGATTAGCTCATCAACGATTTCCTTTGAGATTCCATTTAGCTTCTCATGATGATGATGGAAATTCGATACCAAGGCGGCCGTCGCAGCACCCCCGAGAAACCCGTTGCGCTCGACTATCCCGGTTGAGGCCCCCTCACGCGCCGCCGCCAGGGCGGCCCCTAGGCCGGCCGGGCCACCGCCGACAACGAGCACATCGACATCCAGATCGACCGGCGTCTCCCGAGCTGGTTCCCATATGGTCCTCACTCCCATCTTACTTGCCCTCGGTGCCTTTCAAGAGTGCTCTGATGCTCAATATAGTAGGTCATAAGATAGATCGGCATTCGGAGTTGGATCGCGTTTCATAGAAAAACCTCCTTATTAGCGGCGGCCTCCATCCGGAATCGGGGAAGCGACACCTGCGAACTAGCATCCATGACGCACGCCGCGACCCACCCGCACGCCGCTCCAGGCGGCCTGAACCGGCAACGAGTTTCATCTCGGACCTTGGAATCCACTCCGGCGGAGTCTCGAAGTAGCATCAAACCGGGTGCCGTCAGACCTCCCCGACCTCCGCATGACAGCGCGTAAAGACCTGCAATCCGGGCAGGGGTTATCCTCGCGCTGTCAGCATTCCGTGCTCATTCGGTAATCCGGCTCGAGCGAAGCTCCCCGGGTCCAACCTTCTCACTTTCGAACCGTGCCACCGAACGCTGATATTCTCTTGTTCAGAACTCTGGTCACGAACAGGTTCAGCACCTCCTCTATGTGCTCTGACATCACCTTACCTGCCTTTCGGGGATCGCGCCGTCGGAGCGCCTCCAGAATCGCCACGTGGCCTCTTACTATTGACTTCAACTCGGCGTACATTAGGTTCGTCGCAGAAAGATACACCCGAATCTTCCCGTCCATACTCCTCCACATATCTTCGAGCAGGTCGTGACCGGCCGCATGGACGATGTAGCTGTGGAACTGAAAATCACACTCCACCACGCGCGAGAAGTTCCCAAGACGTGCAGCGGCAAGCATCTCCTTCGCCATCATTTCCAACCGCTGGAAATCTTCACTAGTCAAGCGCTTTACCGCCAGAGTGCCGGCGAATCCCTCCAGTAGACCTCGCAGGCTGGCCACTTCACGCACCATCTCTTCTGTGACGTCAGCCACAAAGGTCCCACGATTCGGTTGCCGGACCACCAATCCTTCTCGCTCCAACTGCATCAGGGCTTCCCGCACGGGTATTCTGCTTGTCTCCATCTCGCGGGCGATTTGAACTTCCAGCAAGTGAGTCCTTGGGCGAAGCGTGCCGCTGGCGATCGAACTTCTGATGACCGCCGCGATCTGGTCTGCCATTCGGCGATAACGAATGGGATCGAGTGAAAAGGGCTGGGATTGACGCAGGAGGCTTCGCTGGAGCTTGTCCATTTGGCTGCCCGAGGCAAGCGACATCGATGGATCGTGTCCGAACGAATCGTCTGAATGCTTTGTGTATACATATGATCACAGACGCGCTTGATAGGTCAAGTGAAAAGTTGATTCTTGGAAGGGTACGCGACACCTTTGGGGGGCTAACTACCCGATTTCCTTGGAGCGGCTTCGGAATTCCACACGAGCCACGCTCGGAGCAGAGGCCGCACGAAACCTTACTCCGAAAAGGTACGGGACACCTTTCGCAGGCTAACCGCGTGATCCATCAGCGGGGGGATTCGAATTCTTGGCGGTCGGCACTCGATGGGGGGTTTGCAGTGAGGCCGTATCCCGCTGCCGGATACTCTCGTCCTGAAATGGGGGACGTTCCAGTCTTTGTCGCCTTGACAGGGGACCCGGCCGTTTCTTTTGTGGCAAGGCGATTCCCTCCTTTCCATGGCACGACGGCCAGTGGGCGCGAGATCCCAGCCGAGGCAATCGCCAGCCTGGCGCAGTAGCCATCATCACGCAGGATACTCCCTCAAAGCCTGCTGGTCTTACGCCGGCAGGCTCTGGTGTCTCAGGGGTGGAGGCTCTGGTCCGGTGGGTGCTCTTGGTGATTGGGGCCCTCTCGGGCGTTGGGGATCAAGGACGCGCCGAGGATCCGCGGCATCCGCAAGGGCCGGATGGAGTGGGATGATCAGCGGCCTGCTGAAGGGCCTCGCCACGTTGACCTCCGCCATCCGCACCTGGGTGGAGTATTAAGCTCGCACACCAGCGCTGAATCGCCACGGCGCCAGGTTCCTCCCCCGACGGACAGAGCGATCCCCGGATTTCTGGCCCGCCGACGGCGACAAAGCGGCCAGAAGTAAATTCATGCCCTTTCAGAAGCAATGGCTTCGGGGTCAAATGATGTTCGGTACCCTTTTACCTCTCTACAGGTAGCTTTCCCATACGAGCCGGAGATGGTCCGGCGCAGTCTAGACCTCGTACTCGGCAAGTGGAGCGACCTAGCCGCTGCAGAAAGAAGACTCGCAGAGCTTGGGATGAGTGCTTCGGTTAAAAAAGCCCAGGCGATATTCCGTCGCACCGCAGCCAGCGGTCTAGCGTGGCGAAACCCGCTCGCCGACACTGAGTTCCTTGAGATACCCCTGGCGGAAGGAGCCGCCATGTCGCGGTAGAACCGGACTATTTCGCTTTGCCCGGCACCGAGGCCGCCTTCCGCTTCGCCCAGTACGCCTTCATCCGCTGACTGACGGCCCGGCGGGCCGCAGCACTCATCCGGCGCCCCCTCGCTTTTGCGCGCGTGGAGGAAGCAGGGGTTCCTCGGCCCTTGTCTCCCAATGCCTCGAGGGCAGCTCGGACTGCCGTGATCTCACGATCGATGCGCCGTTTCTCCGTTTCCAGTTGGCGGAGAGCCTTTCGGAGGGGTGCCGTCAGTTTTGAGACCATTGGTTGATCCTCCACGAATGAGTATGAAGAGAGGAAAGCTCGGACTGGTATCTCCCCTATACTCTGACCCCGGGCCGTTGACAAGAAAAAACGGGGTCCCGGCGGGGGTGTGGGAGGCAGAGCGGTTCTACCCGGATCAAGCGACCGACGAGCGGTGGGCCGAGGCGGCGGAACCACGAATAGGGGACGTAGGTTCCAAAACAACTTGCGGATCCCAGGGGTGGCGGCCTCATTCAGAGCCTGGGGGGCTGGGCGCAGGTCTTATCCCCGCGGAAGAACAGAGCATGGTCGCTTCGGACGCCCGGATTCCGGGGAGGGGAGAATTCATCGAGGGGCCGCGTGCGGAGGTTGCGCGCTCCTTGGGGTGGTCACCTCGTCGGTCAGTCGATTGGCGGTTTCGGAGGCGCTCCCCCAGTGCGGGACGTACCTGAATGCGCTTTAGAACCCACGTCCCTCATTAGGAGAGGAGGCGAGTTGAAGCTGCTGAACTTCACCAGAAAGGTTTACGACCTGCCGCGTCTCACCGGCCTCCTC
>Ga0315274_10016139_pt1 | contig 10557 bp, 8 predicted proteins | sample YL17G02_20_MG_FD_203700 | JGI IMG/M metagenome (GOLD analysis project Ga0315274, IMG submission 203700) | Sediment microbial communities from Yellowstone Lake, YNP, Wyoming, USA - YL17G02_20 | ecosystem: Environmental > Aquatic > Freshwater > Lake > Sediment | place: USA: Wyoming | collected...
GCCGGAGTCGCGTAGATCTTGTTCTTGGTGCTGATGACCGACGCGGTTTCCGGCGTGACCCCCAGCCGGTGGATGTAGGTGTCCCTGTCTCTTGCTGCCATGCGCTATGCTCCTTTGGATTATCCAAACAGCTTGCCGAGATTCGTGCGATCCTCTTCGGTCAGTTCGACCTCCATCATCGGGGCCCCACCCAACTCGATACCCTCAAAGGACAAGACTTCCTCCGGCTTGCTGCTGGCTTCCTTCTTCGTCATCTTCTCGAGCTTCTGGAGAGCCTCAGCGGTGTCCTCGGCCTTTCCCTTGGCCTCTTCTTGGGTCTTCTCAGCCTTCTCTTCCTTCTTCTCCTCGGACACCTGCTTGGCCACCGGCACTTCCTTCGGGGGCTCTTCCTTCTTCTCTTCGGTCTCCGGGGCCTTCGGGGCTTCCTCTTCCTTCTTGGCTGCCTCGGGCTCCTTCACAACTGCCGGCACCTTTGCCGCAGCTTCCTTGGTTGCCTCTGCGGTGGCTTCCTTGCGGACGGCGCCCTGCGACTTCTTGTACATGTCGCTCTTCAAGGCCTCCGACAGCTTCGGAGTCTGCTCTTCGGTCAGCGTGGCCGGCTTCTCCTGCTTCTTCTCGGCATCCGGCATCTGCTTCTTGTCGAGGTGACGTCCGGTGTCGCAGCAGACGGCCTTCTCCATGGCTTCCTTGCCCAGCACGTCATGGATCAGGTTCTTGACCACGGCTTCCGAAGCCTCACGGTTCCAAGTGTTGCCGGCCGGCTTCTCAAGGTCGCCCTCGAGTTCGATACCGGCTTCCCTGACCATCCGGGCAAGTTCCGGATCCTTCTGGATGATCTCCTGTACCTGCGGCTTGCTCATCAAGAGCTGCAGGGCCGCCTTCGGATCCTTGGCCTCGAACACGGGCGGCATGCCCGGCTGTTGGGCTTGCGCTTTTGCCCGCTCGGAGATGGCAAACTGGGGCTTTGCGATGCTCGTCTGTCCCACCCCGAACCCTCGGACTGCTTCCTTGTCGTCGGCTTTGTAGCCGGCGTTCAAGATAGTTGCGAACTTCTCGTCAGCCATGTGCTCCAGGGCGTACGACATCGCCTCCAGATCGCGGCGAATCGGGCTTCCACTGGCAAACACGTCCGCGAGTCCGCCAATCCTCTTCGACAGTGCTATGCGATCCATCTCTTACTCCTTGGTGCTTGTTGTTTGTACTGCTTCGGCCGCGTCCTCGCCGGACGGCACAGGGGGCCGAAGCCCCCTATGCTATATTGACGAACTCAGGTTGAGGGTGACAAGTATCCAGTCAAGTTCGAACACCGGCGAATAGTACGCTTCGACGTCCACCGTACTCGGATCCGTCGCGTTCGGCGTAACCTTGATGCCCTTGAAGTTGGTGATTATCTCGTTCTGCTTGCACGACTTGAAGTAAGAACCAACCGTGTCCCTGATCTGCGGCAGGATTCTCGGCAGATTCTTGGATCCGACATACCGCTGCAGCACCCTGCGGAGCCCCTGCTGGATGAAGTGCTTCACCTCGACTATACGAGGATTCCTCGTCAGCACGCTGTCCACGTCCGTGGTGAGGTAGAACAGGATGCGGATGACCGGCGTCTGCTCTTCCAGCACCGTGCATCCGGACTGCGCCACCTGCGCGGCCGTGACGTTGTCCAGCCTGCGATACAGCCTCGTGAACCCGGTGATCGTCATACCGGTCAGCGGCGTCGCAATATCGTACGCCGGCGAGACGTCGGCGCCTGCGACCGCAGCCGCGACGATCGATCCGTCCACCAAGTACTCGACCGGGTTCCCGTACACGTCCGTGATGGTGTACACGGCGGCGTCCGGGTAGATTGCCGTGACCTTCTCGGTCTTCAAGTTGCGGCAGCTCTGGATGACAGTGTCCGAGTCGGTCCCGATGTCGAAGCCGATGATGCTCGTGCGCTCGTTGCGGTATCTCTTGCTCGACTGTATCGCGTTCGAGGTCTTGAGGTACGAGTGGATCTCGGGATCCGTGCTCAGCGGCTGCATCAGCGTCGGCCGCAGACCGTTCGGCAGCGGCTCGTTGAAGGCGTCGATGCCGTCGATGTAGCCCTGCACCGTCGCGTCCGTGCCACCTGTGGCCTTGAGTATCTGCTTCACCGCGATGGCCCTTGCCCCGTTCTTGAAGGCGAGGTCGCAGGCGATCGTGATGCGGTTGTTGATGTCGAACGGACCAAAGAGCTTCTGCACCTGGCCCATGTCTGTCACGTACTTGATCGTGAAGTCGATCTTGTCCTTGTCGAACGTGACGTAGTAGATGTCGCCAACATCGGGCTCGGCGCCGCTCTTGTTGTACGTGTAGATGATCACCGTGTCGTCCGTGTTGTCCTCGGTCCCGCCCGACGTGGTCGCCACGGTCAGGTTGATGCCCGGGATGACGCGCACGATGTTCGTGTTCGCAGTGATGTAGTACTTCGCCGGGCTGGTGGCCGAGGTCGGGTCGCCCACGTAGTAGTAGACGAAGGTGCCCACGCCGGGCGCGAAGCCTGTGTCGGCGAAGGAGACCCTGAACCCGGTCTTCGGGTCGAGATACGTCTTCCCGAGGTAGCCCTTGTTCTGGTTGTAAGTCGTTACCGATCCCGTCTTTCCGGCCGTCACAAACGCTGGACCAACCACTGAGGATACTGTGAACCCACCCACTCCGTCGAAGGTGACCTTCACGCGCTCGGGCTGGGCATTCAGCGGGTCGACCTGCATGTCGGGAGAGACAGCGTACACCGGCACCACGGTCCCACCGGCAGCCTGCTGCACGTCCAATGCCCATCCGTTGAGGACGGACTGGATCGTGTACTTGCCAACGGTCGCGGCCCCAGGCACCCTGTTCGTCAGAGTCCAGGTGTCGTCGCGGATGAGATTCTCGAAGTAGGTGACGTACACCTTCTCTTGGAGAGCCTCAGAGGGTGCTGCGGCGAGCGTGATGCTCTGTCCGGAGATACTGAGAACCGTCTTGGCACCGGCAGCCTTGGCTGCGGCCCATGTGATTCCGACGTAGGCGATGATATCGGTCGGATCCTCGGTGGGCGTCCCCTTGCCAGCGCCATCAACCGGCGTCGAAGGCAGGGTGAACACCTTGTTGGTGCCCAAGTTGATCTTGTTCCCGTCGGCATCGAGTATCGGGTTCCCAGAACCGTCGACCTTCCAGACTGAAGGACTTGCCACGCGGCCGTACACCTTGTTGTCGGTGAGGCCTATGATGACGTTGTCCTCGAGCGGGTCGGATCCGGTCGTGTAGATGCCGGGTTCCATCGTCGCTGAGTTGCCCCAGTGGATGGCGTTCTTGGCTCCGGTGATCGGGTCGATTCCGAGTACGCAGTCGTTGCCGATCGAGAAATCGTTGGTGTCCTGGCTGAGACCCACCTTGATGAGCCTGTTCACCTGCGAAGCAGGCAGCACATCGTATGTGTCCTGCCAGAGGTTCGTGAAATACCACACGCGCACGTCGGCGCCGAGTGTCGGGGCCGTCTGCAGCGTGAGGTTCCCCGAGGATCCCTCGAGGTGCGTCAGCGTGGCCTCAACGTCGTCCACCGTGACCTTGATGATGGGCTTCGTGGCCTGTACTTCGTCGCCGGGATTCAAAGGGTTCGGATCGTAGAGTATGACGACCGTCTTCCCGATGTCGGTGTCGGTCGCGGAGGCGCCGCTGTTGTCGCCCTTGACGATCCTCTGGTTCTTGACCTTGAACAGCGTGTTGGTGCCATCGGCTTGATCCGAGAGATCCTCGTCCTCGACGTAGGTGTCCCGGCGCTTCATGTAGTAGTTGGCGCGGATGTCCGCTCCGGTCGGGGGCAGACGCTGCAGCGTGACCTCTCCGAGAAGCCCATTCACGGAGTTCACCGCCACGGGGACGCTGTTCACCGTGACTATGACGGCACGCGGGTCATTGCTGACTGTCCCCGTCCCGTCACCCTTCACGATCGGGTAGTACTCCACCGTGAAGTTCTTGTTGGTGCCTGTGAACTTCGCACTCTCGTCTTCTTCGAGGATCAAATTGTCAGAGATGTTCGAAGATCCACGCACGATTTCGAAATTCGAGATGCGGGTCTCCTCGGACGAGGTGCCCACAATCGCCGGGAATCTGATTTCTCCGGCAGCGGTCGTCCCCGGAGCCTCAAGTCTCGTCTCAACTATGACGCTCGGGAAGACAAAAACTTCAAGTGGTCCCATGGCCATCTCGCCTTCTCCTTGTTATACTCCACATGAATTGGTCGTGGCTGACATCGAGATCTCATCTGTATGTAGGACGAGGCGATATGATTCCTATCTTAATTCGCCATTAGTAGGTTATTACGCCACTAACCCTTCCAATGGGCATTTCAGGATTCACTGAGTCGCCTTCCGTTCCTCCGGGCTGTCATCGATCGCCCCGGGCCCCTCGAACTGACCCTCGCCCCTCTTCTGCCTGGCCGCCCGATGTTCGGCGAGCGCGTCGCTGTACACTTTGCGCAGGCCGCGAATCTTCGAGTCTCCCAAAACCCCCACCGGCTTGAACGTGCCGTCCTTGTCCTTCGCCGAGGAGATTTCCATCTCCTTCAAGCCTCCGCGGCGCCATCCATCATGGCGCTTGTTCTTGCGGGCCTCGATGTAGTTCCAGCGCCTGTCGGCGTCCGCCCCAACCGCCTTGTCTATCTCCTTCGGCGAGATGATCGTGGCTCCCTTGTCCGCCTTCACCGAGAACCCGAACTCCGTGACCTCTTTCCTCTTCGAACCAGTCTTGCACTTCGGGCAGGGCTTTACGTCATCCCTCTTCGCATAGGAAATCAGATCCTCGAACTCGTGTCCGCATCCTTCACACTTGTAAACGTACAGCGGCATCTGAAGCCCCCTCTTATTTGTATGTCCATCTGCGTGCCGGAGTGGCACTCCAAACCACACGTAACACAGGGCAAGGAGGATGAAAAGAGTATTCCTTTCCCAATGGAGGCCTACATATACCTCGGATAGCCCGACTTCGGGTACTTAACCTCGAAGGGATCCGCCAACGGGCTTATCTGCAGTTCGAATACCTTGTTGTCCGGCGTCACGATGTACTTGCTCGTCTTGAGATACGCGTAGAGGTTCGTGTCGTAGTCCTGTATGTCCCAAAGCGTCGGCACGAACTTCTTCCACTCGGTCATCATCTGCATCGACACCGACTGCTTGTAGTACATGTCGCCCGTGTTGGTGTCGTAGACTTCCTCGCTTTCGCCGCCTTGATCCAATTCCTCTATGGTCAGGCCCTCGTCGATGAGGAGGATCCTGCGGTTGCACCAGATCTCGTGGATGATCTGGTCGGTCATCTCGGCCGATTCCTCGGGGTGCCTGCTGAACACCTCTATCTCAAAGCCCATCCGATAGTGCCCCATGTAAACGCTGGCCGACAGCTGCCTCTCCGGGTAGACGATGACCACGACCTTGTCGCCCACCTCGATCTGGTTGTTGAAGCTGAGCACGATACCAGGTATCGAGGTGTCGTCATAGTGCAACGGGGCGGGAATCGGGAAGGGGCCCATGGTCGGCGCGACATACCTGTAGTCGGCGAAAAGTGTGTACCCGACGGCTAACGCCTGCAGGAAGGTGATCACCCCGCCGGCAGTCACGGTGTAATCCGTGCCCTTTTCCAGAGTGAACTTCTCGTCGCTGGTGCCCTTCATAAGGTAGAGGACGTCAAAATCGCCATATAGGCCGGAATGGTCGAGCGTCGCGGTCAGTTCCGTGCCCGTGGTGATATCTATGACCTCCTCTTTCTTGATCTGCAGGAGAGGATCGATCACGAATTGGTTTCCAGCCAGAATCTCGATGTAGTACCTTCCCGGGGCGCTCACGATGCCGTAGTAGTAGGAGACCGTCAAGGTGTCCCCAACAACGGGCGCCATCGGAAGGACAATCATGCCGCGTGATCCATCCACAAAGTCGGCGTGGGTCGTCTCTCCGTTGAGTTTCAGTTCAATCTGGCGGAAGTTGTCGGCGATCTGGTCGTTGTTGTAGCCGGCGAGAATGGGCTTCTGCTGCGTGTAGAAAAAGCGGTTGGTGCCGTTGGTCGCCGTGCCGGTTATCTGAGAGGTCAAACTCTCGTCATTCGCTCTCGCTGTTGTCTTCTCGCGGTTCTCCCAGACCCACTGCATGAACTTCCCGCCGTAGTTCTCCGCCCGGGCCAAGCCCACGTAGCTCTTCATGGTGTAGGCGAAGTCGTCGGGGGACAGCTTGATCCTGGAGGAGTTGACGTTGCGCAGGACGATGCCGCGGGCCGGCCTCTCGGTGTACGGGAACTTGTGGTACACCTCGGTGCCCTTGAAATTGAGATGCTCGTTGATGGCACTGCGCAGTTCATAGATGACCCTGCGCTTGACCGCCGTAAGTAGGTTGATGTCCATCATGACGAAAACCCCGTAGATACGGTGTGTACCTACGGGGCCTTGTATAAACGGGGTATTAGAGGTTGGCTATCTCATTTGAGGAATCCCCTCATTTCTATGACGAGGTAAACGTCATAACCTATTCATGGGCGGAACTTTGATAGATATGATGCAAAGAACCGTATCCTTCTCCCTTGAAGAAGCCAACAAGGGCAAAAAGGACGCTCTCCGTGCCGTCATGGACGAGTCCAAGAGAGTCCTTCAAGCCTACGTGGATCATTATTGGCCTCAGCAGGATCGTATAGGCAAATACGTGGACTTCAAAGTTGGTTCTTGGCTGTCCGCCTGTCTTCTTCAATGTTTGGGCAAGGACGCTCTTTCGATGATCCGCGCCTTGAGGAAAAGGAAGGCGAAGTCCAAGCCCACGATCAACAGGGTCACTCTCAACCTCGACCGACGGTTCCTTCCAGATATTCAAGAGTCTGTTGGGCATTTCGACTTTTGGTATCAACTGTCTGGCCTTGGTGACAAGAAGCACCCTATCAAACTTCGTCTCCCCCTCAAGTCCCATGTCGTCTACAAGAAGTTCATCCAAGAAGGATGGAGCCTCAAGAAGTCCTTCCGGCTCAAAATGAGGGATGATGGGAAATTGTTCCTCCACCTCATCTTCGAGAAGGAGGAACCAAAACCAAAGACTGAAGGAGAGATCCTCGGGGTGGATATGGGATACAGAAACCTCTTGGCCACATCCAGGGGTGAACTTATAGGTTCGGATTTGAAGCAGGTTTACGAAATCCTCCGCAGGAAGAAGAGAGGTTCCAAGTCTCAGAAGTCTGTTTTGAGGCGCAGGGACTGTGAGGTAAACAAGGTAGTCAACAGCCTCGATCTTTCCAAGGTGAAGACCATAGCGATAGAGGCATTGAAGAATGTGAAGTACAAAAGCCGTCAGAAAAACAAGATGGCGACGAAAGTTATGGATCGGGTGCAGTGGTGGTCTTATCCGAGAACGATATCCAAGCTGCAAAGGCTGTCCGAAGAAAGAGGCATAAGTCTGGTGGAGGTTCCACCGGCCTACACCTCTCGGACTTGCCCGAAGTGTGGATCCAAGCACGAAAAGAATCGTCAAGGCGACTTCTTCAAGTGCTTAGATTGTGCGTATGAAGGTCACTCCGACATAGTCGCGGCGATCAACATACGTGCAAGAGGAGAAAGGCTTGTTCATGCTTGATATCTGCCCTCTTCCACGAAAAGGTTCATTCCCCCACATGGGGGGATTCCTCAGATCTCATGACAAGCCGTACGAAAAGCATTGTGAGCAGCGGATCCATAGCGTTCTTCAGTTCCGGGGGCTTCACCCATTCGCACCAAGCCAGCTTCTCAAGGTGCGAGCCGTCACCTTCTCCTTTCCCACTGGAGAGACCAGAAGCATCCGTGACGTACAGGTGATAGACGGTGTCGCTTGACTTCACGCCGTATGAGGTTCCCAGACTTTCGATCCTTGATTGGTCGACGTTGAGACCGGCCTCTTCCCTGAGTTCCAATGCGGCCGTGCCCAGAGGGTCAAGTTCCCCGTCGTCATCCTTCTCCACCCCACCCGTTATCGAACTCATCACGGGCTTCATCTCCCAGCACGGGGTGACTTCCCTGCGCACCATAATCTCGGTGAGGTTGCCGTCGGAGTCCACCTTGTACGGGAGGATGGTCACTATGTGCCCGCTGCAGCGTGTCTCGTGCGAGAAGGTGTAGCCCTTGACACCCTGCTCGGGGAGGATGAGTTCTCGCAGTTCGAGCCACTTGTTGCCACAGAGTTTCTTGATCATCGTTATCGGCCTTTTCTGGATTTGGGACGGGTCTCCCGCGCGTCAGAGGAAACATGGCGGATCACCTTCACCATCCTCTCGAAATCCTTGCCCGTGAGAAAATCCTTGGCAGCGAAGGACAGCTGCCGCACCCCGCCCATCGACACCGACTTGACGCTGATTGGATAGTTCACGAATACGGCGGGCATGTTGGAAATGGTTTCGATCTGCTTCCTCAACGATTCGATCTCACTCACTGTAGCCCCGAGGGCGGACACAAAAAGAAAGCCATCATCCTTCGGATGAACTCTTTTGGTTGCTACGTTGGCTGAACCTACATTGGCTTTTGACACGTTCTCCTCCTCACTTGTTCATGGCGACGAGACGAGTCAACTTCCATCCCATATTCGAGACGAGGAGAAAAAGCCCTACCCCCCAAGCCATACTCGCTAACCCGCTGGACTACACCCTCTTTGAAGAGGTCTTCTTTCTCTTTCATCAGACCTGCAACATCTTCTTGGGACAGCTGCACAGGATCCAACGCCGTGTGAAAACCGGTTGGGTTTACTCTGTGGTTGATAGAAATAGCCGACACAGACACCATTGTTATGGCGCTTGGGATAATGTCAACCGGCTTATCTGATCCCGTTTTATACAAGGGGGTCAGACTTCTCTGATGCTTTACAGTGACATTATCGAAATCAGTATCAAGAATGCAAGCACGCGCTGCCAAAGGGCTCGAATCAGTTACAGTGATGTGATACCTCTTTTTGTCCTTGCTCGCATCCTCAAGCACCAATGACTTTCTCTTAGTTGCTTCTCTGACGAGGCTGGCTTTTGGCATACTCTTCTTGGACGAGTCTCTACCACGCTTTGAGTTATTCTTTGACATATGTCCTCCTTCTACTCGTTCATGGCGGCTATGAGTAGGCCCTTGGCCACATCGTTCAAAGGGTCTTTCGCCATTTTTATCTCCGAGATATTGAGGGGGAACGTCGCGCGCTCCTTCTCGAATTCCTTCTTGAAGAACTCGAGGAAGTTCTTGGCAAGAGAGGTGCCACCGCTGACGATCCACGGGATACTCGCTGGGAGTTCGATGGTGCTGCTGTCCTTCTTGAATTCCCGCTTGATGGCGTCGATGACGTTGTGGATGAGGTTGCGGTAGTAGACCACGACGGCCTCCCGCTCCCGCAGGCTCTTCGACTCGCCTGCCAGCGGGTCGAGGAGGTCGACCCCACGCTCCTTGACCGCCATGATGCGCGTCGCCGTGGTGCCGACGGCCTTGGCCGCCGACTTGTCGATCCAATCGCCCGATTTCGACAAGCTGAAGGACATGCCCACCATCGTCTTGTAGACGAGGGCGGTGTTCACCATGCCGGCACCCCAGCTGCTCGCGAGCGCGGTGAACCCGTCAGCCGCACAATTGGCGTAGACGATGGCCGCAGCCTCGTTCATGGACTTGGCCTTGTAGCCGAACGACTCAATGATCTTCTTGAACATGGCCTCGTGGTAGATGACGTCCATGTCCCGGTCGATGGCCTTGGCCGGGATCGAGAAGAAGACCTTCTCGTCCTCCACAGTCGGCTTGCTCAGGATGCTCTTGAGCAGGATGACGAGCATCCTCTCCGCGTCCAACTCGCCCGCCGAGATGACGCCCTGGCTGAGCGGCCTGCGGGCCTCGCGCTTGAGCAGGTTGGCGACGCTGAGGGCCGGCTCGCCGACGATGTAGATGGTGTCCCCCTCCTGCACATAGGAGACGTTCGACATCTTGAGCATGTTGATGACGGACGCCTCCGCCTCGATGTCCAAGAACGCGTCCCGCACCGAGTTCACGGAGACTTGGCTACCGTCCTGTCTCGCCACGCACAGGTAGCAGGTCCCGATGTCAAGCCCCAACGCCATACGAACCTCCTTGATGTGGTATCTATTTTTGTTTCAACTTCTTCAGGGCCTCCAAGCTGGCGTCCAAGTCACTCACCGGCGTGCCCACCGATCGGACGTCAAGCTTGATGTGCGTGTTCCCGTCCTCAACGGAAACCGTCGGCACGTACACCTCTTCAGGTTTCGGGGTTTCCTTCGGCACACCTTCCCCCGAACCCGCCTTAGCCAATATACTTTCGAGACGATCCAAAATCGCAGTATCTTTTGTGGACTCCATCTTTGCGGCCAGCTGCCGGACAGCCTCCATCAAGGAAGCGTCGCCGCCAGACTTGGACAGATCCGCGATCTTCTGTTCAAGCTTGGCTATCCGCTCGAGGAGAGCCCCCACCACGCCACCTTCAGGTTTCGACGATGCCTGCGAGGAAGACAAGGACTTCTCCAAGGCGCCAAGCTTCTCCAAGAGGAGATCCAGCTTCGGGTTGTCTTGGGAGACGGGTTTTGCCTTGGAAGGCTGCG
>Ga0315274_10016140_pt1 | contig 10556 bp, 7 predicted proteins | sample YL17G02_20_MG_FD_203700 | JGI IMG/M metagenome (GOLD analysis project Ga0315274, IMG submission 203700) | Sediment microbial communities from Yellowstone Lake, YNP, Wyoming, USA - YL17G02_20 | ecosystem: Environmental > Aquatic > Freshwater > Lake > Sediment | place: USA: Wyoming | collected...
TCAGAGAACACTATTCATCAGTACTAGGACAAGATGAGATCAATTGGCTTGATACGTATCGACTTGAGCGTCATGAATCATTCTAGGGATTAGAAAAATCCAATGTTGATGAACACGAGGCAGAAGACGCACTTGAGAAATCAAAAAAAAATTTTTAGAATCGGTCCATCAAATTCTTGATCATTAAACAAATAGAATCCAACGGATGCAAATCTTTATCAGCTCTAAAAAATTCACTTACATCATGGTCTATTCAAATGGAAAAGTGGCAGGGGTACTTTTTTTCATTGCAGCAACTCAGTTTGTCCTGGGATTAATCGTAGCGGAGGCACTGTATCCAGGCTATAGCATATCTAACAATTATATAAGTGATTTAGGCGTTGGACCATCCTCAATGGTTTTTAACGTGTCTATCTTCATTTTAGGATTGTTATCGCTTATTGGAACTTATTTTTTTCAACGCGCATTCGACCTTAAGGCGGTAACCATTTTGCTCACCATAGCAGCAGTAGCAGCAATGGGCGTTGGTATATTTACAGAGAATAGTAGACCGATGCACATGTTCGCTTCTTTTTTTGTATTCCTCTTCAGTGGATTATCAGCCATATTCTCATATCGGTTGATGAAACATCCGTTCTCCATTATAGTCATCCTACTGGGATTGATGAGCCTGCTTGCGTTGATTCTCTACATCGGAAATTTCTACTTTGGGCTGGGTGTAGGTGGAATGGAACGTATGATCGTTTATCCAATTCTTATTTGGATGATAGGATTTGGCGGTTTTCTGATTGCATTCCCTAAAAATCATGAAATTTGTTAACCAATACGAGTTGAAATCTCCCCCCACGCGCTAATTATTAGCACGGTTATTTAATAGAAGAAAAACAATTTTCACTGGTACATTGACGCCAAATCCATCTCCTGCATTTCTACGGAATGGGAGTTAGAATTTATGAAAGTATATAAAATGCTTTCAGCCAAAAAAAGTCAGAATATTGGGGGTTTTTTAGTTCTTTACTATTTTATATAGGGATTTCAGATTAATCTACCGTGCTGTCATAATAGTATTATTCTATTTGGAGAGTATCCTTTTGTATATTTTTTTTAAGTTATGATTCCTTATTTTTGAGTGGAATTTTTCAATATCTTTTGGAATTTGTTCTTTTGTACAAACCGGCCCTATTATTTCATCTATTTTTATCGATGATAACGATTCTTGATTTCCTTTATGAATATAAATGAAGTTTACGTCCAGCGAACTGAGGTATTTTTCAAGAGTTGCTGATCGATATGATTTTTTCTTTTGCAAAGAGAGGATTTTATCAGAAACGTTGATTGTTTTTGATTTCTTCTGCGCAACGATTTCAAGAATCTTTGTAGCACTCCATTCTATGCCATAGTGACGTGCTGCTGTGCTTAAACCCCAATACCATTTCTTCCTCCCATAATAACTATCAAATAAAGAAGTAAAGAAATCTTGTTTTCTCTCGATAAAATGGCCTTTTCTTTCACGGCTTGTTGGAATATAGTGAATACCTCTGAAAAATGTTGGAATGATGTACAACGATGAAAGGGCTTTTTGAAGAGAATACTTCTTTGTAATCTCGCTTGACTTTATAAAAATCCCACTGCCAAATATTTTAACGAAATCTTGATAACCAGTCATGCAACCACCACTTAAATTTTTCAAACTCTTCATAGGGAAGGTCATTAACTTGATTCATTGTTTGGAAGATAAGAAGATCCTCTTTTTTTGTTTTTTTAATATCTTCTAATCGTTCATTAAAACTATTTTCTATTACCTCACATTCTCTTTTAGGAAATGATAATTCAATCTCGGTTTCTTTTTTTATGATAAATAAATCCACTAGGTCGCGTGCATCATAAAATGATCTGCATAAAAGAGCAGTCATTTTCATCTCTGCATATGTTTTTATATCAAATAATAGAACCTCTGTCTGTTCAAAGGTTTTTCTCTCTATTTTAGTAAACGGTGTTCCGTCATTGAACACCTCGATTTTTATGTTTGGGCCAACCCAAAGTGCCCTTTCATCTCTTGATTTGATTTCAAAACCTTTCCTGGTAAGATTCTTTGCCAATTTTTTTATACTTTCCTCTTCGTGCGCTGTTCCAATTGTTTTTGAGTAAGGGTCATAAAGATCAATAGCTTCTGATGCTCGATATTCTTTGAAGATGGCAAGATTAAGCGCGGTTCCTCCAACAAACACCAGATCCAACTTACTGGCTTCTTCAAGGATGTACGTCCAATTTCGTTTGATCCAAGTCCACTTCTCAAATACAGACATACATTCCTATAAGATTAAAATATTTTTAATCTTTTTGGTTTGTTCTTTGCTTTGGAATTCATCTGCAGGGTGTTGAAAATCCCTTCCCCAGCATGTATCAATCGTAATAAATTTTTAGTAAATTGACATTAAAATCGCGATAGGAATCTTTAAAATCGAAAAAACTCCTGCAACAGATATGGTACCATCAAATGTGTTAACAAATACGAGTCCGAATCTCCCTCCCCGCGTAAAATTATAACATTATTCCATATATAAATTATAATTTTGTTGCATAAAATACAATATAAATAAATTTTCATTCCAATTCAGATGACAACTTTTTTTCCCCTTTGAAAATAATCATTGAAATGTTCCTATCGAATGAAAAAAAATATTAAATGAATCATTGATAAAAGTAAATTTTTTTTAAGACAATGGTATTAAATTTATCCAAATGTTCTATTCCACAGCTCATTACCCAAGGAATCTGTTTTTATCAACCAAACATCACTAAAACCTGCACCATAGGAATTCGTAAAACCAACGACAATGTATCCACCATCCGTAACCTCCTGCACCGAATATCCGATGTCAATTTCCTTTCCACCAAATGTCCTGCTCCATTGTCTCGTTCCAGTACTATCGGTTTTGATCAGCCACACGTCCTCGTCTCCGGGGCTGACCGGGACAGAATATCCGGTGAGAATGTACCCTCCGTCCTTGGTTGGCTGCATTGAAAAACTCCCAGACCGTGCTCCTTCCTCGAGGGTTTTACGCCACAATTCATTTCCATGATCATCGGTTTTAATCAAGAGATTCCCGCCGGCGACGACGTACCCGCCATCGGATGTCTGATGCACAGAATATCCAAGACTACCGGTGCTGTCGTGATACGTTTTATCCCACAGTTCATTTCCATTTTGGTCTGTTGAAATCAACCAAATGCTCCTGCGCCCTGCAATCATGTATCCTCCTTCGGAGTTTTGGATCACATACCAGCCCTGATCAGTGCCGTTGCCTTCCCCGAATGTCCTATTCCATTGTTCGTTCCCCGAGGAGTCTGTTTTAATCAAAATGACCTGAAAAGCGAAACGGTCGGCAGGGTGTGTTTGTCCGGTTATGATATATCCACCATCAGATGTTTGTTGCACAGATTGACCAAATTCGTCATCTTTTCCTCCATACGTTCTATTCCATTGTTCGGTACCATTTTCGTCTGTTTTAATTAACAGAACGTCATACGCCGTAATGTCTCCTGAATATGTCCCACCGGTTATAATAAAACCTCCATCGTCTGTCTGTTTCACTGCACTCCCTTGATCTCCCTTTGGGCCCCCAAATGTCCGATTCCATTCTTCAACCCCATTCGTATCTGTTTTAATTAACCAGACATCATCTGAAAGGTCACGATGAGACTCTGTATACCCCACCATAATAAACCCTTCGTCGGATGTTTGGAGGACTCCATATCCTCTATCAATTCCGCTTCTCAAATGTGTATCAGGTTCTGAAGGAACTTTATATTCTTTTATCATCTCAATTGATTTGACATCAATAGAATTCACTCTATTACTCTCACCATTAGAATTTTCTATTTCTGTGGTACCTAGAATGCCGGTTACTTTTATCTCATCCAACATTCCATATGTCCCATCCAATTCAGCAGAAAAATTACCTGAGTCATTCTCTGTTATAACCATTCCATTTTTTGTAAGAACCAATGTATGATTCATTACATAACTACTATTATATGCAGAGCTGTTATTTACCCAAAGATCCATCCAATTTTCAATTGTAAAACCTTCTATAATAGAAAACATAATTTTATTCCCACTGATTTGATTCGGTAATAACAATCCTTGGACTATAATATATTTTGATGTATTCTCAGTACAGCCACTAATAGTTATCATCAATAATAAAAAGCTCATTCCTAACGTTAATACTTCTTTCCTCAACTGTATTCCTCAATATATATGATTAAATAATTCTTTATAACTCTATGTTGTCCCTAGAAAATAGGAGTTTATCTCAAACCCCATGAGCGAATAATAAAAGATTTTCGTTGGATTTATCTTAATAAATTTATAATAGTTAATAATTGCTCCTTTAATATCTCTCCTAAAAATCCATATTATCGACCCATACAATCCCCCCAGGATCATTTAAATAGAAAAAATCCCCGCAACAGATATGGTACCATCAAATATGTTAACAAATACGAGTCCGAATCTCCCTCCCCGCGTATAATTTTTTCAATTTTAGAGGAATAGAATTTTATGAGGGGATTTCACTCTGGTTTGGTACCCCTCTAGTTGCGTAATGGATAAAATGACTGTTTTTTTCTATGGGGAATTGAATCTTATGTAAGATGCCCTCCTGCGGCTTCCTGAACCTCTTTTTCCCTTGTTGGAAACTCTTGAAAAAGCAATCCCATACGGGGCTCTATTAGTCATGGTTAAAAGCCTTATTTTTGTTTCGTAAGCCATTTCCAAAGAGGGATGTTCTGAATAGTAATGTCGCCTTCAAGTTTTTTTGTTTCAGTGTTCCAGGTTATTATCGTTAAGGTGTGACAATGTAATTTTTTACAAGCTAATATGCCTGTTTTTGTTTCCCGTCGTGGTATTTCTTTTTCGTCATCCACTACTTGGATTACTTCTTTAATTGCTGTTGAATCCCCGATGACAAAATCGACTTCATATTTATTGTCAACTATGTAGTAGTACAGATCAATGTTTCTTCTTCTAAGCTCGATAGCGACTGTGTTTTCCAGGGTTTTTCCAAAATCCTTTGTGAGTGTTGTTTTTTTTGCGTTTAGTAATCCTGTGTCAATGCAGTAATATTTTCTAAATGACGATTCTATCTCTCTTGGTTTATAGGAGAATTTTTTACTGCTGACAACAAGATATGCTTCTTCAAGATAGGAGATATATTTTTTTATGGTATGTGAACTTATTTCAAGATCCCGTGAGACTTTTGTAAGACTTGTTCTTGTAGAAAATTGGTTTATGATCACCGTTGCTAATGCAACGAGTTCTGCTGTATATTTTATGTTGAATCGTTTTGTGATATCTCGGAAGATAATGGTGTCGAACAATTCGTTCAGATATTTTTTTCTGAGATCTGGATCAGATAAATCTATAATAATCTCCGGGTACCCACCCCATTGGAGATATTCTTGTAATTGATTTTTCATCCTACCGATTTCCTCATCTGTTTCTTTAATAGTGGTGAAGTGTTTTGCAGTGAGGAATTCTTTAAAACTGAAGGGAAGAATTTCAAGCGTGAGTGTTCTGCCTCCAAGATGACTGCTAAGTTCTTTACTGAGAAGCTTGCTATTGCTTCCACTTAAGAGAATATTGTATCCAAGTCTCTGGAGGCGGTTTACAAACAATTCCCATGAATCAATGTTTTGGATTTCATCAAGAAAAAGGTACGGTCGTTTTCCGAAGAGTTCATTGAGTAGTTCAAGAAGTCCTCCTAGGTCTTCGCGTTTTAATGTGGATAGAATTTCATCGTCGAAGTTGACGTAGTAGAAGTTTGTTTTTTTTAGGAGTAATAGTCCTAAAGTGGTTTTTCCTGCGCGTCTTGGTCCAAGTATTGTTTTAATAAGATTAGTGGTAAGTTGTTTTTGATAGTTGGAAAAATGTTCTCGTTGTATTAATGGCTTATCGAGAAATTTTTTTGTGTATGTTTCTTGTTCGGTGAGTCTTCTTTTTATCGTGTCGCGATTCATAGTTCGTAATTGTCGTTTTACCTATATATAAATTTCTAAAATATGAATTTCAGTTCATATTTTTATACTATTATATGAAGTGTAATATTTGATAAAACGTTCATGAGAGTAGTTTTAAAGTACGATTTTAGTTGTTTTTCCTGCGGGTTTTAAGTTATACTCCGTAATCCCTCATGCGGTTTTTTGTAGGTGGTTTAGAAATACTTTTTTTTATAAAAATAGACAATACAGGCGATCACTGCGATGGCCAGAACAATGATAAAAATAAAGACCCATTGATCTTCTGCTGCTGTTTCTGAATCACCCATCACGGTAAGAGAACCTATGCTTGGGTCGTAGAGATAGTTCCATTTCCCATCAGAATCTGTATCAAGAAGATAGCTTCCGTTTGTGAGTCTCTGTGCATTCGTTATCGTCCCGGTGACGTTTGTATAAAACGAATCATTGAGTCCGTCGTTATTACCGTCAAAAAGGAATCCGAGTTCGCCTACAAAGTACGCATCGATGAATACAGGGAATGTTGCTTGTTCTGACATGGTGGTATTATCTGTTGCGGTGGCTGTGATCATATATTTCCCTGGAGAGTCCCAGGAATGTGGAAGGGAACAGAGAGTCCCATTCGGTAGGAAGTTACTCGTGTTTTGAGTTTCATCGCCCCAGGTGATGATGTATTGGAGGAAATCATTCTCTGGATCGGTAGAATGCACCGTATACGTATACGTCTTGTTTTTTGTCCCAAATGTTGTTCCGTTAACGACTGGTTTTGTTGGAGGATTGTTTGCCGTGGTGATGAGTACACGTACCGTATCGTTATCGGTTGCATCCTTATTGTCGGTAACCGTGAGCGTCACCGTATACGTCCCAACATGTTGATAGATATGAGTCGTTATCTCCCCGCTTCCATTCGTGCCATCACCGTACTCCCATGACCAATCAGTAAGATATCCATCAGGATCGGTGCTGAGCGACCCGTTAAAGACGAGTAAGGTACCGACGAACCCGCTCTGTTCACTTGCAGAAGCATTTGCTACGGGATGCTTGTTTTCTTCACCGGTGCCGCCATTTGTTCCACCTGGTGTACCACCAGAAGGTTCTGTGGTGAAAGACCAAAGGGAGCTGGTGTTATTCGCTCCAAAGTTATCCCAGCTGACGATTTTCCAGTAATACGTTGTCTGATTCTGTAAGGTTCCTGGGGTGAATGATGAGGTGGATTGTTGTGAAACGATCTTCGGTGGGGAAGAGGTAGTGCCGAAGTACATATCATAGGTGACGATATCACCGTCAGGGTCGGTCCCAGTCCAGCTGAGGACTGGATTGATAGGAACATTGGTTGCTGCATGGTGCGGGGCGGGAAACGCTGGTTGAGAAGGTGCTCTGTTCGCCATTGTTACAGAAAGTTCCATGGACCAATCGCTTTGTGTGCCGTAGATATCTTTGGCGTTTGCTTTGACCTGGTAGCTTTCTGGAGCGTTCCAGATATAAGACGTATGAATCATTTCATCGCTGTGATAAGGACCAAGCCAACTGCTCATTATGTTATTGCCCCAGTCAAATTGATAGTAAAGATCATCACCATCCGGGTCTGTGCTCGACGTTGAATAGGTATAGGAGGTGCCATGGTATCCGTTGGTTTCACCAGTCGGAATACTGGGTGTTTCTGGTGGGGTATTGTCGCGTGTGCAAATAATCTTGAACGTTTGAGGATTATTGGCTGGGCAGGGAAACGTATAGCTACTATCGATACGCATATTTTTCAAAACAACCTCGGCATTTGTGCAAAAATTAATCGTTGTATATTCACTCGTATCAACTATCGTTGGATTCCATGTGATGGTGATATTGGTAGGAGATTCATCATCTTCAGGAACCCATATTACTGATAAGTTCCAAACCTTATAGGAATCAGGGTATCGTCGATAATCATTCCATAAAGAATTGTATGGTAAGGGAAGGTTATCTCTGAAATAGGCACGAATGTACGGCGCCATTGGTGTTGGTGGTTTTGCAACATCATAGATATCAGCAGGTGGACCGTCATTGGCGTCTGGTGCTTCACCAAAGACGATATAATCAGTCTTTCCACTGGACTCATTACAATACAATGTACTCTCCCATGAGATGTTTGTTTCCTCTGCTTGAATAGTACAAGTGTATGGGGTGAATACAAATGTTAGGAGGAGCAAAATTACTCCGAGAATTAGCAGTATTTTCCTCATTGATAGTACCTCATATGTTTTTGTATGAAATATATAACGTATCCCATTCTACTCCTTTATTTTTTCCGTTTATACAAGAAAAAAGCAACGATAATGACGATGACGAGTACACTGATGCCGAGTAGTATCGGAAGAACTGGCAGGTCATTTTGTTCTGAGGCGCCATTTGTTGATGTAGTCTGACCGATGATCTGGAAACGATGCAGGGTGCCATTTGATGGAAATGAATACGAGTTTTCGGTGAGCATGTTTGCGACAGCAGTATTGTTCTCATATAATTGGAAAGAACCATAGGTGCTTTTTGCTGCTTGGGTGGGATCCCAGCTGATGCTGATTGTTGTTGAAGAGTCGTTTCCTGGTTCAGGTGCCCAGATGATGGAGAGGTTCCATTCCATGCGTTGAGAGGGGGCGTGTTTATACTCATGCAGTAACTTGTCAAAAGGGATAGAGAACGGTGTGGTAAACCAAGCGCGAATATAGGGGGGCATTTGTGCTGGTGGTTCTGGGAGGTCGTAGTCATCCTGATCGTCTGATGCATTCGGTGAGCCTCCAAGGATTACGGTGTTTCCGGATCCTGATGGTTCGGTTATCTGAAGAGTCAGGCTCCAGGCGTCCTGTTGGGCGGATACGATTGAGAGTGGGATGTTTTTGTTGGAGAGAGTCTGGATCCCTGTTCCAATAAGGATCATGATGATTGTTATGAGAAGCATCCTTTTGATAAGGAATCTTCTTGGTGAATGGTTCTGTTTCATAGGTATCAACCGATTTTTTTCCTTATTCTATTGAGTACAAGGATAAAGATGTGGTTTTTTAGGTTTTGTTTTTTTCCGTTGTGTTAGAGTCTCGTCTCCGGGTGTTCTGTGGATATGGTGTACCCTCTATCAGTATGTATTAAAGGGTATCCCCCTTGAATCCTCTCTCGGTCGTCTCACAGGAGGTGTGACGTACCGTCAGCGGTACTCAAAGGGGATGATATCTTGAGGTATATGCGTTATACTGTTCGTTTGAGTATACAATCGACGTATGCGTAGATCCAGTAACAATAGCCTGGATCGAGTACGTCTGCTATGAAGTATCCTTGTGGAACCGTTCTGCTCCAGCCGAAGATATCTTTCACGACATAGACGTTTGTAACAGCTTGTGCCCAGGTGTAGTTAACTCCATTATAGCGTACGATCAAACTGGCTTTGCTGACCGATGAACCAATGGGTACTCCAACGATATTCCATTTGTTAATCATAGACGTGATAAAGTCAGTGCTGGTTATGGGAGTGAGATTTGTTGCCCAGAGTTGACATTCGCTGTATGCATAGAGCCAGTATCCTGTACCGGGTTTGAGTGCATTGGTGAGGTTGTAATGTTGTTGGGGTTGGTTTTCAGTCCAGTTGTAGATAGCGTTTAAAATGATATGGGCCGTAACGGCTTGTGTCCAGGTGTAATTTGTTCCTCCGGATCTAATGAAGAGATTGGTTTGGGGGACGGTAAGGTTGAAGGGTACTGAAACGAAGTTCCAACCGGTTATTAATGTGGTGATCTGAAGTTTTGCGAAGATCTCAAATTGATATGTGCTGGATATGATACCATTGTTACTAGTGTCTTTTGCCCAGATGTGGTAGTTGTATATTCCAACGATTGAATAAGTTCGGTTATAAATGTAGTTATTGCCGCTTTCGATTGTCATCGAATGATTATCTGGTGTGAATCCTGTGGGACCTGTTATAGTGACATTTACTTTATTTAGGTTAATATTATCTGTGACTGTTGCTTTGAGTTTCACGTATCCATTAATAAGTTGCGATTGTGGTGTTGCACCGATGCCGGTTATTACGGGAGCGTCATTATCAGCAACCGCCTTGGCAAGCGCAGATCCCTGAGCAGTAAGCTCCGTTGTAGTCACCGCGAGACCACTATACACATACACCGTGTTCGTCCCATCAAACACCTGGAAGTAATACTGCACATCAGTCGAATCACTCGGAGCATTGATCGCACCAGAAGTACTCCACTGAAAACCACCGCCCTCAACCATCGCTGCATCAAGAATCCAGCTACCCCAAGCGCTAGCTTGCATCCAGCGATAGTTCGCAGTCACCGTAGAAACATCAATGTTATCGGTCACCGTCAGCTTAAAGGTGATCGGATCACCGGTTGTTGGAGAAGTTGTGCCGTCGTTGGAAGGCGTTGGATAATCATTATCAGCAACCGCCTTGGCAAGCGCAGATCCCTGAGCAGTAAGCTCCGTTGTAGTCACCGCGAGACCACTATACACATACACCGTGTTCGTCCCATCAAACACCTGGAAGTAATACTGCACAT
>Ga0315274_10016143_pt1 | contig 10556 bp, 6 predicted proteins | sample YL17G02_20_MG_FD_203700 | JGI IMG/M metagenome (GOLD analysis project Ga0315274, IMG submission 203700) | Sediment microbial communities from Yellowstone Lake, YNP, Wyoming, USA - YL17G02_20 | ecosystem: Environmental > Aquatic > Freshwater > Lake > Sediment | place: USA: Wyoming | collected...
CGCCGTCATATGTGTTTCTGGCCGATAATGCGGAGACCCAACTGGTCCCCATGGTAGGCGGCACCAACGGGATCCTCTACCCCATGAATCGTGCAACGGCCCTGGATGCTTCGACGGCCATCGACTTCGACGTAGACCTCGCCGCCACCGCGATGGAACTCCCCGACGACATCAAACTCTTTGGGGAACTCGGGGCACGCGCGCGAGTCGAAACCGGAGGCACGCTCACCATCACCCCCTACGTCGGCGACCTCGGCGCCTCCGCAGGCGCGACGATTGCCTTCAACCTGACCACCGGACGTCTCCGTGCCCGGATTCTCGGATCCGGCCGGTTCGTCAAACTCAATTTCCGCAACGCCACCGCCAGTGTCAAGGTGCGTCTCTACGGATGCGAAATCCCGTTCCACTCCATCGGGAGAGACTAAGATGCCTCCGCCGAAACGCTCGCGGTCCAAACTCTACGACATCCAATCCCCCGTTACGCCCCAACAGATCGAGAACATCAACGCGAACTTCGACCGCCTCTTCTCAGACCTCTACGCAGCCGACCTCGCCGCTCTCTACACCGATGACATCCTTCAGGCCGAATGGGGCGGCACGGGCCACGGCCTGTATGCTATCGGCGACCTCCTCTATGCCGATAGTGTGACCACCCTCGCCCGTCTCGCCGCTGGCGCAAGCGGCTATAGCCTCGTCTCCGCTGGCGCCGGAACAGCCCCCGTCTGGACCACCCGGCTGCATAATCTCCTCTCGGCCATCCACCCAGACACGCTCGCGGATTCGGTCGTGCGCGGAGACGTCTTGATCGGCAACAGTACGCCGAAGTGGGCACGTCTCGGGAAAGGCACGTCTGGGTATGCGCTCATTATGGATGCGACGGATCCGGCCTGGCGGGTGATTCCCACCCAAGCCTCGGAACTCCTCTCGTCCGTCCATACGGATACCACGGTGGGCACAGTGGTCCGCGGCGACCTCATCGCCGGAATCGGCGCGACTCCGAAATGGACCCGAGTCGCTAAAGGCACCTCTGGCTATGCCCTCATCATGGGCGCCGATGAACCTGCCTGGACCGTCTTGCCCACCCAGACGTCGGCGCTTCTCTCAGCCGTCCATACCGACACGACCGCCGCAGCGGTCGTGAGAGGCGACCTCATCGCCGGAATCGGAGTAACCCCCAAATGGGAACGGCTGGCCAAAGGCACATCTGGCTATGCGTTGCTGATGGGCTCGGACGAACCGGCCTGGGGTGTCCTTCCGACCCAGACCTCGGCACTCCTCTCCGCGGTGCATACGGATACCACCGCCGCCGCAGTCGTGCGCGGCGACCTCATCGCAGGCATTGGCGCAACCCCCAAGTGGGCACGGCTGGCCAAAGGCAGCAGTGGCACGGTTCTGGGGATGGGCGCCGATGACCCGGCGTGGATGGCGGTCCCGGCCCATGACCAGAATGCCAGTACGATCATCATCCCAACAGGCATGGGCACCCCGAGTTACAACGACGTCCAGGACTGGTTGAACTACACCCAATCGTCAGGCCGTATTACAGGCGGCGTGCTCACCGCCCATGCGGGACCAAACGGCACCCTGGACATCTCCGAAATGGAAGGGATGATCCACACAGCCAACACGCTTGGCAGTCCGCTCATCTACTTTAAGAAGGCCGCCGTCGCGTCGATTGCGCTGACCGATCTCGCCGTCAACTACATCTGGATTACCTACACCGAACCCGCAGGCGTCCCGACCCTGACCTACTCCGCCAATGCCGCGCGTCCGACCGAAGACTACAACGTCTTCGTGGTAGGCCGATGTTATCGCAACGGCAACACCGTCGAAGTGGTCACGACGGGCCAGAACATCTACAACCAGTACGGCCGCCAGCAGGACCGGATGCTGACGAAGTACGGGGCGATGGACCACGCCCAAGGCGGGATTCTCACCGCCCACGCGACTCCGTTGCAGATGACCGTCAGTAATGGCATCTGGTACTTCGGCAACAGTCGGATCGATACGACGGGCGGATCGACGTTCAAGGTCCACTACCGAAGCGGATCGGCTACGTGGCTGGAGTCGGGCGCGCTGACGCTCTTCAGCGACATCTTCAATGGGGCCGCCGCAACCGTCTACCATTACTACCAGAACGGTACAACGCTGACGGCGCTCCCCGGAAACAATTATGGCGTGTACTGGGTATTCGTGGATCCGGCTGGTGATAGGTATGTCATCCTTGGCACAAGTGCCTATGCCAACGTGGGACTTGCCCAGGCGGCCACGGTGCCCACCGTTCTACCGCCTGAACTCGTGGATTGGAGCCGCCTCATCGGCCGCATCATCATCAAGGACGCCACCGCCGCCTTCTATTCGGTGGAGTCATCCTTCACAACGCAGTTCACTCTCAGCGCGGCGACCGACCACGCCAGCCTCGCCAACCTGACCGCCGCCGACGCGCATCCCGCGTCATCGATTACGTTCACCCCGAACGGCACGATTGCCGCAGTCACGGCGCAACTCGCCATCCAGGAAGTGCGCGACGAAGCGCAGCCCGTCAATACAAACCTGACGTCGCTGGCCGCTCTCGCGTATGTGTCCACGTCCTTCGTCAAGATGACCGCCGCTGGCACGTTTGGACTGGATACCGCAACCTATCTCGCGTCGGGCGGAACGGCTGTCGATTCCGATAAACTCGATGGCCTACATGGAGCGTCCTACTCCCCTGTGGCAGGCTCTTCCAGTCTCGTGACCACCGGCACCGTCACCACGGGCGGGTGGAACGCGGGGGCGGTGACGAGTAGCGGAGTTATTTCTAACACACTTTCAGATGGTGGTCCTGGTGATAATGCTTATGCAGCAAGCTTCACTAATTTAGAAGCCACAGCGGGAAGAAGTTTTGGTCTACTTGTAACTGGTGGAACTAACTCTGGTGACTTCCAACTTTATGTTCGTAGCACAGCAGCAATTCCTTCATTTGTTATTCAAGGAGATGGAGTTGCTAGTTCTGGACCAGTAACAGAAGGCACCGGAGCAAATATTCTTCCAACACTTAGGTTGAGAGGATATAATCAAATATCTACAGGGTCAGATGCTTATGGTAATTATGGTGGTTTAATACTTCATTCTTCTGCTGGCTATACTGCAAATGCAAGACATTGGTTAATTACAAATGCACTTAATTTAACTGATTTTGCAATTATTCGTTCAACAAGTGCTACGGCTGACCCAGTATTAGGAACAGCAGGAGCATTATCTTCTGGAACAGCTGATTTAAGAATTAGTTATACTGGAGCGGCAACTTTTGCCTCGACTCTTGAATGCGTTGGCGCTGAGGGCTTAAAAGTTAGCAAGAGTGGTAGTTATGTCACGCTTGGCTGCGATGTAACTAATGCATTACTTCAGTCGTGGTCTAATCAGCCTTTATATCTCAACAAGGAAGGGAACGACGTTAAGTTTGGCAACGCGAAGATTGTGTTTACCACACTAACTGGAGTAGCAGTTTTTGCCTCAACTATTCAAGCTACAAGAGGAACGTTTACTATAAGTGACAGTGGTGATACTGCTGGTCTTCTTCTTGAAAATACAAGTAGTTCTGGGTACACGATAGCTCGCGTTAATCGTTCGAATACTATCCGTTCTGCCCAACTGTCGTTTGCGACCGGGGGCACAACTGACTGGAACATCGGGTTACTCTATAACAGCGGTACTGCGAACTCTGGGTTTTCCATCCAAGCAACGTCGTCAGACATCGCATCCATCGCCTCAGTCGGTCCCGCGTTTCATATTGCAACCTCTGGCACCGCGACCTTTGGTGGAAAAGTCATAATCCCAGGTTCTACCACCGATAGCACTTTGAAGGTCGGAGCACTCGAACTGCAAAGTTATGCCGTCAATAATTGTTGGCTCGGCGACAACGTGTACTACGACGGCTCATTTAGATACCGCGTCGATGGGTACATGACCCAAATCTATTCCAGTGGCGGCGTCTTAACGTTCAAGACTGCGGCGTCTGGGACAGCAGGAAACGCCGTTACCCCGACAACGCAACTGACTATTGACAACCTTGGAGTCGCCACGTTTACCTCCGCAGTAATCCTCGGGGTCCATTACATCGGTGCTCTCAATACGGTGGCGCTGAGCGCATCGGCCACCAACCAAGACGTGCATCTTGCGACCATAGCGAATAACTGTAACGCCCGCTTCGTCTGCCGCGCGGCCGCCGCAAACGCCGAAGACATGCTAGAGTTCGATGTCATCGGCACCTATATTGACACTACGGCCGTGATTCGCGTAAAACACCAAAGTTATAATGCGCGATTCATCGCCATTTATCTCGTTGGCGCATCAGGGTACGACCGAGAAGTCTGGGTGCGTGTGTATAGCGATAGCACCTATCCAACTACCGTCACATGGAGAGTCGCAGAATCAAAAACGGTTCCAACGATTGTCAATACCGCAGGCACCATCGGGACACCGGCTGTCAGCTATGTGCTAACAGGAGCCGTATCTACTGCCGTTGCATCAGCCTTCGAAACAAACGGAGCATTAAGCCTTTCCACCGATAACGCCGACAAACTAACCACGCCCCACTGGACCAATCCGTCTGACGAAGCCCTCAAGGACGAGATTGCTGACCTACCCGATGCGCTCACCACCATTCTTGCGTTGCGCGGGCGCACCTTCGGCTTCAAAGACAAGCACGCACGCCCCGGCAAACACATCGGATTCGTCGCGCAGGAAGTGGAAACGGCTATTCCCGACTGGGTCCGCACCGGCCCAGATGGCCTGAAAACGGTCACTATCGGTTGCGACACGGCACTTTTCGTCGAAGCGATCAGGGAACTGCACGCGCGAGTGATAGCATTGGAAGCCAGGATCCACTAGAATGTCATCGCCAGGATGGGCGGCGCGGTACAACAAACGGAGGGCGGACATGTTACGGAAGATCCACTGCCAGTCGGAACGGGACGCGGAACGGTTTACCACAGCATTCCAGGCATTCTGTTTCGGGCGAGTCGTCACACTCCAGATTGACCTCAAGGGCGAACCTCAGAAGCGCGAAGACCGCCGATTAGACCTCGGCATTGTGCGCGCATTCGAAGCGATCTCGACCCCAGATCCCAGTCTCCCCAAACTGCACGGTGACGTGATCGCGCGCGTCCTGACGGATGACAGCACGCTGGTCCTGAAACAGACCGAACTCGACCGACTGGACAAGTACATCAATCGTGGCCCCTGCGATACCGGCCATCTCGTCGCGCTCGAAGATTGCCTCGATTGGCTGGCGGCGTCGGAAAAGGTAGACGAGTAGCGTAAAACGCGGAGAGGGTCTATACTCTCGGCAAGTCGATTGAGCGGCTAGGGGCGAACCGCGTCAACAGGAAACCGGAGACGCACATGCCTCAACCCACTTACGCGCCGTACGCAACCACTCCCGTTGCGGCGAACCCCAATACACCCAAACTCAGCCCGATCAACAATCTCACGCAAACGGACGTCAAGGCCAAACGTCTGCTCGAAGAAGAGGCGCAGCGTACCGGCAAGGTCGCCGAACAGAACTACGACTGGAATACCTCGACGCTGAATGCCAACAAGCAGTACATCGCCGACATGGCGGCCAAAATGGGTCTCGGCGGAGGATCGAGTTCAAGTACCTCGACCTCCGGCACAGGTGCCTGGACCCCCGCCGATCAGGCCGCGTCGGCCGCGTCGTTTGGCCGCGCCAAAGACCGCCAGGCCGAAACCATCGGCGCGAGCATGGGCGCACTCAAGAACGCCATGTCCTCTCGGGGTCTCGGCGGATCTGGTCTCGAACGACAAACGCAGGCCGCCATTGTCGGCGGCGGCGCCGCGAATCTCGGCGAGTTCGAACGGGCGCGGGTATTGTCCGAAATCCAACAGCGCCAGGCCGCAGCCGCCCTCGCCGCCTCAAGTGCCTCCAGCCAGCGCGGGCAGGACTATGGCTTTCTCAGTTCGCTACTCGGTCTCATGAATGCCGGTGTGAGGTACTGAGATGGGTTTCGTTACAGCCGCGCAACGCGCAGCGGCGACCGCCCAACGTCAGCAGCAGGTCCAGGCGAATCCGACTGGGTCTGGGATCTCTGCCGCAGAAGAAGCCGATTACTGGGCGGCGAATAAAGCAAGCAAACCCTTCCGTTTCTCGACCCCGACGCCGGAAGTGTCCGCTCCGGCGCCAGTGATGGCACCAGAGGCCACTCCACCAGAACCAGCAGCGGCTATCGCAACGGCCGCCACGGCCGTTCCTGTGTCCGGACCAGAACCCGGCGCTGCCCCGGCTGAAGCCATCCGCGTCAGTGGCGGCGGTGGATCCGCATCGGGCGACCCGCTCGGCGCCGCGCGTGGTGTAGCTGGCGGAGTCTGGTTGAGCAACATGGCCCCGGGCGGTGCCCGTCAATCTCTCGCCTCGCTTAGAAACCGCGTCTACTAGGAGAACGCTCATGGCATTTCCGCCCCGCCCCGGCCGCGCCGCACAACCGCAGATGATGGGACCGCCATCCGGCAATCCCAACTTTGACGTCCAGAGTCTCTTCGGCGGTGGGGCACCAGCCGGTCCTCCACCGGGACCACCGGGCGGCGAAGGGCTAGAAGGCCCAGAGATGGAGATGCCCATGCCCGCGGGCACCCCCGCTCCAGGGATGGACGCCAGCATGGGCGCACCAGGAATGGCCTGCTGCCCTGTCCCGCCACGGTATCCGATGCCCCTTCCCATGGGCGCCGAATCGGCTCCGCCCGAACAGGGACTCAATAGCCTTGGACCCGCCTTGATGGCCCTGAAAGCCAAACTCGGCGGCGCCGCTCCAGCCATGGGACCGCAGGCATAAGAGAGGGACGCGATGGCCTATAGTCTCTCGTCAACCAACGACCAACGGAAATCCGACAGTATGGCGGCGCTCCAGGATCGGCTGTCAGGTCTCGAAGCTGGCCGGTTGGAAACCTTCCTCCAGAAACAACGGGACCAAGGCGCGCCATCCTCGGCCATGAGCGGACTTGTGGACATCAATGGCGGTCTCTCCAGCCCCGCCTTCGACGCGTACCGCCAGGACAAGAATGCCCAGGGTGAAATCGCCAAGATTAGAGACATCATGGGCGGTGGGTCTGGCGAACTGAATATGCGCGCTGGCGGCCAGATGATCAGTGACGGAGAGGCCGCGCAGGACCGCATCCCCCAGTCGGTCTCGGCCCTCGGACGGACGGCCTATGACGCGGGCGGCGCCACCGACATCAACGATCCCAGTGGCCGCTACAAAGAGGCGATCTACAAGAAGAAGATGGCCGACCTCGCCGCGGGCACCGCTCAGGCGGGCGCCACCGAACACGCGGCCTTCGTCGCCCAGGATCCGCGCGTGGATCACATCACCGACCAATACCGCACGGATCAGAAACTCGAAAATGCCGGGAAAGTGGCACAGTTCCAACGGGAACAGGTGGGTCCGGATACCGAAGCGACGACGGCGGCCGGGATTTCGCGCGACCAGTCGCTCTGGAATGACACCACGCAGGATTGGATGCGCCGGTGGAAGGAAAAACTCCTTCTCGCCCCGACCGAACAAAAGGGCCAGACGGCCGTGGACGTGGCCAACATCAATCGCGCACGATTCAACGACGTCGCCGGAGCGACGACAGGTTCGAAGGAATATATCGCCGCACTTAGCGAAGCCAACAAGAACCTTCGCACCTTGATCCAGTACCCCATGCCCGGAGACCCGGCATACGCGAAGCAACTCCAGGATGCGTATGATGAAAAAGCCCGTCTGGACACCATGAGGGACTTGACGCCGTCCAATGAACTTGGACGCGCGGGCGTGACAAAATCACTGGCAAATCAAGGCGTCATCGTTCGCTGAGACTCCGATGCCGGATACGTCGCTTCATCGCGTCCTCGCCGATTACGAGCAGACTCATGGGACGATTGCCACCCCTGGGTATGCTCCCCCACGTAATCGCCTCTCCGGACGCCTCAAACGCCAACCTGACGGCAGTGTCCTCCAGGCGGACCTTGACGCGGTCCTCGCCGACGATCCCTACATCAACGACGAGGACGTCGCCGACTGGGTCAAAGAACAGGACGAAGCCAAACAAACGCTCCGCCAAGAGTTCAGTCCTGAAGCCACAGGTATCCGCGTTCTCCCCGCCGTTGCTGGATCGTTCTTCGGTCCCGTAGGCGGTGCCGCAGGTGGGTTTGCGGGAGAAGGACTGGCCCAACTCTACGAGAAAGCGACCGGACGCAGGGACAACATGAGTTATGGGACCATGGCCGTCCAGGCCGGTCTCAATGCGATCCCCGGGGCCGCGTTCGCCAAGTTCGGCAAAGCTCTCACGCCCGCCATGCGGGGATTGGCGCACGTGGCTGGAGATACGGCGGTTGGCTCGGTTCTCGGCGCCAGCGGCACCGTCCTCGGCGGCGTCACGGAACGCCATGCCGCGGAACCCGACAAAGGTTGGGCCGCGGCGCTCCCGACCGCCGAACAGGCGGCCACAGAAGCCGGAATGGGCGCCAAATACGGCGCAGCATTCGGTGTGCTCGGATCGGGCATTGGCCAGGGTGTCAAGGCGGTGAATGCGCTGAAACGCCGACGCGCCTCGGTCGGAGGCGGCGCGATTGTCGGAGAAGCGCCCCCTCCAGGCCGCGTGCCCGACCCGCGCTTCGGTCCTGAAACGGTCCCGCCGGTGCCCCCATGGGAAGCCGCCAACGCCGCGGATCCCTGGTACTACGGCGACCTTCGGAAGACCCTCACCGATACTCCGCCCCCGCCAGGCCAAGCGGAACCCATCGGCCGCCGAACGCTCGTCCTCGACCCAGAAACCAACGAGTTTGTCGGTCAGGATGTTCCTCCGGAAACCCCTCCGGATACACCAACCACCGACGTCGGGACTCCCCAAGAACGGGCGGCTTTCTCCGAATTAGAACGGATTCTCCGCCGCGACATCCAACCAAAAGACATCCAGTTTACCTACGACAAGTACGGTCGGGCGATTCCGGCTGCCCGACCGGGAGCCGTCCGAAATCGAGATCCCTACGGGCGAGATGTTGTTCCTCCGCCTCCACCGGCTCCGCCCCCGACCGTCTACGAAGGCGGCCCATTCGCCGTCCAAGAATCGGTGTCGTGGGGATTCTCAGACCCCGGCGGCGCCAACCGACCAGCCGGTCCCGGGACTATCGTCAGCAGCGGCCCCGAACTCACTCGTATCCGAACCCGCGGCCAAATCGGACTGCCCGCCGTAGAGTTCGATATTCCCACGGCCCAGGTTCGGTCGCTGAATACGCCTGCCGCGACCTCCACGACTGGAACGATACGCCCCGGAGAAACCATCACCGCGCCGACCGCACCCGCACAGCGCCCGGTCAAAACGACCGCCGAAATGACCGGCGCCGAACTGCGAGACCTGACCCCCGAAGAACTAACCCGCCGTCTAAGAAACGAACCGGCCGACGTGCGCCAGGCGCTCTGGGCCAGGATGAGCGAAGGGACGTCACCCGATGCCATTGACACGCAGCCAACTCCTCTCGGAAATGAAAACCCTTATGCAGGCGGGGACACCAGTCGGCCAAGCCCTGAAGGAGTCGCTGGCGAAGTTCGGCCTGGACCGGATGCCACCCCGGTTGACTACGGGCGGCACGCAACCCAGGCTCGACAGGACGGCTTCACCGGAACAGACGCCGAACTTCAAACCGCCTTTGATGAAAGGCTGACTCAGGCGCGCCAGATTCAAGAAGACGTCCTTGCCGAGACCGGCGGCGTCCTGGATCTGCCAATGGCCCTCGACGGCGTCGGCGTACGGGCCGGATCCCGATGGTGGGAACCCGATGCTGGTTCGACCGATTTCGCCGCGCCACCAGAAGACCTCGCCGCCCTCTTGGCTGGACCGCCAGAGGAAGGCAACCTCTTCGGACGACCGCAAGCTCGCCCGGCTCCCCCAGAGGCTCCTACCGCCCCACAATCGCTCGAAACACTGCTGGCGCCGGAACCCCCCGCCCCGCCAGCGGCACCGGTCAAAGAACCGCTCGTCGTCCGATTCCGCGGTTGGCAAGAAAACCCCGAAACGGGTGTCCCATTAGGACTCTACGACATTATCAGTGGCGGGGACGCCGCCCATCCAAACGGGTACGAAGGCGTCAGCGAAGGCACCCTCCGTAAAATGGGATGGACCGGCGAAGGCGCGGAACCACGACCCGCAACTATTCCAACACCAACCCAGGCTGAAGGCCCGATGTTGGCGTTGTATCGTCAGAATCGCGCGCGTCTTGCCGCAGAAGGCACCGAAGGCCGTCAAGCGTGGAAGAATACGCCCGAACGCGCCGCCATCGAACTCGAAGCAGCACAGAAGGCCGAACAACTCCGCAGTCGGGCTGCATCGGTTCTCCCCGAAGACGTCATCACCACCATCGACGCCGAGTTAACGGGACCAGGCTCCGATGTCGTCGCCGCGGAAAACCATTGGCAGAAGATCGTTGACTACATCGACTCACCCGAACCTCGGCGCCCGAACGGCCTCACGGCCTACGATGGCGACCTCCGAACCCAAATCAACGCCGCCCTCGGACGCGA
>Ga0315274_10016144_pt1 | contig 10556 bp, 11 predicted proteins | sample YL17G02_20_MG_FD_203700 | JGI IMG/M metagenome (GOLD analysis project Ga0315274, IMG submission 203700) | Sediment microbial communities from Yellowstone Lake, YNP, Wyoming, USA - YL17G02_20 | ecosystem: Environmental > Aquatic > Freshwater > Lake > Sediment | place: USA: Wyoming | collected...
TGGCACATTGGTATTCCGAAGTAAGCTGGAAAGCGACTTGAAAGGACGTGGAAGGGATGAGTGTGACTTGGGATGAGGCCGAAAGGGGCCAGCAAGCCCGACAGCAAATTGACCGCCTGGCAAGCTATATTACGGACAAGATACCTGGCGAACCTTCTCAGGATCAAGGGGCCGTCGATACGGCAATTCGACTGCTAAGCGGCTATCGTTTTGTGATAGACTTGTTGTCGGGGGCGCTGGATAGGATGTCTCCCGGCCAAGCGGAGATACTGCGAGATGCCGGTATGATGGTGTCGGCGATGGTGGGTCCAGAATTGGGTGGTAAGGCATGAGTATAATGGACTTGACCGGGGAAAGATTTGGGCGGCTTCTAGTTGTGGGGGATAGTGGGAATCGTTACCTAAGAGGAGTTTTATGGTCGTGCCGCTGCGATTGCGGAGCCGAGAAAGAAATCGCCAGTCATAGTCTTAGGCGTGGACTTACTCGCTCTTGTGGTTGCTTAGCCAAGGATCATGGTGCTTCTTTTGCAGTAGATATTACAGGGCAGAGATATGGCAGGCTTACTGTTTTATCTCCTACCGTGCAAAGAGACGCCGGAGGATCAATAATTTGGAGATGCGCATGTGATTGCGGCAAGGTTCTTTCACTAAGCGGGAATGTGATAAAGACTGGAAATACTAGGTCGTGCGGATGTTTGTATAAGGAGTCAAGGAGTACATGTAATTACAAACACGGTCGGAGTAGGACCATGGCTTATATGTCCGAGATGGCCGAGAAGCGCCGAGCCTTGAAAATTGGGGCCACTGTTGGTGTTTTTACAGACAAGGACGTGGCTGATAAGTTTGCCGAATGGGGCAATTGCTGTATTTATTGTGGTGTAAGTAACGGGGCTATGACAGCAGACCATTTGGTGCCCCTTAGTCGTGGGGGCGAACACATGTTGGGGAATTTAGTGCCAGCTTGTTTGAGTTGTAATTCAAAGAAGCATAATAAGTATCTTGGTTCCGAGTGGATGCCTTGGAGTTAGGTGGGTGCTGCCTTGCCATTTGTAGAAAAACGCCAATGGACAACCGACGAAGAAGATGCGGTTTTTGTGATTCTTGATCCGCTCCTTTTTGCGCTTCACTTCTGGAGTGATGACTTAACTATTCCTAACGATAGACCGGATTTACCCGCTCGGTGGGTAGGCGAACACATAATTTCTAAGGAGCAACGAATTATGGCCTTGGACGGCGCTGACTACATGCTAATACGGGACGTTCTACCAGAAGTGGTTAGCATTTCTTCTCAGCGCGTAGCTTTGCGCACGTCAAGAAAAATTGCAAAAACGGTTTATCTTGAAGCGCGTATTGTCCAAATTCCATTAACTAAGACTAAGCCTGGTTTAGAAGAAGGCATGGTTCATGCACCAGGTGAACCTCACATTGCCCCAGTGCGTGATCGGGTTATTCGGCGTATTGATCGTACTCCGCTTTTTAATATGATGCACGAGAAATTCGACCAGACCCGCGGTATTCAGACTTGGAAAACAGGGGCTACTTCCCACTGGCGCATTGAGGGCTTAAGCACGTCCGCCGAAATGGCAGGGCGTTCCATGGTAGGGTTACGGGCTCAATACATGCTGGGAGATGAAGCTGATTTTTCGCAAGTGGACTTTTACACACAGCGTGACCAGACCGCTATGCCTACCTGTTTCCAATACTGGGGTGGTGTGCCAAGAGGGTTCAGGGGTATTTTTTGGAAGATATGTAATACGAGAGAGGGTCAGGGATGGAGCATTCATCGCTATGACATGCGTGCGAATCCATTGTATCATAGTCAGCGGGCTTGGGATGACCAGATAAAGGGAGATTATTATAGTCAGCGTGTACAAACTCAGGTTCTGGGCCTTGATGGCGAGGAAGCAATATCCTCATTTCCAGTGATTCCGGTTGATGCTACGATTCCATACCATCAGCGTCTAATTGATAAGTCCGATGTGATTTCCGGAATCTATGGGCTTGATGATCTTTTGGCGATGCCAGTAAGAGCAGTGAGGGATGCTGAGTCCTTTTTGATTGCTATGGACTATGGTTACGCACCCAGCCCATCCGAAATTGGTATCGCTTATCGTAAGGGACCTGTTTGGTATACGCTTGGCAGGTTGGAAATGTTGCATGTCGATACGTTTCCTTGTGCTGAACTGCTAGTCTATCTCGACCAGAAGATTCTTCCGCAACCGGCTGACCTGGTGATGATTGATGCGCATGGGCAAGGTGCCGGGGTGCTTTCAGCACTGCATACTAACCCTACTTGGACTGACCTAAACTATATAGATCGGGCGATGGATGTAGGGTTTGCCGGCACTACACGCTTGCAAGGTATCTTTATGCACAAGAAGTGTCGAACCGTGGTGCAAAATACGGGCCAGCGTGACGGTATGTGGCGCTGCGATCATTGCCAGCAAGCAATCTATGACATTAACGAATTGACCGAAGCTACCTTGCAAACCAAGATTTACTTGACCAATGAACTCAAGGAAAGCTTTGCCCAAGGTGAGCGCTTCTTGACCGGCAATACTAAGTGGCCAACTGGGAATGCCTTGGTGCTGGGCGAAGACGAACAAGTAATTGCCGAATTACGCGGCACGACTGAGGTTCAGCGTCAATCTACGGTTCATTATTCGTCGGCTACCGATCGTGAACACTGCACCGACATGCTAAGATGTTTGATGTCAGCTATCATCCGGGATGCCGAAGCTAAGCGTCAGGAAGCAGTAGCGAGTGTAGATGAGTTTGGCTGGGTTGACGCCGAACAGCCCGTGCTAGGACAAGCAAGTACCTGGATAGCACCGTGGGAATGAAAGTTCTAATCTGGTTGTGGATTGTACTGATAGTTGTTATGGTAGGTTATGATGTCTACATGGTGACTGACTCAGTGCGACGCAGTGTAATTGGGGGGTACTGGGAACAACAGTATCCCAACGCGCGGGCGCTGGATGCTAATTACCGCCAGTGCACGGCCGAAGGGCGTACCAACTGTCGTTATGGAGAGTGGAACTAGTAAGGAAAGGATGGGTATTGTGATAAAAGTTGCCGGCTTTAGGCGTTGTCCGAATTTTGTCGCTGCTGACTTTGTTAGCCCTGGAGTGTGGAGTGCTTACCCGTGCTTGTATACGCGAGGGCATCCCGGGAAATGCGTAACCATCACCGCGCATCTCAGAATACACTGGAATCCGAGATTGTCCAGCTACACGGCCACTCCGATCTTTTTGGCCTTGGAAAAACTAGACAGGATAGATTGATATGATTACCGAAGGACAAAGGTTGATAACAATGTCTCCGGGCGATAGCTGCATGTCCAGTAGGACGGTATTTGCTGACATTGCCAAAATGAAACATACCTTCCACTGCTTACTGGCCGTGGGCCATGATGGGGATCACCTGGACTTTCATATTGGAAGCGTGGCGATCTGGAATGATGACAGCGATGGCGTGCTGATCCGCGCGCAGGCACCCTGGATGAAGGAAAACTGGCACGCTAAATGAATAACATATGGCAGATTGCCGGCGGAATCATACTTGGTGCGGTCGGTATCGCCTTGTTCTGTATTCTCGTGCTACTGGGTGTTTACGGCTTGTCTTGGATTTACTTCACGTTTCACTATAACCAAGACCGCCGCCGACTGCGCGAAAAGCGCTACTGGCAAGACGGAAAGAAGTGACAGAAAGAGCGCCCTTGCTGGGGTGTTCGGTTGCTAACGGTCTGCCTCCTTGTGTGCGTGCGTGTGGGGGCGGGTGGCCCGGGACACGCATCACGCATGAACAAATGCTGAGGGCGCTTGAGTTGCGCCGTACAGCCGGCTTGAAATGCGGCACACTCTTGACTCAGGCCGAGGACTGGTATCGTAACCATCCGTTAGACTCGGATAGCGGAGATGGTGCTTGACTTATCCTTGCGGTGCGTATACAATCGCCTATAGATGTAGACGCCCCGGAGGTTTACGATGGCAATGAAAACGGTTAGTACTCGTGTCCCGGAAGAGTATATTTCATCTCTTGGTTCCAATACTAGCGCGGGCTTACGAGAACTCATAGAGCGTGAACAGGTTACCCTGACGGTCCAGCCCAAGAAGGGGGTGTCGGACGAGGAATTATCAGACGAACTAAGCCACCTCGGTATTTTGCCTTATGAGTGGGCTCCCGAATCTAGGGAAGCGGTCAATATGGAACGCTGGATGAGTTCCTCGCAGGCCGGGATTAAGCTAAAGTACGAAGGCAAGACTGATAACTACGCTAAGAACGTCATGAGCGCCGCAGTTGCTGAGTCCAAGCGCATGACCGATAGTGGCACGGCCGGAGGAGGCTTGCTTTCCTCGGGTATAGACCCGGTTATCTTGGCGATGATGAGTTTGGCTGAGTTTTACCTGGCCAGCGAGGGTGATCTTTGGCAAGTTATCAATGTGCCTCTGGAAGTAGGCTTCCAGGACTTTGACTTGATTGGGGGTGATAAGTCCAGCCGTACCACGATCCGCCAACACTTGGAGGACGACCTCAACATTTACGATAAACTAGAAGCTTGTTGGATTGACTATATGACTTATGGCCAGTCGGTGCCACTTAATTTGAAAGATGGCAATATGACGGCTTCTATCATATTGCCTAATCCTAAGCACATTGCTATCGGTCAACAGACCGGGCTGGGTGAACGGGGCTTTTTCTATGCCCCACCGGACGAGAAGACCTTAACCCAGGTATTGGGTGCTGCTCCGAGTTTTGTGTTTCAACCTAACCGGACTGGGGAATGGAACGAGCGGCAAGTCCCAATGAAGATGGTGCCCCTGGCGAGTACATCCCTGACTCACCTTCATGTCCCCAAGTCGGATCACAGTTTGTATGGCCAGCCCTTATTGTCGCGCGCTACTCGCAGTATTGACTCGCGCCGTTACTTGGAGGAAATGGCCCGCGCGACCATTGAGGGTATCCGTAATCAGCTTTGGGTCTTTACCATTGATAACCCAATGCGCGGCGAGGTCACCAGCCTGCAAAACATGCTGAGTGGCAGCCGGTCAGCGCGCACCGGCATGCTGGTATGGCGTGGGGGTCTCAAGGCGCAGCAGTTCATTCCAGGGTCCATTGACGCCTTGCTTGGCAACGATACGTTTTGGGAATTTACACAACGTATCTACCGTAACCTTGGCTTGAGTATTCGTTTTGTATCAGGTGAAAGCCCCAATCGCACCTCGGGTTCGGATGCCACGACCGACATCCAAATTGGCCTCAATAAGATGTTGTACAACCGCCAGAAATTCCAGCGTTGGCTGCAAACTTACGTTAATGAGATGTCGCCCCGTAATGGTAATAACCATGTTATCGTGCGCATGAAGGATATCGAGATGCAGGTTGCCAGCCGTATCAAGGACGTCCTGGCCCCCCTCATGAACTTTGGTTTGCCGTCACCTACTACCGCGTACGCTATTGCCGGCTTAGATGCCGATGTGGAAATTGCGCAGCACAAAAGCGAGGCGGCCTTTAGGGATGAGTATATCAAGCCGTATACTTCATTTGCCCAAAATGGGCCAACGGGTCCGTCCCAGAGTACGGAACCGGGTCGCCCACCCGGAAAGGTGGAGATGCAGCCTCGTCAGGAATCTGACGCAGCACCCAAGAGGGCTATTTCTGCAAGTCAGAATGATGTGATAGCGTCCATTATTGGCGATTACACGAAAACCGTGGTCGATGATTGGGATGATTTCGCTACGACGGTTGCTGATCCTAATGTTAATAAGGAAGAGAAGAAACGTAAAGCCAACTTGTTTATCCTGGCCCTGATGGCTGCCGCTGCGTCGTTTAGAAGACCAGCCTATATCTTTGGCTACACCAGTAATGGTGGCGCTGGGAAGCCTGATGAGGACAGTATTCAGGCTGCCGTTGCTTGGGATAACGCCAATGCGCAGCGTTTCGAAGATGAGTTGTTGGCACGTATTGATGCCGGCGAGTCGGTTGGCACTTCGGCGTTTCGCGCTATGCTTTACCCACGCGAAGGTTACAAGAACGCTTTCGTGGCTGGCGTATTTCAAGCCAAGATCGAACAGGGATACACTGGGTGGCAACGCATCTTGCGGCCTTATGCTAGCAAGACCGGCCCTTGCGCCATTTGTAAGGCGGACGCCAAGAACATCCATAGCATAGACGAACCTTTCTTTGATCATCCATCCGGGGTATGCGGTCAGCAATTTATAACGTTCTATCACGGAGTTACGCCGGGTGGAGTTGTTAGGGTTCCAAGTTTGACTCTGGAATAAAGTTAGCGAAAGAGAGAGGATAGGATATGCGGCACTCTGGACCGAGAATTTGCTTTGTGGGGTCGGACGAAAATCAACCCGCCAGACGTTGGTTTCTTTATCCATCGCACGTGCTTCCCAACTCTATCAGTTGCGATATCAACGCAGCCCAGGCCGGAGAGGAACCAGACGCCGATATTTACGTTGTGCAGATATGCTGGCGCATGCCACCGGCTGCACGTTGGCAAGCGTTGGGAAAGCGGGTATTTTACTGGCTTGATGACGCAATTTGGATGGTGCCTATCCCAACCGAGGCATCGTCATACTGGGAGCGCTTGTGGCCTTTCTGGCTGGAAATACTAAAAACAAGTGACGGTATTATCACGCCCTCGGTAGAACTGAGTGGACGCTTGGCTGATGAGTTTGGCCTCAATACCATGACCGTGAAAAACTACCACGATTATCCCCCTTTTAGCCATAGTGAGGAATGGACATACGAGAAGCTGATGACTGGTTATGGCGGCAGTGCTTATCATTGGACAAGCTGGCGCGACACCGAATTAGCTGACAAGTTATTAGAGGTCAAGGATGATGTGGAGTGCCACATTATCGGTAACGCTATCGTTAGCCAAATGCTACGCGATCGTGGCCTTGACGTAATGAGTTGGCCGGTCCAGGATTGGCGAGGTTACTTGGGCATGATAGCACGCTGGGACATGGGGCTAATCCCGGTATCCGGGCCTTATGATATGTGCCGTTCGTGGATCAAAGCCCTAGAATATGCCCTGTGTGGCACGCCTTGGATTGCTTACGGGGCGGGTTCGTTGATTTACTCCGATGTTGAGGGTGGTGTATGTGTGGCGCAGGGCGAAGAACTGAAGGATTACCTGCATCGCGCCCGTCCAGAAGAACGGCGCTATATGCAGGGCTGGGCTGAATCTCAGCACGTTAGGTATCATGTAAATGAGTGGCTAGCAGCTTTTGAATCATTGGTTCGGTCGGGAACCGAAAAGCGAAACCATCGGAGGGTTGGCTAAATGGGATGGCCTGCAAAGCTGAACGTCAAGGCGGTGGAATCTATAATCGCAATGCTAAATAATAATATATCGCCGGCAGCGATAGCTGCTAGCTTTGGTGTCAACGCTATGACTATCTACAGGATAAGATCAGGTGCAATTTGGACTTCGGTGATAAGGGATACGACGCTCGGGCAGCCTGTAGCAAGAAAAGCGTTTTCTTGGCAGGAGGGCGGTCACTGTTTTAGCCAAGAAGAATTAGATGGGTTGATCCAAAATGCCCGTGTTGAAATTAGAGCAATCCCTGGATATCCAGATTACCTGGCGTCTTCGGATGGTCACATATGGCACATAGCAAACAGAAAGTATCATGATATTCCTCTCGTGGTACACGAATTGCCTAATGCGTCTGGGTATTGGCGAGTTAGGGTTACCTGTGCAGGGAAGCAGAAAAGATTATTGGTACATCGACTAGTAGCCTTGGCGTTTCACGGAACGCCGGAACCGTACCAGGAAGTTAGGCACATCAATTCCGACCATTTGGACAACCGGGCGTCTAATTTAGCGTGGGGCACGCGTGGAGAGAATATGCTAGATGCGAAAATATTTGGGCGTACGGCGCGTGGAAGTAGAAATGGTCAATCTAAGCTGTCCGAAGAGGATGTGCGTGAAGTATGGAACATGGCGACCGTTGGCGTGCCAAGAGGTGGCATTGCGAAAGCCATGAGAGTTTCTATTGGCACGGTGTCTAATATCCTAAACGGTAAGTCCTGGACACATGTTTGCCGTATGGTAAAGGGTTAAGGAGAGAAAAGATGGCGATGCACAATTTTGGTTTTGTTCCCAGCAATCCCGACGCGCGTGACTATTTGTTTCGCGTCTCGCGCCGGGCAATCTTGCCGAACTTAGTTGACATGCGTCCTAATTGTTCGCCGGTGCGTGAACAAGGTGATACCGGAAGCTGCACGGGTTTCGCCGGGACGGGGTTGCGTGAACATTGGCAAATTCAAAGTGGCAATGGACTAGTCCCCTTGTCGCCGCTATTTTTGTACTACGAGGCACGTCGATATGAGGGCACCGTCAGCCAAGACAGTGGCGCACAGCCACGCAATACCATGAAGGCTTTGCGATCCATGGGTTGTGCCCCAGAGGTGGATTGGCCTTACGTGGAGGATAATTTCGCGGTAGCGCCTAGCATGCAAGCGGTTGTCGACGCGCTGGTATTTCGTATTAGTTCCTACCATCGTTTGGCGACAATCCATGACGCGCAAGCAGCTTTGGCTAGTAATCACCCTGTGTTGGTTGGCATGTGGGTTTATGAGTCGTTCGAAGGGGTTGGGGTCGACGGGCTGATTCCGATACCTGCGCCAGGTGAGAAATTTCTCGGAGGCCACGCCGTTCTTTTGGTGGGCTATAAAATGGACACAGAACTGCCAGGTGGCGGTTACTTTATCCTAAAGAACTCTTGGGGACCAGAGTGGGGTACGGAAGGGTACGGAATGCTTCCTTTCTCGTATTACAAACCTAAGTTGCTGGCAGAGGCATGGACTGGCATAGTTTAGAGAACGGGAAAGAACAGGAAAGAATGAGTGCCAGCATCGAGGAGTGTAGGCAAAACGTCATTGATATTCGGGCCGTGATCGCCGAGATGTCGGAAGGAATGCGGTCTGAAGTTATGCAGGCCCGCGATGTCTTAGCCCTGGCGGTTCATCGCCAGCCGTTGATGGCTGTCGCGCTAGCCTTAGTCGCGGTTGAGATTGAGTTAGAATCCTGGGAAGAAGAGGCGGGACGTAACAAGCAATAAGTAGATCGCAGGAAAGGAATCGCATATGAAATTGCGGGCAGTAGTGGTGGAGCGTCACTTGTACGGTGAGGGTGGGGGCGCACGGGCGGTTCTAACCTTCGTAAAGGCCTTACGGGACCTGGATTATGACGTGCTGGTTTGTTCGCGTCAGCCTATCAGTCCCAGTAATGCTATTGAGATTAGCCGATTGGGGGCGGCATGGCGTGGCTATTTCAAGGGCTGTTCTAAGCACGCTGATTTGCTGTTGAACATAGACCATACGGATTACGAACCACCCCTGGCCAAGCTCAATGTGGCTCATATCTTCCATCCTTGGTCAGGTATTATGGGCGGCACGTCAGTTAATCCTGACCAGGTCAATAGCAATGCTATCTCCGACAATATGCCACCGCCGGGCTATCAACGCTTATCTGCCAATAGTCTTTACACCTCGCAGTGGGTGGAAAGAGAATGGGGCATGGCGGCGCCGGCCTTGTATATTCCTATCGCCAATACCTTCTATGAGGCACGCAAAAGAAACCAAATCTTGCACGTCTCACGCATCGCGCGGCCAAATCTCTTGGCCGACAAAGGTCATATTCAGATGATCCGGGCATTCCAAATGCTAGTGGATTCGGGATTGAAGGGCTGGGAGTTTATTATTGCGGGTAGCTTGGAAGACAGCGGCTACTCCAACGAACTGCACTTCTATGCCCAAGGCTATCCCGTATCATTGATCCTGAGTCCATCGCAGCAACGCTTGGAACAGTTGTACTCCGAGTCGGCGCTGTATTGGCACGCCACGGGCGCCTCGATGCCTGAAATCCATGGTGCCCAGGAACACTTGGGACTGACTACCCTGGAGGCTATGGCAAGTGGGGCCGTGCCGGTGGTGCTGGGAACAGGTGGTCAGACTGAGATTATCCATCAAGGCATTGATGGCATTTTGTGCGAGGACGTGCGTGGCATAGGGCTGGAAAGCATGGACTTGATTGGCAACTTGGCCCAGTGGTCACGCATGTCATGGCAAGCCAAGGCCAGCGCCAGGCCCTGGCAGGACGTTAGGGCGTTTGCCGAACGGGTTGCCAGATGGCTGGACGGTGAGGAATACGAGTTGCTGCCGTTGCCCAAGACTAACTGGAGCGAAGATGTCCCGTTGACTAACCATGTTTGCGCCGTGATGGTCGTTCATAACGAGATAGAGTATGCCCGTCACGCCGTGGCTTCCATTCTGCGTTCAGTGCCTGACTTGGGTCAGTTACTGGTAATTGACAACGCTTCGGATGCGGGAGTTGCCGACCAACTGAATATCTTACTGCGCTCCGGAACCGGCGATCAGGTAGTACGACTAACCAAGCATGTCTCTTTTGCTGAGGCCAACAACCTAGCCTGTCAGCATACCGATAAGCACCTTCTACTCGCCATCAATAGTGATATGATTTTCTTTGACGGTGAGTGTGTGGAAATGATGTTAGCCGCCTTGGGTCACGACGTT
>Ga0315274_10016147_pt1 | contig 10555 bp, 8 predicted proteins | sample YL17G02_20_MG_FD_203700 | JGI IMG/M metagenome (GOLD analysis project Ga0315274, IMG submission 203700) | Sediment microbial communities from Yellowstone Lake, YNP, Wyoming, USA - YL17G02_20 | ecosystem: Environmental > Aquatic > Freshwater > Lake > Sediment | place: USA: Wyoming | collected...
GGGAAGCGCCGAGGATAGCGAGCGACATAGGAGTTGTCCACGCCCAGGGCGTGAGCGATGGTTATGGCTAGAGACTGGTTCGTCCGCGAGGGGGCCGGATCATCGGAGGCGGAGCCCGCGGGCGCAGTGAGCGACGGATGCCGCCTGTTCCGCCTTTGGTGCGTCCGTGCGGTTGCTTCAGTTGCGCAGTGCCTGGCGACGGACAAGGGAAAGAAGGCGTCCCGCTCGTAGTTGACGGTTGAGGCGGTCGCTCCAACCTGATTCTTGATAGCCACCGGCTATGGCTATCTGGTAGAATCGGGCGAGCTTGAGAGAGCAGAGGAGACACCACCGTGAAAAGAGAGTCCTGGGTTGTAAGCCCGGAGGGCAGCGTGCAGGTGAGCGAGTTGGCACAGGGACACAAGCAGGCGCTGCGGCCTCTGTGGGCGCTGATCGAGCAGGAGAGGCGGCTCGTTCAGGAGCAGGTGAAGCAGCTGGCCCGGGCGGCGCTGGAGCCGGTGCTATTGGCGTCGGCCGAGCAGGTGGTAGGACCGGCGCACCCGGGTCGGCAGAGCGGGGGGGTCCGGCGGCATGGCCGCCAGCTCGGAATGGTGCGGCTGGGCGGCCTGCGGGTGCGCCTCCTGAAGCCTCGGCTCCGGGAGCGTGGGCGAGGGGAGGGAGCAGAGGTTGAGATCCCGGCCTATGTAGCGATGCAGTCGGATGAGGCGCGGCGAGAGCAGGTGCTCTCCATCCTGCTGCGGGAGGTGAGCGCCAGGAACTACCTGGCGGTGGCGACGAAGCTCGCCCGATGCTGCGGGGTGCCGAAGCGTGCGATGAGCAAGCACCTCGCGGAGGCGAGTGCGCGGACGCTGTGTGCGCTCAGCGAGCCGCGGTTGAAGGGGAGGGGCCTGTGCGTCACTATGATTGGTGAGCGAGACGTTGGCCGCCATCACGTGATCGCCGCCGTGGGAGTGCAGAGAGACGGTAAGATGCACCTGCTGGGGATCCGGGAAGGCGCGGCCGCGGCGAGAAGACTGGTGGAGGATCTCGTGGCGCGAGTGGTGAGGGGGGACAGCAAACGGCTCTTCGTAGTCACTGGATCGCGGGCGCTGCGAACGCCGCTTGAGATTGCTTACGGAGTCGGCGGTGCTGCCGCAGGCATAGGCCGAGTGCCCACCCTCGCGGCCGTGCTCAGGTATCTCCCGAGGCAATCGTAATGCCAACCGGAGCGGGGCGGATGCGTCGCTGGGTCGTCTTCTCGGTGTCGGTCTGCCGTATCATCTGCCGCTCTCCTTGCCGTTGACCAGGCCGAAGAAGGCTCGGCCATTCCAGTGGGTGCCTGTAATGGCTTTGGCGACAGCGGTGAGCGACCGGTAGGGACGGCCCTCGAACTCGAAGCCGGTGGCGGTGACCGTCACCTCATAGCGGCGGCCATTCCACTCTCGCACCAGCCGCGTCCCTGCCAGCAGCAAGTCTTGGGGCCGCTTCGGCATCCGGCCCCGGCCGGGGATGGAGGCCTGCTCGTCCAGGCCGGCGTCTTGCAGGATATCCGCCATCTGGGCGCGAGTAGTCTCCGATAGCCCGCCGTAGGCCAGCTCCTGGATGCGGTAGGCGAGCCGCTTCACCAGGAAGCGCCGATGATACGCCGGCGGCTCGGCGCCGAGAAGTGAGCGCCACCGGGCCTGCAGTTCCAGGAAGCTCAGCTTGTTCAGTTGAGCGATCTGTCTCAGCGTGCTGTCACTCATGTGTCTCTTCCTTCCGACTGAGGTTCGACACATTCATCCCTCGGTTGCCGAAGAACATCAAGAGGTTTCTTTCTCCCGTCCGCCGTCCGCAATCGGCGGCGCAAGATGCCCCTGGCCAGCAGGGATGCCGCCTCCTCAGGCCGCTCGGCTGGGGACATCACCTCGGGGTCCAGTGGGTTAGCCACGTTCTCGCTCCTCGCTAGTCATCACGACCCAGATCTGGTGGTGCGAGGGGGTCGGCTGACCGCTCTCGCCCAGTAGATACTTACCGGACGGAGGTTCGAAGTGTCGGAGTGGTGTCCACCGCTACCATGTGCGACCCGATGTATGCTACTATCGGACCAGTGGAATTTAGGCCTGCCGACTCTGAAGGTCGCAGGCCGCGGCGGGCAGCCTGCTGCTCGAGCTGAACACACATGGGAGGAGGTTCGGCATGGCCGTCTACAGCACGAGGACCATGTTGCTGCCCGAGTTCGACGTGATGGGCTTCACCAAGATCGTGGCTTCGGGAGGCGAGCTGTACGATGAGGTGAGGAGCGACGGCCGGTGGGAGGTGCTAAGGAAACTGGGAGGCGATGACAAGACCATCTACGGCGTCGCCTCCGAAGACAAGGAATGCCCCAAGGGCCGCTACCGGTACACGCTCGGGGTGAAGGCGCCGGTGGCAGCCGGCGCAGCCCCTGATGTTCAGGCCAGCCTCTTCACCATACACATCCGCGGGTCCGAGTGGGTGGCTTTCAGGCTGGACAACTTCCATGACCAGTACGGCGACTTCTGGCAGGCCGACCCTTACAAGCTAATCAAGGACCTCGGCTGGGAGTTCAACTGGGCCGTTGGCCTGCACATCGACACCTACGCGCCGTCCTTCTCCTCGGACGGCGACCCGATGGAGTTCTGCATGCCGATGAGGCCACGCGGCTGAGCATGATTCCGACCTGCTCCCCCCGTTGCAGAACCCAGGCGATGTCTATCTCGGGCAATGGCCTTGGAGGGTGATAGTTGAGAGTTGACCGTTCGGTGAGAGGGTTTGTAGGTCATCACAGCATGAGCACTTCGGCGCAGGATGTTCCCGACCCCGATCTGCCTGTGCGCTTGAGAGAACAGGAGGAAACGCGATGGTGTGTATCATCGAAGACGTCATCCCTATCGGAACGCCCTGGGGCGGCCCCGAGTCGAACAGGTACCTCTCGAGCTTCGTCTCCATGCTGATGAAGATCGAGCAGCATGCCGGTGCCGAGGAGGAGCTGCACCGGATGCACGAGAAGCTGTACTGCCTCTACCTCACCATCACTGGCATCGGCGTCTCGGTATTCTGGGATGAACGCCTCGCGCCGCTCCCTGACGAACAGGTGGTGAAGCGGTTCTGCAGCGACTACATCGAGCGCTCGATGGCCTACGCGGGGTACGGGTATAGTGTCGCCACAAGGGATGACATCTGTGCAGACGCAGATGCGGCCAAGCGGCGGGTTTTCGCTTCCATAGACGCCGGTGTGCCTGTCCTGGCATGCTTCGGTGATTCGCAATGGAGTATCGTGACCGGTTACGACGACGGCGATACCCTCATTGGTTGGGACGGCGCGCAGACCTACTGGGGCCCGCCGGCCATCAAACCTGACGGCTATCTGGAGAGCCAGATGTTCGCCACCGCTAGCTGGCCCGACGCTGTGTCTCGTTTCGTCATCGTCGAAGGCAAGATGGCACCCCAGGCGGCGACCTGCGACGTGCTTCGGCACCTGGTGTCGCTGATGGAGGAGCAGCGGTCGAAGGACTACAGCAAGGAGTTCATGGCCCGGTTGCAGGACGACGCCTACTGTGCCTCCGCCGACCAAGAGAGCCTACGGAATCTCTGGGGGTACCTCAACCAGTACGCCGGCTGGTATGCTGAGAACCGGGCCTTCGCGGCAGTGGCGCTCACCGAGACGTTGTCGGCGATGGCCGATGTCCGAGAGAACGCTCCCTTCGTGGACTATCTGAGGAGAACTGCCGGATACATGTTTCACACCCACGACATCTCGTGGGAAGTCTGGCGTGTTCTGCGCACAACCCATCGCTGCAACCTCTCGGAGAACGTTCCCTGCCGGTGGTGCGGCGGCTGCCTGCGACCGGCCGATGACGATGACTACCCGGCCTTCCGCAAGGCGGAGACACGCCGGAAGCTCGCCGGCTACGTCCAAGTCATGGACTGGAATGACGGCAAAGTGCTCGAAAGACTCCAGAAGTGCCTTGAGCTCCTCTGACCTCTTGCTGGGAAGGTAGATGGCGCAGGATGCCCCGGGCCAGCAGGGATGCCGCCTCCTCAAGCCGCTCGGCCGGGGACATCATCTCGAGGTCCAGTGGGTTCGACATCTTCTCGCTCCTCGCCAGTCATCGCGACCCAGACCTGGTGGTGCGAGGGGGTCGGCTGACCGCTCTCGCCCAGTAGATACTTACTGGACGGGAGTTCGAAATGCCGAGTGGTCAGCGTGTTCGAATCGAACCCCGAGAAAATCGAGGGTCGAAAAACCCGCATAAACACTGGATTCTCTACCTTCGGACGGATTGGCGGTCGTCCGCTCGTGCTCCGTAGCGAAGCTACTTCGCAGAGTAGCAGTGGGGGTCTCGGCTGGATTCGCAAGACGAGATTGCCACGCGCACCTCGGCGCCATGAGGCGCCGAGGCGGCTCGCAATGACAGTCTGGGCCTCCCGACGGCTCTCACTCCCCTAAACCGGTGCTCCTGGGTCACCTCCCTCGCAGGCGGTCCGCCGATGCGGGTCGAAGTCATGGCGTGGTCTGATGTGACATTTACCCGGCAGGAGATGGTCTGTGGCTGATGCCGTGCGGGCGGGAGCCGGGGCTGCGGCGCCGAGGGAGACACGGGCGTACCGGCACGCGCGGCGCGTGCTGATCGCAGCGGCGGTGATCGCTCTGCTCGTTACCCTGGTGAGCTGCATCAAGGCCCTCAATGGCGATCTCAAGGATGCCGATGTCTGGTGGAGGGCAGGCCAACGGGTGCTGCACGACGAGCCGGTCATCGGGATTCGTGATTACCGATACCCGCCGGCGTTCGCGGTGTTCATCTCTCCCCTGTGCGCGCTGCCGCGGTTGACGTTCTTCCTCGTCTGGTATCTGATTAACCTCGGGCTGTTCGCGCTGTCGCTGCGGCTGACGGCGCGCCTGCTCGATGCGCGGTCGGAATGGGGTGACCTACCCCGGCTCTGGCTGCCGGCCTTACTGGTGGCGGTGTTCGCGATCGACAACCTCTTCCTCGGGCAGACCAACATCCTGGTGATGGCGCTGGTGTACCTGTCGCTGCTGGCGCTGTCACGGGACCGGGAGTGGCTTGCCGGGCTGCCGCTCGCGGGAGCGATCGCGGTGAAGGTGTTCCCCGCGCCGATGATCGCGTACTTCGCGTACCGGCTGCGGATCAAGGCGGTGGCGGCGACGGTCTTCTTCTGCCTGCTGCTGATGCTGGTCGTGCCTGCGCCGGTGCGCGGCCTTGGGCGCAATTACCAGGAGACGCGGGCGTGGTGGCAGCGGGTGGTGGAGCCGTACCTCTCCCGCGGCACGGCCGGCGACTGGGGCCAGCACGCGCTGGACTTCGGGAACCAGTCGCTCCAGGCGGTCGCGCACCGGTACCTGACGCGCGTGAACGCGTATGTGGTGGCGCGGAACCCGGCGAAAGCGTTGTACGTGAACTTCCTCGACCTCAACCCCGAGGCGGTGAACCGCGTCGTGCTGGTGGTGTTCGCGCTGCTGGGCGCGAGCTTCGCGGCGGCGTGTGGGCTGCGGCGGCCGACGGATGGGTTACAGCAGGCGATGGAGTACTCGCTGGTGGTGACCTTGCTGCTGCTGGCGTCGGCGCTGTCCTGGACGTACTTCTTCGTGATGCTGCTCTTGCCGGTGGCTACCGCGGTGCGGCTGCTGGCGGGGAGACGGTCGCTGCGGCCGGTCACCGCGTGGATGCTGTGGGCAGGCCTGGCGGGGTGCGCGTTGGCGCCACCGCTGCTGACAAATGCCTATGCGAGGGCGCTCGGGCACGTGTTCTGGGCGACGATGGCGCTATATGCGGGGTTGGCATTGGCGTGCTGGGAGGGGAGAAGACGGCAGTCCGCAGATTGCGCGGATCGACCCAGGTAGCGCTGCTCGGCAGCGCGGTCTCGGGACTGAAAGTCCCGAAACACCGGGAACGGCGGCATAGCGGGCGCTGTCACTCGACTCTGAAGGTGGTTTCGCCGGTGACGCCGGTGGCGGCGTCGGTGGCGACGATCTTCCAGTCGCCCGGGAGGTCGTTGAGGGCGAGGGCGAATTGGCCTGCGGCGGGGCCGCGGCGCGACTCGATGTTGGCGGCGTACATATGCCGAGGCGAGCCGTCGGGGCAGTAGACGCGGACGGCGAAGACGTGGCGGAAGGGCGCCGCGGCTTCGGCGCTGACCGCATATGAGATCGCGTCGCCAGGCGCGGCCGAAGTCGGCGCCGAGACGTGGACCGCCGTGACCTTCTCAGGCAGGAGCGCATAAAGCGATACGCGCGCGTTGCCGGCCGGAACGTCGGCGGTATCGGTGAGGCCGAGATAGCTGCGGGCGCGCATGTCGTAGACGTGCGCGATGCGGGAGAAGGTAACGCGGTAGGCTTCCTCCGGGGTTCGCATGGTGGCGATGTAGGCCGCTTTCCCATCCACGAAGTGCACAAGCTCCAGGGAGGCGTCGGGGATGGCGGCGACGGGGGCTGCGCCGACCCGCCCCAGGAGCGGCCGCAGCCATGCGACGAGCGCCTCGCGCGACGCGTCGGCATCGTCGCTCGCGGCTGCAAACAGGTGCAGGTTTTCGGAGCCCGACAGGGGCGAGGCCCCGCGCGTTTTGCAGTGCTCATCGAAGCGGCCGGGGTCGGCGTCGGTGAGAACCAGTCCGCCTGCCGCGGCGAAGTCACGGATCGCTGTGACCTCGGCGTCACTGAGAGAGTGGGACTGTGGGAGGATGAGCACGTCGCAGCCCTTCCCGTCGAGGCCCCCCTTGGCGAGCTGCTCGTAGGAGATAACGCGGTACTGGAGTCCGAGGTGCGTGATGGCGCGCTTCCACAGGTTCTGGGCGGCGTTCCAGCGCTCGGCGGCATGGGACTTGCCGGAACGGGGGTCGCCGTCCTGGATCCATGCCGCGTACAGGCTCATCTGTGAGTAGAGGATGGCGATGCGGGAGTCGTCGCGGCGCGCGCCCATGAGGAGCCTGGCGATGCCGTCGCCGCGGAGCGCGCCGAAGGCTCGTCGCATGGCCTCCCCCTGGCTGTTGAGCACGAGATCCGGGTCATGGAAGGTGTAGTTCCAGAAGATGGTGGCCCCGCGCTGCCCCTGGAGGGCGCGCCGCCAGATCTCCTCCTCCAACCCAGTGCCGGCGTCCTGGTAGCCGCAGGCCTGGATGATGGGCAGGTCGGGGTTGAACGAGTGGAAGGCGTCAATGCCGAAGTAGGGCTCGAGGATGCCGAAGGCCCGGCTCATCAGCCACCAATCGGAGCCGTCGAACGGGGTCGGCATCTGGGTGCCGCCGACGAGCGCGAGGCCCCCGGGGTCGAGTTCGCGGACCACCTTCTGGGTGTAGCGGAAGGCATCGGCGAAGGTCAGGTCCATGAAGCGGCGGAAGTCGGCCCAGGCGGGGATGCGGCACTCGCGCTGCGCCTCAAGGGTCGTGGGCGGCTCGATCTGCTCCCACTTCGCGTAGCCCGAGTCCCATTCCGAGTTGAGCGCGGTGAGTGAGCCGTATTCGCGGCGGAGCCACTTGCGGAATGCCGCGACGGTCTCAGGCGAGTAGCAGAGGTCGAAGGCGCGGGTGTAGCTGGTGATCGAGGGCTCGTCCGATATGTAGTAGTGGAACGGCCGGTACTTGAGGAACGGCTCGATCTTCTGGCGGATGATCTGCTTCGCCTGGTCGCGCCAGTCGCGGTGGAGGCACGGGTCGCGCCGGAGGTACTGTCTGTCCCCCGTCTCCCAGTACTTCGCGATCTGCTCCTCGAACGGCTTGCGGTCATAGTAGTAGACGCCCAGGCCGCCGGGCTGGGCGAGGACGGTGAAGCGGAAGTTGCGCTCTGGCTCCATCAGCCAGGTGACGCCGGCGCGGCGGTACTGCTCGTCAGCCAGCGGCATCCAGTGGTAGTAGTTGCGGGGGCCGTAGAAGGGGATGTTGACCTCGTAGTCATCCCACACGCGTTGACGGTCGGGGGTGGCGAAAGCGACCCTGACCTGGGCGCGGTCCAGGATGCGCTGGCCCTGGCGGAGGGTGACGCGCGCCCAGCCGATGTGGGTGAGAGGATCGCTGGTCTCCAGGTCGGCAGCGACGGTGAGGCCGTCTGAAGCCACCTGCGGGTGGAGGTCCCGCGCGATCACGCGCTGGTAGTTGTCAACCAGCTCGACCTCGACGGCGGCGCCTGGGGGCAGCATGCCGGTGAGGCGGGCCTGCACGCCAACGGTCCTCCCCTCCTCCACCGCGTCGGGCGCCGTGACCGACTGGATGCGGACATCCGAGGCCAACACGAGCGGCCGGCTGGCCCAGTTGATCCGCTTGTCGCCATTCACAAGGAACACGTCCACGATGTGGCGGCCGGCGTCGAGGTCGGCGACGGGGATGGCGACCTCGCACTCGCCGCCGCAGGCGGCTCTACCCCCGGCCTTGATCGCGCCATCGTCGTCGCGCACCTGCCAGAGGACTTCACCGCCATCGGGCGCGGCGCCCGAGATGGTAATGGTCGCCCTGACGGGCTCGGCGTCGGTCAGATGGACAACGTCTCTGCTCAGAGCCACAGCGATGCCCTGGCCAGGCTCCTTCTTCGCGCTCCAGATGATGGCGCGGATCAGGAGCGAGTACCAGGTCTCCCACCAGGCATCGCCGACCGTGCCATACGCGTCCCAGCGGATATACGGCGCGAGGCCGTAGTTCTCGTAGCCGAAGGCGACGACGCGGCCCTCGCCCACCTGGCGGATGGCGACGACCGGGTCGCCGGCCGCGGTGGCGAGCAGGGAGGCGCCTTCGGCGAAGCGGTACCTGCGGTGGCGGAGGTGGTCGGCGGGGAAAGTCTCGAGGGGCACGCCGTCGGTGATGAAGTGCGCCGCTCCCCCCTGCCAGGCGCCCGCGAACGCGCTCCATGCCTGGGGATGGACGGCGTCGTCAACCGAGTCGCTGGTGGGCATCAGTGGGGAGAGATCGGCGAGACCCCCGCCGCCGGGGCCGGCGAGCGGGCCCACGATCACCAGGCCCATGCCCTCGCGCACGCGGCGGAGGATAGCATCTCTCACGGTCTGCGGCAGATGGCCCCAGCCCAGGATGCCGTGCATGACCATGACGTCCCAGCGCTTGTCGCCGGTGACGTCATCCTCTAGGTACTGGTATGTCAGGCTGTAATCCAGCGCGCCGTCGGCGGTGCGCTCCGAGCGCGCGCCGTAGGCCTCACCGAACGACATGGTCCACTTGTTCACATCCCAGGCGGGATCGATGGTGACCGCGTCGACGCCCATGGAGAGGCGCTGCATGAGCTCGACGAGGGTGCGGCCTTCCATCACGCTGGGGATGGCGAACACGGAGACCGCGCCGCCCGTGTAGGGGTCGGCCCAGTCGATGTGGGGCGTTGCGAGTTCGGTCGTGTAGGTGATGTCGAGGCGGCCTTCGCCGGCGTAGTGGCGGCGGCCCATGCCCAGCATGGGCTCCTCGGACTCGCTTGACTCGGCCGCGCAGCAGAAGGCGATGAGGGACAGCAGGAAGATGACCTCGACCAGCATGGCAAGCCTCCTGATCCGTGAATGACCGGGGCAAGTCCCAGCCCAACGATTTAGGCGCGGCTTCGACACTGAAGGGCCGAAGCAACAGACGCACCGGGCGATGCCGAGCAACCGCTATTCCGCGTAGCCGAGCAGCGTGGCCATGGTGTCGCCGAAGACGAGCTGCTGGAGGTCGGGGCGGAGGTTGATGGCGTCCATGGTGCGCTGGAAGTCGTTCATCACGTCCTCGATCAGCTCGATGGCGACGTCGGAGCCGAAGATCATCTTCGCCCATGCGTGGCGGCCCTGCGGGTCGCGGTACTGGCTGGTCTCAGTCCACCAGAGGAGCTGATCGAAGAACTGGGGCGGCTTCGCCTTCAGGCTGGAGCCGCTGAGGTCGAAGTACAGGTTGGGGTTCCAGCGGCAGATCATGGCGGCTTCCTCGTACCACGGGTTGCCGAAGTGCGCGCCGATGATGTTGAGGGTGGGGAAGGCGCGGGCGATGGTGTCGAGGTAGACCGGCCGGTGGCGGTCGTTGTTCACGTCGTACCTGCCGTCGAGAGGGGTGCGGGCGACGATGCCGAGGTGGAAGAGGCAGACCATGCCGAGCTCCTCGGCGGCCCGGTAGATGGGGTAGAAGGCCTTATCGTCATAGCGGGCGGGAGGGCGGATCATCTTGAGCCCCTTGAAGCCCTGTTGGTGGAGGTCGCGCACTTCCTGCGGCCCCACTTCGCCCAGCGGGATGAACCCGAACCCAACGATGACGTCCGGGTACTTGGCCATCGCCTGGGCGACGAGCTTGTTGCCGTCCTTGAAGTCGAGCCAGAGGGCGCCGTTGAGGCAGACCTTGTCGAAGCCGAGCCGCTTCTCTTCCTCGACCAGGCGGTCAACGTAGCCCTCGGCGGTGTCGTAGTGGACGTGAGCGTCAATTCGCATCTTGGTCTCCTCAGTCACCAGGGTCATTGCATGATCGAGCCAGATGGGCCGCCATTCGTCGTCTGGCCGTCAGACCGATGTGGGAGCCTCGTCCTCGAGGCGATCTCCTCGCCGAGTCGCCCGGAGGACCGGGCTCCCACAGGATGCTTCTCCCCAGCAAGTGGCGGTGATGGCGATAG
>Ga0315274_10016148_pt1 | contig 10555 bp, 8 predicted proteins | sample YL17G02_20_MG_FD_203700 | JGI IMG/M metagenome (GOLD analysis project Ga0315274, IMG submission 203700) | Sediment microbial communities from Yellowstone Lake, YNP, Wyoming, USA - YL17G02_20 | ecosystem: Environmental > Aquatic > Freshwater > Lake > Sediment | place: USA: Wyoming | collected...
CTCTACTGCGCGGGCCACCTGATAGAGGCGGCCGTCGCGTACCACGAGGCCACGGGCAAACGGAAACTGTTGGACGTGGCGATCCGGCTGGCGGATTGCATCGATTCGGTGTTCGGCCCCGGCAAGCGCTGCGACCCGCCGGGACACGAGGAAGTGGAAATCGGCCTCGTGCGCCTCTACCGCGCGACCGGCGAGCGGCGCTACCTGGACCTCGCGAAGTTCTTCCTGGACCAGCGCGGCCGGCCCGAGGGGCACAAACTTTACGGCCCGTACAACCAGGACCACAAGCCGGTCGTCGAGCAAAGCGAGGCCGTCGGCCATGCCGTCCGGGCCGGGTACCTGTACTCGGCGATGGCCGACATCGCCGCCCTCACGGGCGACGAGGCGTACCGGCGGGCCGTCGGCCGCCTCTGGGAAAACGTCGTCGGGCGCAAACTCTACATCACAGGGAGCGTCGGGGCGCGCGGGAACGGCGAAGCCTTCGGCGACGACTACGAACTGCCCAACGCGTCGGCCTACAACGAAACGTGCGCCGCCATCGCCAACGCCCTCTGGAACCACCGCCTGTTCCTCCTCGAAGGCGACGCCAAGTACCTCGACGTCCTCGAACGCGTCATCTACAACGGGTTCCTCTCGGGCGTCTCGCTCCAGGGCGACCGCTTCTTCTATCCGAACCCGCTGGCCGCCGACCGCCGCGGACACGAACGCCAGGCCTGGTTCGGCTGCGCCTGCTGCCCCGTGAACGTGGTGCGATTCGTCCCCTCCGTGCCGGGCTACGCCTACGCGCACACCGCCGACGCCGTCTATGTGAACCTCTTCATCGGCGGAAGCGCCACCGTCCCGCTGGGCGCGAGCGCCGTCGTCCTTCGCCAGGAGACGAACTATCCGTGGGACGGCAAAGTCCGCATCACGGTCGAGCCCAAAACGGAGGCCGAGTTTACCATCAACGTCCGCATCCCCGGCTGGGCGAGGGACGAAGTTATGCCGAGCGACCTTTACGCGTTCCTCGACCGGAGCGACGAAGCCGTCGCGCTCCGGGTCAATTCCAAGCCCGTCGCGCTGGAGGTCGAAAAAGGGTTCGCGCGCCTTCGCCGAACGTGGAAGAGCGGCGACGTGATAAGCCTTTCGCTTCCGATGCCCGTGCGCCGTGTCGTCGCCCAGGAGGCTGTCAAGGACGACGCCGGTCGCGTCGCCCTTGAGCGGGGGCCCGTCGTTTACTGCGCCGAGGGGATCGACAACGGCGGGAGTCTGGACGCTCTCCTTGTGCCGGACGGCGCGAGGCTCGAGGCCCGGTTCCGCAAGGACCTCTTGGGCGGCGTGGCGGTCGTCACGGGCCGGGCGGAGTCGCTCGCGCGGAACGAGGACGGGTCGGTCCGCCGGACGCCGGTCGAACTGACAGCCATTCCCTATTATGCCTGGGCGCATCGCGGCCCGAGCGAAATGGCCGTCTGGCTCACGCGCGCCCCATAACGCTCCATCCTGAGCGCCGCGACTGTGTGCCACGGCCGGTCTTGCCCGGCCGTCCTCCTGTCCCCCGCGCTCCGGGTGCCACGCTTTCGCCGCGCGCCTCAGTGAGCCGGAAGCACGCGGCGGCGTTCCCTACCGCGCCCCTTCTCCCGCGTGCGTCCTATGCCGTTAACGCCCGCAGATGAGCCCCAGTCTCACCGGGGCGAATTTTACCCGCCTGTGACGGGCTGCGGGATGCCGTTCACGCCGCATTGGCGTCCCCCGCTCTCCCGGCGCGCCGGACGGGAAGTCGGGAAGCGCCTAAGACATGAGCCGATGGCTGCCGCCGGAGGCGTTCTGCTCGCGGGCGCGGGATCCCAGGCGGTTCGGGGCATTGCGCCAGGAGTTTCCCCGTGCCGGGTCAGGGCGGGGGGCTGGCGAAGGCGAGGACGAGTTGGCCGGGGTCGGCGACGATCCGCATGACCCAGACCCTCGATGGCATCTGTTCCGCAGGCCGCATGGTGTTTGCCGAAGCGGAGGGACGCCGTCCTATTCGGCCTTGGGAGCCGTCACGCCCGGCCAGTCGTCGGTCCGGAACGGCGACGCCGGGATGCCTTCCTTGTTGTAGAGGTTGCAGTCGGGGTTGTCGGCCCAGCCGTAGCGGACGGCCACCGGCTTGGCGACCTCCTTCGACGAGACGACGACCGAGTCGCCTTCGATTGCGGCATCGGCCCAGACGAACTTTTTGTCCTCGCCGGCGACGGCGAACCCTTCAGGGGGAACCGGCCTCGCGTCCATTTGGGCTCGATCGGCGGCGCTAGGCTTTCGCCAGGGCTTGGACGGCGGTGATGGCGGCGACGTCGACGATGGCCTGGACGTCGCAGCCGCGCGAGAGGTCGTTGACGGGTTTGGCGAGGCCCTGGAGAATGGGTCCGACGGCCTCGCCGCCGCCGAGCCGTTCGGCGAGTTTGTAGCCGATGTTGCCAGATTCCAGGTTCGGAAAGATGATGACGTTGGCCCGTCCGCCGACGGGGCTGTCGGGGCATTTGCGCCGCGCGACGTCGGGCACGAGAGCCGCGTCCGCCTGGAGTTCGCCGTCCACCATCAGGTCCGGCTCCAGTTGGTGCAGGCGTTCGGCGACTTCGACCATTTTTTTCGGCCCCGGGGCCTTGGCGGAGCCTTTCGTGCTGAACGAGAGGAGCGCAATGACCGGCTCCGTGCCGGTGAAGAGGCGCCAGGAGTCGGCGGTGATTCGCGTGATGTCCACCAGTTGATCGGCGGTCGGGTCCGGCACGACGCCGCAGTCGGCAAACATCAGGACGCCGTTCATCCCGAACTCGGTCCGCGGGAAGACGGTGATGAAGCAGGAGGACGCCGTCCTGACGCCCTCGCGCATGCCGACGCAGTACAGCGCCGCCCGGACGACGTGGGGCGTGGGCGACGCGCTGCCGGCCACCATGCCGTCCACCTCGCCGGTCCGCACGCACATCGCGCCGTAGAAGACGGGGTCGGCGACGATGCGGCGGGCCTCGTCGGGCGTGACGCCCTTGTGCTTGCGCAGTTCGTGGAATGTGCGGGCGAAGGCGTCGAGGCGCGCGGGATCGCCGGGCGGCAGGAACTCGAACCGGCCGCTTTCGCCGCCCGCGCGGGCCAGGGGTTCGGCCAGTTGCGTCTGCTCGCCCAGGAGGACAATTCGGCAGAAACCTTCCTTCTGAATTTGTGCGGCGGCCCGGAGGATGCGCTCGTCCTTGGTTTCGGCGAGCAGGATGCGGCGTCGGGCGGGGCGGATGCGATTCTTGATCGCCTCGAAAAGGTTCATGGCTTGAGGCTCCTCGTGGGATTCTCACGGCCGACGGGCCATGAGCGGTTCAATCGCCTTGCGGCTTCAACCCGTATTTCTGCACGCGGTATCGCAGTTGGTCGCGCGTCATGTTGAGGAGGGCGGCGGCGCGCGTCTGGTTGCCGCCCGTTCGCTTGAGCGCCTGCTCCACCAGTTGGCGTTCGACCTCCTTGAGGTCGATGCCTTCTCTTCCGAGGCGGATGACGGACTCGCCTTCGCCGGTCCCGTTGCGGGCGGGAGGCTGGCGGATTTCGGCGGGCAGGTCGGCCAGGGTCAATCGGCCGCCGCCCGCCAGGAGCATCGCCCGTTCCAGGACGTTCCGCAGTTCCCTCACGTTGCCCGGCCACGGGTAGGTCTGCATGATGGCCAGGGCGGTGGGCTCGACGCCCGTGATCTCCTTGTGGAACTCTCGATTGTACTCCTGGATGAAGTAGTCGGCCAGGAGGGGAATGTCCCCGGGCCGATCCCGCAAGGGGGGCAATGTCACGGGCAGGATGTTCAGGCGGTAAAACAGGTCTTCACGGAAATGTCCTTGAGCCACGAGGCCCCGCAAGTCGCGGTGGGTGGCGGCGATGATGCGCACGTCCACCAGGAGGTCTTCCGTGCCGCCCACGCGCCGGAACGCCTTCTCCTCGAGGAACCGCAGCAGTTTCGCCTGGAGGGAGGGCGGCATGTCGCCGATCTCGTCCAGGTAGATCGTCCCGCCGTCCGCCATCTCGAACAGGCCGTGCTTCCGCTCGCGGGCGTCGGTGAACGCGCCTTTCTCGTGGCCAAACAGTTCGCTCTCCAGCAGCGACTCCGGCAGAGCCGTGCACGTGATGTTCATGAAGGGGCGTTCGGCCCGGGGGCTGTTGAAGTGGATCACCTTGGCCGCCAGGTCCTTGCCGGTCCCGCTTTCGCCCTGCAGGAGGATCGTACGCGGTCCCGACTCCGCCAGGTGCCTGAGGAGGTGGATGATCTGGAGCATCTCGGGGCTGCGCGCGACGATGTGATCGAAGCCGAACTGTTTGACCTGCGTCGAGCGGATGCGCGCGACTTCCGAGCGAAGGCGCTTCGCCTCCAGAGCCTTATCGACGACGACCATCATCTCCTCGGGGCTGAACGGTTTGGAGACGTAGTCATATGCGCCGCGCTGCATCGCCTGAATGGCGATCTCGATGTTCGTGAACCCCGTCATGAAGATCGTCGGGACTTCGGGCCACTGCCGGCGAATTTTGGCGAGCACCTCCAGGCCGTCGTCGTCCGGCAGGCGATAGTCCAGGATCACGAGGTCCGCCGCGCCCGCCGCCAGATGCGCCAGGCCCTCGGCCGCAGTGGCCGCCGCCTCCACGCGGTACCCGCGCCGTTTCAGATGCTCGGCGAGCGTGTCGCGGACCGTCGACTCGTCCTCGATGATGACGACCGACGCCTGGTCCAAAGGATTCCTTTCGCGGTCAAGTGTGCCAAAGACAGCCGGCAGTGTACCCGTCGGGGCCGACCTTTTCAAGCGAGCGGGCCCGCCGAGCGCCAGCCGCCCGCCCGGACCGGCACACCGTGGACGCCGTCGGCATTTCCTCCCGGCAGAAACCCCTCTATTCTAAGTGCGACGTCCTTCTGTTACAATGCCGCCGGGAAAAGGGTTGACCGGAAACGGCCGGCGACCTATATCCGTGGAAGGTCCGGAGCGACAGCTGGCGCCAGGCAGGAGAGCCTTATGTACGCGGTGATCATGGCAGGGGGCGAGGGGACGCGGTTCTGGCCGGTCAGCCGGCAGGAGTGCCCCAAACCTTTCCTCAGCATTCTCGGCAGCGAGCCGCTCATCGTTCAAACGGTCGCGCGACTTCAGGGCTTTATCCCGAAGGAGCGGATCCTCGTCTTCGTCAACCGCAAGCACCACGATGCGGCCCGCCGACTGCTGGCGGATCTGCCCGAGGAGAATCTTGTCCTCGAGCCTCGCATCCGCGACTCGGCCCCGTGCGTCGGTCTGGCCGCCGAGATCGTCCGCAAACGCGCTGGCGACCAGACGATCTTCTGTTTTCCCTCAGACCACATCATCCACCCGGCCGAGGCATTCCGCGACTGCCTCGAGCACGCCGACGCCTGCGCCCGGAGCGACCCGGCCCCGCTTTACACGATCGGCATCCGGCCGACGTATCCCGCGACCGGTTACGGGTACATGCTCCGTGGCCAAATCATCAAGGAGGTCGGCGGCCAGCCCGTCTATGAGGTCCTGAGTTTCCACGAGAAGCCCGCCCTCGCCGTCGCCGAGGCTTACTTCGACTCCGGCGACTATTTCTGGAACAGCGGCATCTTCTTCTGGCGGACCGATACGATCCTCGACGCGATCGAACGCAACCTGCCGGAACTCCACGAGGGACTTCAGGATCTCGCGCCCGACCTCGACACCGAACGCATGCCGGCCGCGATGGCGCGCGTCTTCCCGCGCCTCCCGCGCATCAGCGTGGACTACGGCATCCTCGAAAAGGCCGACCAGGTCTGCGTCATCGAAGGCCATTTCGCCTGGGACGACGTCGGCACCTGGCAGGTCCTCTCGGGCCATCTGCCGGCCGATGAACGCGGCAACTTCGCCCAGGGCGCCAGCGTCACCCTCGACTCCAACGACAACATCCTCTACACCACCAACGAGCACCTCATCGCCGCGATCGGCGTCTCGAACCTCATCATCGTCGCGACGCCCGACGCCACCCTCATCACCACCCGCGACCAGGCCCAGAGAGTCAAGGAACTCGTCGCCAAACTCAAAGACGAACGCCTCGACCGATATCTGTAGGCAGGTCTCCCGGTCCGAAAAGAGAAAGCGCAGCCCTTGCGGGCCGCGCTCGCGTTTCTGGGGAGTTCCTTTCCGGATGCTTGCGGTTCCTCCGCGTCCTCGGCGATCTCTGCGGTTTCAAGGGGCCCCGGACGCGTGACGGAGTTTCAATCCGTCTTGACGTCCTCGGCCACGCGTCGCGCGGCATGACGGGCATACTTCTCCGAGAGTTCCACGCCGACCCACTGCCGACCCAGCCGCGCCGCCGCCACCAGCGTCGTCCCGCTTCCCGCAAAGGGGTCGAGCACCAGGTCGCCCGGATTCGAGCACGCCAGGACGATGCGCTCCAGCAGTCGCACCGGCATCTGGCACGGGTGCCAGCCGACGCGCTCCTTGTATGTTCCGCAGACCCGCGGGAACTCGTTCCAGACGTCGCCCGGCAGTTTGCCGCTCGGGTTGGCGCGCTTGTCGTTGTACTTCAGTTGCCGGTCTGACTTCACGCGAAGCGACGGGTCGCCGGCGTTGAACGTGAACCGCTTCGGATTCTTGACGAAGTACAAGAGGTGCGTGTGGCAGCGGTTGAACTTCTGCGTGCAGTTCTGGCCGAACGTGTAGTGCCAGACGATCCAGTTCCGAAGCGTCGCACGCTCGCGCATCCGGACGCGGACCTCGGCCGCGTACTCGTCGCCGATGGCGATCCAGAACGTCCCCGTCGGCTTAAGGACGCGCAAGGATGCGTCAATCCATTTTTCCGTCCAGGCCAGGTACTCCTGCGGCGGCCGGTCGTCGCGATAGTGGTCATACCGATAGCCGATGTTAAACGGCGGGTCGGCGAAAATGAGGTCCACGCACCCCTCGGGCCAGCCGGCGAGCACTTCGACGGCGTCGCCTCGGACGATGGTGCCAATTTCGGACATGCCCTTCACCTCCGGCGATTGCGGGCGCCGCTCCCTCGCGGCCCCACCCCTCGCCTAGTCGAGTCGCCTGCAGCGACTTGCCCTCGCGAGGCGCGCGGATTATAATCGCCGCGCCCGGCGCCTGTCCAGCCCCGGCGCCTTCGCCTTCCAGGATAAGGGGAGTCCGGCCGATGCGCAAGTGGATTCTTGTTGCGTCCCTGTTTCTCTCGGCGCTCTTCGTTCGACCGGTGGGTGCTGAGGAGCCGCCCGCCGCTCCGCCGACGGCGCAAATCCCAGCCGAAACCCCGGCCGAGCGGGCCGTGAGGATCCTCCGCGAGGACCTCGACCGCATCTTCGCCGAGGTGGGCCTGCCCGACTCGATTGTCGCCGTGCGCGTCGTCGCGCTCCCCGCCGCCGACGAAGGCGCCCAAGTTCTCTACAGCGTCCGTGCCGACCAGCCGCTCGTTCCCGCGAGCACCGTGAAACTCGTCACCACCGCCGCATGCTGGGAACGCCTCGGGCCCGACTGGCGCATCCGGACGCGCGTCGGCCACCTTGCGGCCGAAAAAAAAGGCGACCCGCCGGACCTCGCGGTTCTCGGCGGCGGCGACCCGAACTTCTCCGGGCGGTTCTGGAACGACGACCCGGTCGGCGCCTTCCGCCGGTGGGCCGCAGTCCTGAAGTCGCGCGGCCTGACGAAACTCGGCCGTGTGCTCCTCGACGACGGCCTCTTCGAGGCCGAGGTTGTCCATCCCAACTGGCCCGCGAATCAGCGTCAGGAATGGTACGAGGCGCCCGCCGGCGCCCTGAACCTGAACGACAACTGCGTCGATGTGCGTCTGGCCGCCACGAAGGCGGGTGAGTTCGCCGACGTCCGCCTCGTCCCCCCAACCGCCTACGTCGCACTCGACAACCAGATCAAAACGGTCGAGAAGAAAGCCAACCACCGATACAGCCTCGTCCGAGAGATCCTCGGCGCCGGAATCCCCGGCATGCGCCTCTGCGCCTCGGGCGGTTACTGGACGGTCGCCGCGCCCGCCGTCCAGAACGTCGCCGTCCACAATCCGACGTTTTACTTCGGCTCCGCGCTTGCCGAGACGCTGCGCGCCGAAGGCATCGTCGTCGCCGGGCCGGTCCAGCGGGCGCAACTCGTCGGCCCGGAGGGTGTGCACCCGGCGTTCGTGTGCGACCTGGTGCACACTTCGCCCTTGGGCGCGACCGTCACCGTCGCCAACAAGCGCAGCCAGGGGTTCTATGCCGAGTGCCTCTTCAAACTCCTCGGGGCTTTCGGCGCCAACCCCCGGGCCGAGTACGGCGCGAAGGCGCCGGCCGACCGGCCGCGCGTCGCGTCGTGGGACAACGGCCGGGCCGAGGCGATGCGCTGGCTCGCTGAGCGAGGCATCCCGATGGCCGGCGTCGTCGTGGACGACGGCTCCGGCCTCTCGAAAGAGAATCGCCTGACGGCCCTCGCGGTGACGGAACTTCTGGCGCTGATGTACGAGCGGCACGGTCCCGGCGCGCCTCCACAGGATGCTGCGCAGGGATTCGTCGGGACGCTCGCCCTCGCCGGGCAGGATGGGAGCCTGCGGTCGCGGATGCGGAACACCGCCGCCGAGGGGAACGTCTGGGGTAAGACGGGCTACGTCTATGGCGTGAGCGCCCTCTCGGGCTACGTCCGGACGCGCTCGGGCCGATGGGTCGCGTTCTCCATCCTCATGAACGACGTGCCGTGGGGCCAACTCTGGCGGGCGCGCCTCGCGCAGGACAAAGTCTGCATACGCTTGGTGAACTACGAGGTGACGCAGTAACGTAGTGACGGAGTAACGAAGGTGGGGGGGCTAGTACTTGAAGTTTACAATGTCGTCGCAGTAGGCCTTGTCTTTTTCCTCCGGCCTGGCGGGGCGAGAGCCGCCGGATGTCTTGTCCTCGACGACGTAGCCGAAGAGGCGGTCCGGCCCGGCCGAGATCAGGAGATAGTCCGTCCGGACCCATCCCGGCGGGACATTCCGCTGGCCGCCCGCTTGCCGGGCGAGCATCTCGAAGTGTTCCTGGCTTGCGAACCCTTCCCGGCCGGTCGGGTCGAGGGGATTGTCGGCCGCGTCGAACATCGGTTCCTCCGCCGGCTCCGCGCGGAAATAGAGGATGGGTTTGGGCGGCTGGAAGGCGTCGCTTATGGGCGCTGCCGGATGGAGCCTCAGGTCTTTGCTATCGCGCGCGAAGTAGGGCCCGAAGATTTCCTCATTCGTTCCGCCGAAAGGCATGGTGCCGCCGGCCCGTCCGCCCCAACCCGTGCCGTCGGGTCCGCAGAGATAGTATGCGAGGTTCTGATACCCGTACGGGCGTGCCGCCATGTGTTCCTTGTCGCTCGGCGGATAGTCGCCGAAGTCGTCGCGGAAGCCGGCGAGTCCCGCTTCCAGCCGCGCGAGCGTATGTCTGGTTGTCGTTGCCTGGGCGATTGAGATCGCACCCCGTACCAAGAACTTAGGGATAACGGTGACGCCGATGGCCGCGATGAGGAACAGGGCGACGATAATGACGAGGATTGTTTTCCTCGCCGTCGCGCCGCTCGAGGGGTCCATCAGGCGGCTCCTTTGGCCTGAATCTTGGATATACTTACAAACTTCTAACAGTATGGGTTGCCCGCCCTCGGTCCTGGCGGGCACTGGCGGCCAAGCCGCCAGTGCCACCCGGTTACGATCATTTTGTTAGATGCCCTTATTCTGCTCTGCTCGGGATGGGCGTGTCAACGGCAAAGGGGGGCGGCAAATTCGGTTGCCCGGGTTCCCGGCAGGCCCTACAGTGGCGGCGGAAGGAGGCTGCGTGACGGAGGCAAGGCTGGACATCGTCGCCATCGGAAGCCTGGCGAAGAATAAGTATTGGAAAGAGAAGTTGCCGGCCCGCGAGGAGTACGCGACGACGACGCTCATCCGCGCGGGCAAGATGACGCTCCTGGTGGACCCCGGCTGGCCGGCCGAGGTACTCCGGGCCGCGATCTTTTATCGCACGGGCCTCGAACCGAAGGCGGTGACGCACGTCTTTGTGACGCATTTCGACCCGGCCCACCGGCGGGGGATCGCCCTCTTTGCGAAGGCCAAGTGGTGGATGTACGAGGAGGAGATGCGGTACGCGGACGCGGAGTTGCCGGACGACGCGCCGGACCGCCGGGTCCTCGCGCGCCTGGAGGCGGCGCCGGAGCGCCTGGCGCCGGGGGTGGACCTGTATCCGACGTTCGGCCACACGCCGGGCCACGCGTCGCTGCTGGTCTATTCGGCGGTCGAGAGCACGATTGTGGCGGGTGATGTTGTCCTGACGCGCGACCATTTCGAACAGGGCGACCTGGGCGAGCCGCCGTGGGACCTCGCGAAGGCGAAGGAATCGTTCCAGGAAATCCTCGAGATCGCCGACGCCGTCGTGCCGGGTCACGATAACCTGTTTCTGTGCCGGATGGGCGGGGGGTTGGTCTGACGGCTTGAATCCCGCGCGGTTCGTTCTACAATTGACACGGCAATGCTCCATTGAAAACATCCCTCTCCCACAAGGGGAGAGGGGAAAACAGGCGTGTTTTCAACAGAGCAACACGGCAATGAAGAGCGAAGAAGGCGGGTCGAGGTTGCGGGAGGGCTG
>Ga0315274_10016150_pt1 | contig 10555 bp, 6 predicted proteins | sample YL17G02_20_MG_FD_203700 | JGI IMG/M metagenome (GOLD analysis project Ga0315274, IMG submission 203700) | Sediment microbial communities from Yellowstone Lake, YNP, Wyoming, USA - YL17G02_20 | ecosystem: Environmental > Aquatic > Freshwater > Lake > Sediment | place: USA: Wyoming | collected...
TGCTTCCCGGAGATCTGATGCTGATCACCGACCAAATCAATTTGATGGGATCCAATCCGCTGATCGGACCGGATGAGCCGGCCTTCGGCGGACGGTTTCCCGACATGTCCGCTCCGTACGATCCGGTGTGGATCCGCGATGCCGAGATTTGCGCCGACGAACTGGGCATCCCCGTCAAAAAAGGGATCCTTGCCGCGACGTCCGGTCCGAGTTACGAAACGCCGGCGGAAGTGCGGATGCTTCGGCAATTGGGGGCGGACGCGGTGTGCATGTCCACGATACCCGAGGTGATTGCAGCGGCGCAGATGGGGATCCGCGTGCTGGGGATTTCCTGCGTGGCCAATCCGGCCAGCGGACTGGGAAAGGGAAAACTGACGCACGAGGAAGTCAGACGGAACGTCGCCCGGTCGCAGGAACGGTTCACGCGGCTTGTCACCGGGCTGTTGCGCCGGCTGGATATCTGAGTCATCGATTTATCTCCAAAATCACAGGCGCTCATGGGACTTTGGGATTTGAAGGCGAAGTGGTACGACGGCTGCAGACGGATCGGGGCAGTTCGGTGGATCCTTGAGGAGGAAAAACGGAACCTGAGGTCTCTCCTGGTTTCGGTATCCGATTCTCCGCAAACCGTCGCGGATGCCGGCACGGGCGCAGGATCGACGCTGGATATTTTTCCGGACAGCCTTCGAACGATCGTCCTGGACAGATCCCTTGCCATGGTGAAGCTTGTGGGGAAGAACCGGTCCATTACGGGGATTGTCGGCGACATCCGCAGTCTGCCTTTCCGGGCAGGGAGTATTTCCCTTTTATCCGTCATCGGTGTCCTGGAATACATCCCCGATTATCAGGTTTTTTTGGAAGAGACCCAACATGCAGTGGCTGAAAAGGGTTATTTGCTGGTGACGATTTCCCCTCCGGGAATGCTCAACAGGCTCAGAAATCTTTTCGGGCATCCCCTTTATCCGATCAGGATCGATGAATGGGAATCGGCGATGAAACGCTTCCCGTTCGTCTGTCTGCAGAGCCGGAAATCGCTCCTCCAGATGCAGTTTTTGTACAGAAAAAACGAAACAAGAGGTGAGGCATGCGCAGGATAACAATATCGACCGCGTTGTTCTGGGGCGCCGCATCCATCGGGCTTTCAGCATATGGACAATCCGCGGACCATCCGGTCATCAGCGAGGTTCGTTTTTTTGAACACAAGGAAGTGAACGAAGAATTCGTCGAACTCTACAATCCCACCTCCCGGACCTTCGGCCTGGCCAACTGGAAACTGGTCTACAAGAAAAAAACCGGGGGAGAGTGGCGCAACAAAGCCGTGTTCGGCACCGGCCATTCCATCCCGCCGCACGGCTATTTTCTCTGGGGCGGCGACAAAGCGTCCAATCCGCCCGACTTGGTTGAGGCCAGCCGCTATTCCATCAATTTTTCAAGCACGGACGGACATGTCGCCCTGCGCGATTCGTCCGACAGGGTCATCGATTTGGTTGCATGGGGGGGCGGGGATTCCCCGGAGGGGAATGGCGTGACCGGACCCTTTGTTGAAGGAGGATCCATCGAACGGAAAGCCAACGCGCTGTCCACATCCCAATCCATGAGCCCTCAAGGCGGGGACGAATATTCGGGAAACGGCTGCGACACCCAGAACAACCGCGCAGATTTTGTCCTGCACAATCATTTCGGCGAAACGAGTCCGCAAAATACGAACTCCGCCCGCGAACCCGAATGGGTGGAACCATCCGGAAGCGGTCTGTGCAGTGTGTGTCCGTGCGCTGTCTTTGTTCTCGACACTCTTTCACTTCGTTTCATGATCCGTTCTGAAAACATGTCCACTGTGAGCGACTTGCGAATCCGAATACCCGATGGATGGAATTGGGCGTTCCGGCCCGAAGACGTCGAGATGGACGGTGCTTGCTTCCAGAATTCCGAAATATCCATGTCCGGAGACACGGTCCACATTTCCAAGATGGCCCTGACCGGACAGGATTCGGGGGTCGTCACCCTCCGATCGATGGTGGCACCCGCCAAATCCGATTCATCGGTATTCCCGGTGCTGACCTCCCAAGTCGGCGGCGGTCCGGTTCCGATTCGCCGATTCCCGGTTGTTTTTATCCGGATGGGTGCGATCCCGATGATCCTTCTCCACCGGAATGACATGCAGGGCATTCCGTCAGCGCCGTTCGGGGTCGGCACCCGCGTCATGGTTTCCGGAACCGTGACCGTAGGATACGGCACGTTCACCTCAAACCAGGTGTTTGTTCAGGACGCGACGGCGGGCATCCCTCTCTTTTCCGCATCGCCGGCCGTGCAGCTTGCGGCGGGTGACAGCGTCACGATTGAGGGCACCATTGAACAGTTCCGGGGCATGACCGAGTTCTCTCCGGATTGGACCACTTTGGCGGTCCACGGCCGCAACCGGCCTTTGCCGGAGCCCAAGGAAATGACCTGTTCACAGGTCAACCGGTCTTTCCTTTCCGACGGTTCCGAGCCCGACGAAGGAAGGCTTATCCGGATACGACAGGTGGAGTACGACAGCGAAAGCGGCCTCCTTTCGGACGTTTCGGGAGCGGCGAAGCTGTTCATCGAAAGCACGGAGGGCATCTCAATTCCATCCGGGGTATCTGACGTGACGGGAATTCTCAAGCAGTATAAACCCGGCGCGGACACACCGCCCTACACGTCCGATTATGAAATCGTTCCGAGATTTCAATCCGATCTGGTGCCCTTGAACGGTCCCCATTTCAAGGAGCAGCCCGAAGTCGAAGAAATCCGGTCGACCGAAACGACGATCGTCTGGGAAACCGACCAGAAGTCCGCCTCCTCGGTCATTTTCAGCACGGATGGAGTTCATTTCACCACCCTCATGGATACGCTTCGCGACAACACCCACCGCATCCTGCTGCGGGATCTCGTCCCCGGGACGATCTATCGTTACTCGATCGAGATCCGGAACGAAAACGGGAAAAACCGATCCGATGAAAGACTGTTCATCACGGCCTCCGATCCCTCTTCCACGGGGGAAATGCACGCTTATTTCAAGGATTCCGTGGAAACCGATCTGTCATCGGAAATTCCCGCATTCGGCGACCAGGACCTGATCGGGCGTCTTGTCACGCGCATCGATTCGGCGCGGTTTTCCGTCGATATGTGCTTCATGAAACTGGACGAAGGGACGGTTCGTGATGCCTTGGTCCGCGCCAAAAAACGGGGCGTCCGCGTCCGTTTTATCTGCGACGACGAATACGCAGACCGGAGGGAAATCCGGGACCTGCGCGACGCCGGAATCTCTGTAATTAGTGACCGGTACGGTTTCAATGACGGAACAGGGCGCATGCACAACAAGTTTGCGGTGTTCGACCATCGCAACGCCTCTTCCTTCAGCGACGACTGGGTGTGGACGGGCTCATTCAATTTGACATACTGGGGAGAAAATCCCCCGGCCATCGAAAACGTCATCGTGATTCAGGACCAGGCCCTGGCTGAGGTGTACACCGTGGAATTCGAGGAGATGTGGGGCTCCGGTGGGGAGACACCCCTGGAGGAAAACTCGCGTTTCGGAATCCTCAAAAAAGACAACATCCCGCACAAGGTCATGATCTCCGAAAAGATGGTCGAAGTCTTTTTTAGTCCCTCCGACCGCGTCGTTGAACACCTGATCCGGGCAATCCGATCCGCGGACAGTTCCGCGTATTTCTGCATGTTTTCGTTCACCAACAACGATATCGCCAAGGAGATGCAAGCCAGGTCTCAGGCGGTTGCGGGGTTCCGACTCCGCGGCGTGATGGACGCCGAGCAGATCGTGGCGGACGGATCGAGCAGCGAATGGTCTTTTCTGTCCACCTTCGGAGATGTGCTTCAGGACAACGAGTCCGGACTACTCCATCATAAATATCTAATTGTTGACGCGGATTTCCAGCGGGGGGATCCCCTCGCCGCCACCGGGTCGTACAACTGGACGAACAAGGCCGAATACGAAAACGATGAGAACTGCCTGATCGTCCATGACGCCTCGATCGCCAACCAGTACCTGCAGGAGTTTGCCGCGCGTTACCATAACGCGGGGGGGACGGCGGGATTCATGACGGGGCTTGAGGAGAAGCCGGGGACGGCTCTTCCTCAAGCCATGGAGCTTTTCCCGAATTATCCCAATCCGTTCAATTCGGAAACCGTGATCCGATACCAGATCCCCGGGAACCGGTCCGTGCAATTGGCCGTGTATGACTTGCAGGGGCGTCAGCTCCGGACGCTCATTCACGGAAATCCGGATGCGGGAGTCCATGCGGTTCATTGGGACGGACGGGACGGAGAGGGACATTCCATGCCGTCCGGCGTTTACGTGATCCGGATGCAGGCGGGAACGGAGTGGAAGTCGCGAAAAGCGGTGGTGTTGCGGTGACCGCATGTCCATTGGGTTCGAGTCCCTGATCATTTCCATGAAAGGTCGAACATGAATCTTCGCCGGTGTTACGGTGTCTCGGTTTTTTGGACGGCGGCCGTTTTCTCTCAGTATCAAATCCCGGATCGCGAGCTGCAGTACAGGCCGGGTGACTGGGTGAGTTATCCGGTTTCAAGGTTTGTCTCGTCCATCACTCTGGATCAAACCACGGTGTATGCAGGCACCACGGGCGGCATCTCGAGGTACAATTTTTTTCAGAAAAAGTGGGATGTTCCCTTCACCTGGAGCGACGGTCTTGACGGCCATCAGGTCAGGGCGGTTGCATATGATTTTGATTCCGGATATCTGTGGTGCGCCACGGAACAGGGTGTGAATTATAAAATACCGGGAGCGGATCAATGGAGACAGATCTCCTATCTGGACGCGAGCATCACTCCGGTTTCCGCGATCGGGCCCGGCCGGAATTTTGTCTGGCTGAGGAGCGGGGACGCATATTATAAAACGGAGCATACGGGAGAAGGATTTGTCCAAGCTTCGGAGGAAGATGCAAATCAGGATGGCGCCCAGTGGGGGGGGGCCAGCGGACCTCTGCCTATGCTCTTTATGGAAAAGGGGTGTCTTTTCGATCCCACGGGGACCGTCATGGACACCGAACTCCGACGGTATGACGTGACGGCGTCCCTGCAGGACGAATTCAGAAATCTCTGGATCGGGACGGGGGGGCTTGGCATGGGTTGGGCGGATCTGAACTCACTGCGTCTGCAGATGCTGCCCTACGGTCCGTACCAGCCGGATGTGCAGGCCGTGGCGAGAGACAATGAAGGCCTGTGGATCGGCGGTCTGCACGACCCGGACTCGGAGGGCGGCATCACGCATTGGAATATGGACAGGGGCGAGTGGTCCTATTACGAAGCAAGGTATTCCGCCGGATTGCGTTCCGATCAGGTAACTTACATCGTCCCGGACACCGACTGCGTCTGGTTCGCAACCACGGATGGTCTCATCCGATACGACAGGAGAAAGGCTGAATGGGGATTCTGGAACGCGCATCATAACCTCTGGAGTGATGATGTCCACTGCATCGCGCTGGGCGAAGGCGCGCTCTGGATCGGCACGCAGTACGGCGTGAACCGGCTCCGCCTGCCTGAATTGACGCTCGAGCAGATGCGCGAGCCCCGGCTGAACAACCGGTGCGTCTACGGCATCGAAACGGACGGGGATTGGGTTTGGGCGGGGACGGACCGTGGGCTGTTCCGGTATTCGCAGTCCGGCAACGAATGGATCTATTTAAAGGGTTATCCCGGCATGCTGGTTCAGGAGGTGTATGCCGTATCCGTGTGGGAGAACGAGGCGTGGTTCGCGACGGACGATGGAGTAGAGGTGTACGATAAAATTTCGAACCAGTGGCGGGGTTTCTCCAAAAATCAATACCCAACCGAAGGACCATTCAATGTCATTGTCGCGGATTCGGACGTCGTGTGGATTGGCACCGAAGGCCGGGGAGTGCTGAAATATCTCAAGTCCGAAAACCGATGGAGGACGTTTACGGTCGAGGACGGATTGCTCGACGATTCGGTCCGGGACATCCTTATGGACGGGGATTATGTCTGGTTCGGCACGGCGAAGGGCCTGACGCGGTTCTACTGGAACGCGCCGCACAGGAGGGATTGAAAGGAAGTGCCAATGAAGCGAAATGTATTTTTCGGTCTGATCAGAGCTCCTTTTCTGCTGTTGCCTCCCTGCTGCGTGCTCTTGGGAATGGCCACGGCCGCGCGTCAGGCCGGAACCTTTCGGCCGCTGCATGCGGTTCTTGCGGTGATCGGCGCGCTTGCCGCGCACGTCTGCGTGAACGCGTTCAATGAATACCTGGATTTTCGGAGCGGGCTGGATGCAAAAACCTCTCGTACGCCGTTCAGCGGCGGGAGCGGCACGCTGCCGCATCATCCGGAGGCGGCATCCAAAGCGATTGCCATCGTGATTGTTTCGGCCGCGGTCGTGGCCTGTATAGGTTTTTATTTCTGCATCGTGCGGGGTTTCGGATTGATGTGGGCAGGGGTCCCCGGACTTGCGGCCGTGCTCCTGTACACCCCCTGGGCCACACGGCGTCCCCTGGCCTGCCTGATCGCGCCCGGTTTCGGATTCGGCACCTGCATGGTGAACGGGACCCATTTCGCCCTGACCGGATCCTATTCCTGGGCCGCCCTGATCGCGTCGTTCGTCCCCTTCTTCCTCGTGAGCGACCTGCTCCTCTTGAACCAGTTTCCGGATGCGGAGGCGGACCGGTCCGTGGGCCGCAGCCATTACCCCATAACGATCGGACGCGGAGCGAGCGCCAAAATTTATGCGGCGTTCCTGGTTCTGACGTACATCTCCATCGTCCTCGGAGCGGCGACCGGGATCTTCCCCGGAACCGCGCTGCTCGGAATCCTGACGCTTCCGCTCGCGGCCGGTGCGATCCGCGGCGCGATGCGGAACGCGGAAAACGTGCCCGGCCTGGTTCCGTTCATGGGCCTGAACGTGGTGATCAACCTGGCGACGCCGGTGCTGCTGGCGGTGGGAATCTGGATGGGATAGAGGGGGACCTCCCGAAGGCCTTCGGCTTTTGGGAGGTTTATCAAAACAACTTGACATTTTAAGAAAACGGCATTATACTTCGGTGTTTGCTGTATTCAGGATCAAACGAGGGATATTACATGAAGAGTGATCTCGTTACAAAAGCCGATTTGAAACAATTTAAAAATGAAATTTCTGAAGAATTGGAAACCAAATTGGGAGCTAAATTTGAAACAGAATTCGAAACAAAATTTTTTGGTCTGAAGATACAGATGGAACAAAACAGCTTTGATATCAAAGAATTGAAAAACGATATGAACGAAAAGTTCGATACGGTCATCACTACTCTTGACGGACTTGCCGGGCTGATTACCGACGGCCGCGTCGAAAAGGCTGCGACGGAATCGGCGCTTCATCGTCATGAGGCGAAACTCGACGATCATGAGATTCGCATCGGGAATTTGGAGAAAAAGGCGGTGTGAGTGACAAGTCCCCCGCTTCCCGAAAGGGCGTGGTTTTAGGGAGGTGGGGAATCAGGTTGTTCAAAATAACGTGATATTTGGACAAAACGACGTTGTGCGCGATTGTTTGACGGATTCAAATACTAAGGATTTGATTTCAGTTAGAATGGATGGGATTGATTGAGGAGGAATTCCATGAAAGACGGACTCGTTACAAATGCTGATTTGAACCAATTTACAAATGAAGTTAAAATTGAATTCAAAAGTTTAAAATTGCAAATGGCGCAAAACACCATTGATATCAGCGAATTGAAGGACGAAGTGCATGGATTGAGAAGCGATATGAATGAAAAGTTCGATACGGTCATCACCACCCTTGACGGTCTTGCCGGGCTGATCACCGACGGACGCGTAGAGAAGGCCGCGATGGAATCGGCGCTTCATCGCCATGAGGCAAAACTCGAAGATCACGAGAGGCGCATCGGGAATTTGGAGAAAAAGGCAGTATGACCTTCCGAAGGCTTTCAGTATTTTTTTGTAAAGTGCGACGTTATTTGAAGGTGCGTCGCACTTTTATTAGATTGTGGTGTAGGTGGTCTCCACCTCTGAGGTGGAGACCACCTGTCTACGAATAAAAACCCGGGGTCTTGGCAATGGACTTACCGGGGTTTACGAAACGGTTATACACCCCGGGGTTTGGAGGCCTTCTCAAACCACCCATAAAGAATCGGCAATACCAGCAAGGTCAACAACGTAGAAGTGAACAGTCCCCCGACCACCACGGTGGCGAGGGGGCGCTGGATTTCGGATCCCGGTCCGGTTGCGACCAGCATGGGGACCAGGCTGAGAATGGCGATGGAAGCGGTCATCAGAACCGGCCTCAAGCGGTTTCTGCATCCCTTCATGACCGCATCGTGCAAGGATGCGCACCCGCGAAGCTGGGAAATATACGAAACCAGCACCACGCCGTTCAAAACGGCAACTCCGAACAGCACGATGAATCCCACCGAAGCGGGCACTGAAAGATACTGTCCTGAAAAGTACAGGGCGAACACACCGCCGATGAGCGCGAAGGGAAGATTGCAGATCACCAAAAACGCCAGGCGGACCGAATTGAAAGTGATGAACAACAGGAAGAAGATCAGTCCGATTCCCGGAGGCGTGATAACCATGAGCCGTTTCATGGCGCGCTGCTGGTTTTCAAACTGGCCCCCCCATGCAAGATAATATCCGCCGGGAAGATTTATTTTTCCCCGGATTTCGCGTTTCGCCTCGGCGACATAACCGCCGATGTCCCGGCCCTGGATGTTCAGTTCGATGCCGATGCGGCGCTGGCCGTCCTCGCGGCTGATCTGAAACGGCCCTTCCGCGACCGTGATATGCGCGACCTGGTCCAACGGGACCCGGTAACCCGGTCCGGTGGAAATCAAGATGTTCCCGATATCCTCAGGGGAATTCCGCTGTTCCTCGGCGAAACGGACCACGATGTCAAAGCTCCGGTTCCCCTGGTAGATCCGGCCGGCCGACTTTCCGCCGACCGCCATTTCGACCACGTCCAAAACATCCTTGACGCTCAGGCCGTAACGCGCGATTTTGTCTCTGTCCACTTTCACGTTCAGGTACGACTGGCCGACCGTGGGTTCGACCGCGAGATCGGCGGTGCCGCGGATTTTTGAAAGGACCTCCGCGATTTCCCCGGCCTTGTTCCGCAGTATGTCCATATCCTCCCCAAACAGCTTGACGATGAGCTGGGCACGGGTTCCGGCGACCAACTCGTCGATTCTGCACTGGATCGGCTGGCTGAAACTGAACACCATCCCCGGAATCGAGGAAAGAGCATCCCGCATCTTTTCGGCCATCTCCTTCCGGTTTCTCGCGGTTTTCCATTCGGAACGGGGCTTGAAAACGCCCACATAACCCGCCTTGTCCACGCCGCGCGCCTCGAGCGCGATGCCGGTCTGACCGACTCGCGAAACCACGGTTTCTAGCTCGGGGAACTGTTTTTTCAGGCGGGTCTGCACGAGCCGGCTGTTTTTAACGGCCTGGTCCAACGAAACGCCGGGAAGCAGTTGGACATCCATGTCAAAGACGCCCTCGTCCATGATGGGGATGAACTCCGTGCCGAGACGCGGAAGCAGAAGGCAGGCCGCCAGAACCAGTATGCAGGCCGGTGCGAGAACCCATGTCTTTTTCCGGAGCGCCCACCGAAGCGAGGGGAGGTATCCCCTTTGAATCATTTTGAGAAGCGGGCTCTCCTTCTCATGACCGGGCTTGAGCAGGAGAAGGCAGAGAACCGGAATCACGAAAATGGAAAGGAGCAACGAAGAGAGTAGCGCCACGGCAACAGTCAGGGCGAGAGGACCGAACATTTTCCCTTCCAATCCCTGCAGGGACAGGATGGGCAGGAAGGTGACGGCGATGATCAATTCGCCGAGGATGCTGGGTTTGCGGACCTCGAGAACGGCCCTGAGCACGGTGGAAAGCTTTTTCTCGCCGGAAGCCGTTTCCGTCAAATGCCGCTGGGCGTTTTCGACCTGGATGATGGTCGCGTCCACGATCATGCCGATGGATATGGCCAGTCCCCCGAAGGACATGAGGTTGGCGTCCAGGCCTGCGTGTCTCATGACGATGAAAGTCAAAAGGAGCGAAAGCGGCAGTGCAAGAAGCACGATCACGGCGCTGCGGATGCTCCTTAGAAACAGATAAAGAACCAGGAGGACCAGCAAGGCGCCTTCGCGCAGGGCCTTGGTCACGGTTTCAATGCTCTTTTCGACGATGTCCGACCTCTCGAGAAATGGCCGGATCCGGATGCCGTCCGGCAGGACGCCGCTTCCGTTGATTTCCTTCACCTTCCGCTGTATCCGCTTCACCACGTTCCGGCTGTTTTCGCCCTTGAGCATCATGACGATTCCGCCCACGGTTTCCTCGCCGTTTTTCAGCGCGGCGCCCTGGCGCACGGCGTGGGATTCACGGACTTCGGCCACATCGTCGATCACGACCGGCGTTCCGTCGACTGATTTTAATACGATGCGTTGAATGTCCTTTTCCGAGTCGATCAATCCGATTCCCCGCACCACGAGCTGTTCGCCCTGCTTCTCCACGGTGCTGCCGCCCACGTTCTGGTTGTTCCCCTCGATCGCACGAT
>Ga0315274_10016151_pt1 | contig 10555 bp, 19 predicted proteins | sample YL17G02_20_MG_FD_203700 | JGI IMG/M metagenome (GOLD analysis project Ga0315274, IMG submission 203700) | Sediment microbial communities from Yellowstone Lake, YNP, Wyoming, USA - YL17G02_20 | ecosystem: Environmental > Aquatic > Freshwater > Lake > Sediment | place: USA: Wyoming | collected...
ATATCCGCGTCCTCACGTCTCTTTGCTAGATTCACACTCATTATTGTTACCTCCTTTCGTAAGCTCGATTTCCACGACAAGAGCGTCGATTGATAAGCCTGCGTCTCGAACTCGTTCCTCGAGTAGCGTCAGCTGAGGCACGAACTCGTACACTTCGAGAAGAGCCTTACTAGCCTGTTGTAGAGTTGTAAGCAGAGCTGCGTTACGCACGCGAACAGCGTCTGCCTGTGCGTCTTTCCATAGAGTCTGGAACTGCTTTATCGCAGAAGGTATTCCTCCGTGCCTCCACGTGGCGGCTAGTCGACGCTGCCAGTAGCTCCTCAGGTCGTCTCCGACTAGCACAGGTGCAGGTGTATTAGTTGTCATCTGTGGACTCCTCGGTCTCTAGCTTCTCGATCTCTGGCTCAGGCGTAGGCGTCGGCTCAGGCCTAGCCAGGTTCGTGGCTTCACGTACTTGCAAGCCTATGTTGTAGCCACGTTGCCAAGCGTTATCCCAGGACTTGTAGAACTCGGCCATAGCCCGGACGATACTAGTGTTAAGCCACGCGTGTCGAGTAGCTTGCCAGTTAGCTTGTCGCTCAACTCTATCAGCTTGCGGTAGTTCGTGCTTCGGCATACTTAGCCTCCTTTCTCTTCGAGCGCTTGTACATACTCTTCGTATGACATACTACCTTGAACGACGATTGAAGTTGAAACTCCCTGTGTCTCTTCCATATCGAAATGCAGCTCGTTTCGCATTGCCGCCCGAATGAGTCCAGCATGGTACCGCATTCCAGAAACGTCAAGAGCCTCAAGGATATTGAGTATCATCTTGACAGTGTCCTTGAACGAGTAGGTGTTCATAGGCCACCAGCTGGACATCACCCGAAGATTGAAGTCGTTTAACCACAGGCAGATGTGATGGTGGGCCTTACGGATATCCGCCTTCGCTAGGTGGCTCACTTTCTTGTCTTCGATCATCCTAGCCAAGTAGTCGCGAGTCTGACGGAAGGCGTACATTAGTTGAGCCTGCTGTGGCTGAAGCTGAGGTTCTACTCCTAACATGGATTCAATACCTCCGCTCGCTTAGCCTGCTCTTCCATTAGAGCTCTTGCTGCAGCTACTAGAATCTCAGATGTACTCGCGAGTCGATACTCGACGACGTCCTGGTCGCCTACCGTACGGTTTATCTGGACGTATAGCGTAGGCGTCCAAAGGAATGTGCCATCGCATCCATCAGGAACGATGTGGTCCATCCAGTCGTCGTCCTCGTCGTCGTCAGGTACTCGCATATCGTTACATTCGGCTCCGTCTGCACAGTGTAGGCAGCCTTCGTCGCTAGGACAAGGCCATAGGAAACCTTCGTCGCCTGGGCGTTTGGGCTCGCTTGGTGCTAGCTCAAGTACAGGCCCAACGTAGGTCTGAGCCGCCCAGCCACCGGCGACACTGAACGCGTTACTGATAGCCTCTAAGGCGTCGTGGACTATCTTGTTAAGTTTGTCCCATATGTTAGGCTCTGGTACAAGCTCGTGTTGCTGGTCGTCCAGATTGCATTCACCAGCGCCGTGGCACTTTGTACAGGCTGCGTCACAGGCTGCTTTATCGTCCGTGAATTTCTGTAGCGCCGCGATGCACTCACCTGGTAGGTTTGGTAGCGAAGCCTCAGGGTCTTCGTCTGGATGCTCCACAGGCTGTCTAGCTAGAGGGACATCATTGATGAGTTCTGTTAGAGCACACTCGCCTACGTCGTCACATTCGTCACAACTTCCGTCGCAGTCTTCTCGTTCTGGCTCTTGTTTTGCTGTCATTGTCTTGCCTTGCCTCCTCTCTTCTACTAGTACTATTACTATTACGACCATTGCAGGCGTCGGGATTTGAACCCTTACTACATTATTTTAAGTCTTCTCCTCGCCGCTCGGCTTGAGGACTAGGAATATGCCTAGTGGACCTGCACGAAACCCGTCGTGCTCGCGCCTGCTCGTTACTAATGAAACCAACCTACGGCTATTGCTAATCGAATGAAGGCGTAGAGGATACCTACAACACCTACTGCGATAACCACGAACCACAGGCAGCCAGTGCAGCTCGCGCAGCCTTCGTAAGGTCGTGGGTCGTCGCCACAGAGCTCAGGGTTAGTCATAATGGTCCCTCCCAGGTCCTCGCCTCGGCTATACCTTGCTCGAGAAGGTCTATACACTCTTTAACCCAAGTAGGGGTCTGTGCCAACGGCTGCCGACGCTCGATTTCGTTTTGCACAATCTCATGTACCTCGTCGTTTCCTCGCTCGAGTATGTCGGCTAGCTGCTTAAGGGGAGCCTCTCGAATAGCTCTCGTAAAGAGCTCTCGCTGTCCATCTGGAGTGAGACTCTCCACGATCTTGCGTGTCCAGGACCACAGGTAGTCGTGCATGAACTCTGACGCACTCTTGCTCATAATGGTCCCTCCCAGTGTGCTCGTTTCCAGTCTTCGAGCTGTAGGGTAAGTTCACGATTACGTGTTTCGAGTTCACAGCGCTGCCGAATGAGCTCGTCGATTCGAGCGTACAGATTGACCACACCCGTGTGGATGTCCAGCTCAGCCTTTGTGGCCGGATGATAGCGCGTTTCGGTACCGAACACTTCGCACACCATATAGATTCGATCGTCTGGTTGTGGCACAGGTTGTGGTACAGGTTGTGGCCTATTAAGTACTCGTCGGAGAACTTCGTTGCTCTTCTGTAGCTCGCCTATGGTATACTCACGACTTCGTAGCGTATCAGTCAGCTTGTTCAGCTGGTCACGTAGTACAAGGTTGTTTAGGGCGTCGTTGTAGGAGCTAAGTGCTGGACTCATGACTCCTCCTTGATATTGGCACAGCACTCGTTACACACTATCTTACCTTGTATTACCCTAGACCACCCACCGCTGTTAGGCGCTTCACTGGTCTTGCCGCACAAGACGCACGACAATCTTTGGGTGTTAGCGTATACTCTTGACGCCTGCCCAAGGCAAGCTACGCACATGTTTCTGTTACCTGCCTGTGTTGCAATCCAACCTAGCGTCTCTCCTTCGGGGATTGGTAGTTCGCAAACCCGACATATTCTACTTGTGTCGTCAATCCTGGAGGCAGGCTCATCGTGCTCCATCTCGTCGAGCATTCTGTATTCTTCTTCCGTTGGTGTCTTCGTCCATCCAGGCGGCGGTACGATGTACTTTCTCATCCCTAGCTTGTGCGCCGCTGCCTCGATTTGAGCATCGGTGGCTTGGCCAAACATTTCTGCGTTAAAGGCAGATGGTTTGAGCCATACATACAGCGTCTCGCCTGGCTCGCTAGTCGAGGCCAGCTTGGTAGCCTCGTCTAGACAGCATAATCGGTCACAGGCTTCACGAAGGGTTAACAACTTCGCTTTATAATTTACCAGTACCTGGACAATTGCCTGGTGAATCTCATTGGACGATTGGGCTGGCTCAGGTGTAGGCGCTGGTCGAAAGGCTTCTTCGATACGATGCTCGATCTCCTTCACAGCCCGCTCTCGGAAGGAGACGTCGTGCATGTCACCACGTGGAGTGTAGGCATGTGAAGCATACGTCACAAGTTCCCAGATAGACATATCTGTGATAGGCTTATCGGATAGCGATAGCGTTTGCGGCTGATAGCCCCAGATAGTACGGTTACGCCAGTCTTCGAGTGCTTTGATTCGCTCCTCCTGAGCACCAAGACGCACGTCGCGCTCGTTTAGAGCCTCTGCGACCATCCGGTTAATAGTGTTGACGAGCTTTTCTGGGTCGAAGTCTGTCATTGTATCCTCCTGCTCTTTCTATGGGTATTGATTTATCGTAACATTCTCTGCATCGATAAATGTTTCCATCATAACAACTAAATGTTACAATGACATCTGGCATACTAAGCACCTTTCCCACAATCTGCACACCTACCTGAAGGAGTAGACTCTGACTGTGGTGCAGGCGTAGGTTCGGTAGGCTTGGACTCGACTGAAACTCGCTGGAGCGCTTCCATAGCAGTTTGTTGGGCCTTCTCGGCCTCGACTTTAGCCCACCACTCGTCGTTCAACTCGAGTAGACGAGCCTGGGTCATTTCGCCTCTGCTCTCGCCCTCACCAATGAACTGTACCTGATAGTCACCGAAGCGCTTGTGCCATTCTACTTGACGCTCTGGACGATGAGCTTCTAGGTCGCCTTTGGCAAAGCCTCCATCGCTGCACAGGTGGTTGGCTAGGCCTTCACCTGTCTCAGCGATAAGAGTGTAGAGTCCTTCGCCAAGGTCGTCAGGCCCAAGGATGTATAGTTTCATCGCTGTCCTCCAGTTTCCTGTGGCCTGTGGGCCCGTAGTAAGCGCAGGTATGAGATGGTCTCACGAACTCTAGGCAATTGAAGCTCTGTACCTAGGTCTTCCCAGACGAGCTGGAACTTAGGGTCGTTGGAGACGATGCGCGCTAGGCCTTCCTGGTTATGGTACAGTAGATGGACTGAGAGTCGTGGCATCCCCACGATCTTGACGGGCCACAGTCCATGTATGTCACATGCAGCTCGCCAGACTATGTATCGGGCCTGGCTAGGTGTCTTTGCAATGACTAGCTCTTTGAGCCGAGAGTCGTAGAACGCGCTGCGAACGAAGTATAGGTTCATACTACCTCCTTGTCCTTGTTCTTGCCTTCTGTTTCAGTGGCCGTGGCCGCGGCTGTGGCCGTGGCCGTGGCCGTGGTTGCTGCTTGCTCTCGTGCAATCAGTTCACGATCGGCCACACAGGCCATGCAGGTAGCGCGCAAGCCGTCGTCTTCATATGCGTCGACTTCGAAGGCACTAATAGGTTTGGCCTGGCCACAGGTGGCGCAGTGTTTGACTAGCTCGATGCCCTCTGCATCCGCTTTTGCCCATCGGCGTTTGAACTTGAACAGGAACTGGTACTTTCGTGAAGCTCTAGATGGTGCGTCTTCTCCTTCCTTCGAAACGAATCCGCCTAGCACAGGTGCAGACTCGGTCTTGATAGGAAATACGTCTTGGAGAACTCGTACGTCGATAGCGTTCTGAGCTTTCTCCATAAAGTAGCAGACGATACAGGTGTCCTCTAGGCCGTCCTCGATTAGGTTACTGATAGCGAACTCAGTAACGGGCTTTGCGGTTTGACAGAGGACGCACTGCTTAACTACTACTTTATCCTGTGCTCCAGCCTCGCGCCGCTTTCGTTGCAGCTCGATGAGTTGAGTACTATTTAGCATTGTTGAGCCTCCTTTCGTTCGTTCGTTCGTTGAGGTCGCGTGACGAGTTGGAATGGTACGTAAAGTGGCCGAGCTTGATTAGGGCCCGTGCGCGTGCACCCGAACTAACTTAAACTGTCCCTATAAGTATACATTATTTCGTGGAAAAAGTCTACGTACCAACGAGGCAATTTCGAGTTTTCGCGCAGCGCAAAATGTATTTGATTTTTAGGGTAGTAGGATGTCAACTTAAATAGTAGGGCGACACAGTTGGTGTATGCTGGGCACATCTACATGCCATACTCTAGTCGGCTGAAGCGTTCAAGGATATGGTGTGTTATATCACTCTACTTGCCACATTTTGACTTTAGATGCCATACGGCGTTATCTAGTGTACGTGGCCCAGGATTGCACAGGTGGTTAGCATTGCCCCTCTGGAATGGCATCACAGGGTCCGGTCGAAGGGCGTCAAGTATGAAATACCTGCAAAGACTTGGCAACAGGCGAGATCGAGTAAGCTTTCCGGAAAGCCATATGTATGTGTGATGTGGTTTTTTTCAATTTGGTCCAAAACGATAGAGTCTAAAGAGATATAGTAAGGCATATAGTATAATCGTACAGTCCATACTCAATTCTGTAGATTCGTCTAAACCAGGAAATACCAAATATATATATACATACATATATACACATATCTATATATATATATATCTATATCCTTATATGCTTACTAGTGGCGCTCTGGTGATTGTAGCGATTGGCCGTGTATGTATGTGTAAAAACGTATAAAAAACAGCAAGGGCAATCCACGGCTCCGAACCTAAGTTATAGCTCCATTCGATTTGAGTCTTCGGTGAATTGTAGATGGGATCAATGAAGTTCGCAATTTTGGGGAAAGTGGACTTGTCCATGATCTTTCCCTTTTGCCGATTCTTATACACCCTGTTGGTAACGGCGCCTTTCGTGTCCGAACTGGAACAAACTCGCTATACCCCTTCCATAGGCGACTCGCCTTGGGCTTGCCGACGATACCAATCATGACAGACAGCACTGTGATGTGCCCAGAAAGAGTACATACTCCGTGTTACCCAGTGGGTGTGTTGTATTAGGCGTTCGCGCACGAGGACTGACCTAGGGCTCTGACGTGAACTGGCGCTTCGTACATCGACAAAGGAAAAGGCGCCAGCCAATTTCTTGGCTGACGCCCTACCTCTCTGAGGCGTCGGACTAGAGCTTGTTGAGCAAATTGCTGAAGTCCGCTGGTACTGCGGGCTCGGTGGTCACGACGGTCTCACCGGGCTCGTTGTCGTCCTCAGCGTCTTCAATCTCTGTATCGCCTGCTGGGTTAGCCGCGGCCTCGACTGAAGCCTTCTCGGTTAGGCTGGCGATAATCGCGTTCAAGACCTGGATGGTAGTAGCCTGGGCAGGTCCTACGACGATCAGATCCTGTACGAGTTTCTTCGTTGCGCGAGCGTGCCGAAGCTGGGTGCCAGAGCTGACGCCGGCTGCACGAGCCTCACCTCTTTCAGGCGGAACAAACTTAGCTAAGGAGGCTTCCTCGATCAGGAGGTGCCCCATCTCATCTCTTTTCCAGGCAATTTGTCCAGCGTGTACGTACTGGCGGGTCCGAGCCGTCGAGCGCCCAATCTTTGTCGCTGCCTGTCGTAATGTGACGAATCCTTCGATACCTGTAGCTGCTGACATAGTTGTGTAGCCTCCTTCGTGTGTACTGTAACTTATGGTAGCCTGGCCTTGCTGACCAGCGAGCCTCGAACCAGAAAGCGTGTGCGTTTATTTCATTGATGCCCTCCTTTCGCTTACTGTTCAATCTTACCTATATAGCATACAACATTTCAGATTGAAAGTCCACGTAACAACGTCGATTTTTCGGATTTTGCGTAGCGCAGTATTTCAGGTTATTAAGGTGCTACCACAAACTCACCTAGCGCCTTCCATATGGTCCTAGCGATTAGCGGTGTAGCAGTTGAGCCCGAGCTTGACCTCTGGTCGCCCAGGAACTGGGACGTTACCACTAGTGGTGGCAATCATCAGCGACTTGCCAGAGCCGCTAGGGGTCTTGGCAACTTTGTCGAGCTCTATCTCGATGACGAGCTTCGAGCCTTGCAGGGACATCTTGATGTTGCTCTGTGGTGTAAGTGTTTCCATGTTACCTCCTTTCGTTAGGAATCGAAACTCGCGTAGCGCCTTCCATATGGGCGCGCCTCCGACTCTGAGGCACCCTCAGCCCATAGCCCTAAGGTCCTGTCCGTTCAATCTAGGTGGCGCGTGTATGGGCCCCTCGCTAGGAGAGGCCCATCGTATCCGACGCCTAGGCGACGTAGAAGCTGGTCATCCAGCGTTCGTGGATCAGGTGCAGGACGTCCGGACCATTCCATCTGGTGATAGCACCGTGACCGTATTGTTGCGCGTCAATCGCCTTATTCAGAAGGCGGTTGCGCTGAACTCCTAGAGTAGCAGGCGGAGCCCAGCTTTCCACGAGCTTGAATCCATCGACGACTCGGAAGATCTGGTAGCCTTTGAATGGTTTGCACATGTTAGCGGGTTTCCTCCTTCAGTATCTCACCACAAGCTTGGCAGACCTTGTATGAGTGGTGCCCACTGTGGAGCCACTTGTAGCTCGTGTGTGGACAGGTTTGACGCTCCATCGACGCGCCCTGGGCCTTCTTCGTGGCCATGGCAAACTTACGACGGTAACTGGTTCGCGTGCTCACTCTGTGCCTCCTTAACTGTTGTGATGTCGACGCTTACGCACTGACCGGTTGTAGGGTGGGCCATCGTAGCACAGGAGATCTTATCGTCGGCCTTGGTGCACCAGTTGATCTTGTAGCCCTTAGCCTTCAGGGCCTCGACTAGCTGGTTCACCACAGTGTAGGCCTCGGCTAAGGTTGTGACCTCCTTGAGCTCGTTGCCTTTCGTACCTGTGGCGTGGAGACGTACTTGGATCATGTTACCTCCTTTCTTCGTGTGTTTCTGCGCGTGCCTCTAAGGCGATTGTCAGAAGGTCCTTAGCTGGAAAGTCGTGGGGAGATACTTCTAGTACGGCCATATGTACGACTATTTCCTCGAGTACTCCTTTAGGGGAGTTACGAAAGCCGAGGTGTAGATGCTGGTACTTCTTATAGTAGGCAGCATAAAACGCATCGAACTCAACTGCGTACGTGGCAAGGATGCTACGTGTGGCCGCCCACGGCTTTCTAGGAACCTGTGGTAAGTTCACTTGACTCCTTTGCTACCCTCTCCTCAAGGAACTGGCCAAGCGTCTTCTGGAACTTTTCCTTAGCCGCTGCTGTGGTGAGATGCCAGCCGTCGTTGTAGAACATGTTACGGATACGGCCAGTCTCGATGTCCAACAAACGCACACGATCCCAACGAACGTGCCTGTGAGTTGATGTGTGCCACTTCTTGATGGTCATGAAGGTGTAGCCTCGCTTTGTGGCGCGCTGGATGTACTTGTCCAATTCTGCTTGTAGGTCCTTTCGCCACTGGGCACCCATCGACCACCCATTAGTTCGCGTAAGCTTAGACATGCTGCTCCTTTGTTGGTACCTGGTTTTGATGAACACGATACGTAGTAGGAAAGAGATGGGTCACATTCATGTACGCTCCTTTCTATTACTCACTATCCAATCGTTACAAAGTTAGTATACATTATTTTGGGAAAAAAGTCCACCAACCTCGGCATGTTCCGGTCAGCGTGGTTTTCTTGCAGAGGAACAAACTATAGCGCTGGTTCCAGCCGGGCCTTTTCTTGGTGCCACAAACTCTGGTAGCCGTTCCAGAGGGTCATGGATTTAGAACCAAGTAACAGCGTAACAATTTATAATGGATATAGAAGTTGATACCACTTGCCATATCGTTGGTACCAACACATGGAGAAGTTGTTGGCGAGTAGTAACAGGATTTGATTCTTATATTTTGCTGAGCGCGTGCCGACACGTTGTTACGTTGACTTTTAGTTTGAAATAATGTATACTATATTTAGATTAACATGAAGTTAATCAACTTAATAGTGTTAAGAAAGAGAGTGACAATAAGTTTAGTAACAAAACATTTTCTCAAGTCATACAGTTCTTGTAGAGTCGAAAGAGTCACAACAGAACAGAGGAGAACAGAAATGAAGCTGATCATTGTTCACGAAGCAGAAAAAGAGTCTGAGCGCACTTTTATTCGTGATCTAGTCTTGTGTCGACTCGATCCTGAGGTACAAGAGTACTTAGACTCACATTCATTTGTACTCGACGAGACACAAGCAGATATGTGCGTGAGAGGAATTGTGTCAATACACAAGAGCGCACATCTGTTCGAGCGAGCAGTTGTAGTGAAACTAAGTGAGGTGTCAGTAGAGTTTGAGCGACCTTCAGGCGACGTAGCTCCTTCAGAGAGAGCAGAAGTTCACTTACTGATAACTCACGAAGTCGAACATGCGTATCCGATACTGAGGACACCAACAAGTGGTCCTGCAGATATCTGTAACGTGTGTATTTGTACAGATGAGTTACAGTTACGACGTTATATCGAAGATGTCAAGACTTTAGTGATGACTAGAACGACGCTAGAAGAGAGGTTGTGCGGAGTCGTGATGACTTTTCAAGACACAGATGATGAAGTTCGTGAGTATGTTTCTGTCATCGATCTGTATCGAGTACATCTCTTTAAGTCGTAACTAGAGTTAAAGAGTACAGAGTTGAGTAGTCGATTCTGTACTCTCTTTATGTCTGTTACTAATTGCCATCGAGCGATAGATTCGTGAGCTGGTTCCAGCGAGGAATTATCTTGACAATTGAAAAGATGTTAGTCGATATTGAAAGATTGAAACTCTAGTAGCTGTAGAGGTTGTTGGTGACAATTGCCAAGCAACCTGTGGGACTGATAACTCTGATCCTGGTTCCAGCGACGGAAGTTCTTTGAGACTCGGAATCGTGTTGATTGAAGAAGTGGTTCCAGCGCAGGGTGTCTGAGTTGACTTGATTTCGATGGTAATCGAACTAGATATCTAGATAGATTGAGACCAACGATGATCGACTGGTCCCAACGAGTATAATGGTACTAGCTGATCTTGGCTGGTTGGCAACCTGTGGGACAATAAACTATGGAGCTGGTTCCAGTGATGATAAAGAAGTTGTTGAGATGATTGTTGAGGTGGTTCCAGAGGTGAGTAAAATGTTGTTGATATAGATTATGAGGGTGGTTCCAGGGGGTCCGAAAACTTGTTCTTAATCAATCTTGTTAACAATGTTAATTCATACAATTTGTTGATCAAGTTACTCAAGAATTGAATGCGCGTTTTTTACTTTGTTGATCAAGTTAATCAAGAATTGGAGCATTGTTTACAAAATCAATCAAGAAACTAGAGAATTTCGA
>Ga0315274_10016153_pt1 | contig 10554 bp, 6 predicted proteins | sample YL17G02_20_MG_FD_203700 | JGI IMG/M metagenome (GOLD analysis project Ga0315274, IMG submission 203700) | Sediment microbial communities from Yellowstone Lake, YNP, Wyoming, USA - YL17G02_20 | ecosystem: Environmental > Aquatic > Freshwater > Lake > Sediment | place: USA: Wyoming | collected...
CTGACGGGCGCCAATGGCCACTTCTTCGACGGCCGCGGCGGCACCAGCACCACCGGCGGCTCCCCCTTCAACGCCACCAACCCTCGCGTCTACAAGGGCGCCAACATCCAGTTCGACGCCGTGCTCAACAAGCTCGGGTTCCACTACCCGCAGGAGCGCATCGGCGTCCTCTGGGAGGACGCCGTCCCGACCATCACCAAGAAGAAGGCTCCCGAGCCGTTCCTGATGCGGATGAACACCTTCGACTGCGTCATGTACCAGCACACCAACCTCGTGCCGGCGGTCTACGAGCTCGACGACTACCAGATCCGCACCACCACCGACATCATCGGCCAGCACATCCACCTGCCGAAGTGGGACCTGACCACCACCGACGGGTCGGCCAACGGCTGGAACTACGAGGACGGGACCCTCTCGCCCGACTCCGTCCGAGAGCGCATCCATGCCATCAACGCCTTCAACCCGCTGGGGACCGGCAACCCGGCCAACAGCAGCGGCACGGGCGCGAATGCGCCGCTCACCTCACTTGGCCACCCCTTCTTCGCCGCCGTGCAGCCCGCCTCGATCTGGACGCCCGACGGCCTGCCCGCCTGGCAGGGCGCGCGCACCACGCTCGAGCGCTGGTTCTCCGACCCGGTGGTGAACGTGGCCGGCGTTCACCGCGGCCTGGGCACCATCTTCACTCACGACCACTACGGCCCGTCCACGCATCAGCAGATCGGCCTCTACGCCACCGTGCTGGTCGAGCCTCCCAACTCCAGGTGGGCGCACAACGAGACCGGCGTCCAGCTCGGCGACCGCGCCATCGTCGGCGACGGCGGCCGCAAGGACGGCGGCCCCACCAGCTGGCAGGCCGCCATCCTCACCGGCGACATCGACGGCGACACCAAGGACGACAGCTTCCGCGAGTTCTACTTCGAGTACACCGACTTCCAGCACGCCTACAAGCCCGGCGTCTACATCGGCCGTGGGCAGAACGGCGAGCGCGCAGCCGACCCCGACGTGAACAGCTTCCGCCTGGCGGTGGCCGCCTCCACGAAGGAGCAGGCCACCGGCCAGCTCGGCAAGCAGGGCGCGTTCCCCGACACCCTCGTCGTGGCCGCGGGGTGCTTCGGTGGCGTGCCGCGCCCCTGCCCGGAGGCCATCTCGGCCGACGACCCGGGCTTCATGGTGGTGAACTACCGCAACGAGCCGGTGGGTTACCGGGTCTACAATCCTGCCGCCGTGGGCCCGGACGGGAAGCTCGGCGCCCAGACCGCCGGCCAGGCTGGTGACCTGGCCTTCGCGCTCCACAGCCGCACCGACCGCGCCATCCCGGCGCTGAACGTCCAGCCCACCGCGGCGACCGTCATCAACAACACCCGGTTCCCGCCGCCCCTGAGCGCGATCACGGCGCTCGCGCCCGGCGACCCCTTCACGCCCATGATGCGCGCCTACTACGGCGACCGCATCCGCATGAAGGTCCAGGCCGGCGGCGACGAGGAATCCCACACCGTCAACGTGTCCGGCATGAAGTGGCTGCAGGCCGGATCGGGCTATGGCTTCTCGCCCAACTCCGGCTGGCGCAACGCCCAGCACGCCGGGATCTCCGAGCAGTTTGCCTTCGCCACGCCGGCAATGCCGCTGACCAATCTGAATCCCAACGTCCAGGCCGACTACCTCTACGCCATCAACGCCAGCATGGATGGCTACTGGAACGGCACCTGGGGAATCTTCCGCGCCTACAACGGGAAGCGGAAGGACCTCTTCCAGCTGCCCAACACAACGGTCCCGCTCAGCATCGCCAACATCAAGAACTTCAACGGCAGTTGCCCGTCGACCGCGCCCATTCGCTCCTACGACCTGACGGCGGTGCTCGCGAACGACGTGCTCGGGAACGCCGTGAGAGCGACCATCGTCCCGCCCGACACCACGCTGTCGCGGCAGCACGCCGGTGGGCCGCTCGTGGCCACCGGCGGGACGCTCGTGTACAACCCCCGGCCCACCTCCATCGCCGGGCTGAACAAGGTGGCCGACGCTGGCGGCGCCGCGTTCCTCCAGGACCCCCACCCGAACGGCGTGCTCCACGACCCGACGGCGATCCTTTACGTCCGCACCGGCGACCTGGTGGCCCGGAGCCCGACCGACGCGCGTTGCCTCGTCAAGGGCGCGCTCACCCCGACCCAGTACACCTGCCCGGTGAAGCTCCGCGACCGGGCCCCGGTCGAGCCCATCGTCCTGCGCGCCGCCGCCGGGGACTGCGTCCGGGTCACGCTGAGGAACAAGCTGCCGGCCAGCATGCCGGACCTGCCCACGTTCAAGCACCTGCCGCCTTCCATCACCCGCGACGCCGGGGCGGTCCCGGCCGCGGTGCTCGCGGGCGGGGACCTCTCCACGTTCAACAACAACCACATCCGGCCGTCGAACTTCGTCGGGCTTCGCCCCGCGCTCGTCGCCCACGACGTCCTCGCCGACGCCGGCATGGTCGTGGGCCAGAATCCGAACACCAGCATCGCGGCCCCGGGGGCCACCGTCTCCTACCGCTGGTACGCCGGCGACGTGAGCGGCGTGCCCGCGACCGGGACGTCCTTCAACCTGGTGGCCACGCCGGTGGAGTTCGGCGGAACGAACCTGTTCCCTGCCGACCTGGTCAAGCAGGGGCAGAAGGGGCTCGGCGGAGCGCTCGTCATCCTGCCTCAGGGATCGACGTGGAACGAGCTCACCCCCGACTACGTGAACGACAACCAGGTGAGCGGCGCCCCCGCTGACTGCAGCCTGGCGTCGGCCGCGACGAACCCGCTCTGCCGCGAGACGCGGACCACCGCCACCGTCAACGGCACGATCCGCGACCTGGTGGCGGTGATGCAGAAGGGCATGAGCCACCGCTACGGGGACGGCGAACCGGTCGAGCAGCTCGCCTCGGAGAAGTCGGTCGCCGAGGACGCCGAGGACTCCGGCGAGATGGCCATGAACTACCGGTCGGATCCGCTCTGGTTCCGCTTCGGTCTGCCACCCAACACCCCGTTCACCGGACCGTCGAGCTTCCGGACCATCGGGAACGCGGGCGACGCCTACTCCAACTCGCTCGTCGGCGGGGATCCGTCGACCCCGGTGTTGAACGCCAGCGCCGGGGGCGAGGCCCGCATCCACCTGCTCGAGCCCACCGGCGCCAACCGGGCCGGCGTGATCACGCTTCACGGCCATGTCTGGCAGCGCACGCCCTACGTCTGCACGTCGAGCTACCTCGGCATCGTCGGCAACTGCAATCCGACCGGCTTCATTCCCTTCGGCAACGGCACGGCGGTCAACGCCGCCGGCCTCACCGGCATCGGGCCGCTCGAGGTCGCCTCGCGGAGCATCGGCGACAACCTCACCAGCATCAACATGGGCGCGCAGGACCAGATCCAGCCCGGCTCGCACTTCACCATCCGCCTGCCCAGCGCAGGTGGGTCGAACAGGGTGCCGGGCGACTACCTGCTCCAGGACCGATCCGGCTTCGGCAACCTGGCCGGAGTGTGGGGAATCTTGCGCGTGAAGTAGCGATCGCGACGGACCCCTGAGGGTGTAAGCGTGCGTTCTCCCGGGAACGCACGCTTACCGTTTCCGGGGGTTCGTGGGACTTGTGGGTCGGCCGGCTCGGAAAGAGACTGGATGGCTGAACCTCGGAGGGGAGACGTAGATGTCGATTCGTGCCGCTTCGCGCGGGGTGATGACGGCCCTGGTGGCGCTCCTGCTCGGGGCCGGCCCCGGGCGCGCCCAGGCGCCGTCCGCCAAGGCCGACCCCGCCGGCCAGCGCCGCGTCGTTCGCGACGGCGTCGCCATCGACTTCAGCATCGACCGGGTGGGCGAGCCGGGAGCGCTGCTGGAGGGGGACCTCGCCGAGGTGAGGTTCCGCATGACCGACATCGCCAGCGGGCGCCCCGTGCCGGGGCTGAAGCCCGCGGCCTGGATGGACATGGCGGGCGTGGTCGGGGGCAAGCCGGGCCAGGAGCGGGAGTGCAAGGACAAGGTGGCGCTCTATCTCCAGGGCAGCGTCGGCATCCGGCCGATGATCGACCTGAACAGCTACTACCTGGTCCTCCTGAACCGGGATGCGAGCATCACGGTCATCGACCCAGTGGTGAGCATGACCGGCAACACCAGCCTGCTCGCCTCGGTGGTCCTGAAGCGCCCCGGCGGCGACTGGGTGAGGAGCCGCGATGGCCGGCGCCTCTACGTCTCGATGCCGCGCGCCGGCGAGGTGGCGGTCATCGACTCGGAGGCCTTTCGCCTCCTCGGCAACGTGACCACCGGCCCGGAGCCGATGCGGCTCGCGCTCCAGGCGGACGGCCGCTACCTCTGGGTCGGGAGCGACGCCAAGGAAGCGGCTCAGAGTGGCGTCACGGTGATCGACACCGAGACGATGAAGCCGGTGGGGCGCGTCGTCACCGGCCGCGGCCACCACGAGATCGCCTTCTCCCGCGACGGCCGGCTCGCCTTCGTGAGCAACCGCGACGAGGGCACGGTCTCGGCCATCGACATCGCCACCCTCCGCAAGGTGAAGGATCTCAAGACCGGTCCGCTCCCGATCGCGATGGCATGGTCCCCGCTCTCCCAGTCGATCTACGTGGCCGACGGCAAGGCCGGCACGGTCGCCGCGATCGACCCCTCCCGGCTCGAGGTGATCGCCCGCATCCAGGCCAAGCCCGGCCTGGGACCGATGCGCTTCTCCCAGGACGGCCGCTGGGGCTTCGTGGTGAACCCGGCGGAGCGGTCGGTGTTCGTGGTGGACGCGGCGGAGAACCGGCTCGCCCACACCATTCCCGTCGACGGGAAGCCCTACCAGGTTGCCTTCACCCGCGCCTTCGCCTACCTGAGGCTCCTCGACTCGGAGCACGTGAAGATGGTGAACCTCCAGAGCCTGGGAGCGGGGAAGAAGCCCATCGTGCAGACCTTCGGCGCCGGGACAGGCGCGCCCATGGCGGCGGGGGAGCTGTCCCTGGCCGACACCATCTCGCCGGCCTCCACCGATGCCGCGGTCTTCGTGGTGAACCCCGCCGACAGCACGACCTACTTCTACATGGAGGGGATGAACGCCCCCATGGGAAGCTACGGCGGCTATGGCCACGTGGTGACGGCGGCGACCGTGGTGGACCGGAGCTTGAAGGAGGTCGAGCCCGGGGTCTACGCCGGCAAGGTCAAGATCCCCGTGGCGGGGCGCTACGACGTGGCCTTCCTCCTCGACAACCCGCGCGTGCTCCACTGCTTCTCCGCCGACGCGCTCTCGAACCCGGCCCTGAAGAAGGGGCTCGGGGACGTGGCCGTGGACTTCATCGACTTCCCGGCGAAGGCGGCCGCGGGCTCGTTGGTGCCGATTCGCGTCCGGCTCACCGACCCGTCCACCCGGGAGCCGCGAAACGGCCTGGCCGACGTGAGGGTGCTCTACCACGCGGTGCCCGGCGGCCCGAAGTCGGAGGCGGTGGGGATCGCGAAGGGCGACGGCGTCTACGAGGCCGCGGCCCGGGTGGATCGTCCCGGCGCCTGGTACTTCTTCGTCTCCGTGCCATCACTCAAGGTGAAACCAAGCACCGTGCCGTACCGGGGCCTGCTGGTCGAGGCCCAAGGGGAAAAATCGCCATGACCCGTTCCTCCCGGATCCTCTCCCTCGCGCTGGGATCGCTCCTCGCGTCCGCAGAAGCCCGCGCCGAGGACCCGGCGCCTCCTTGCCACGACGCCCACGCGGTGACGGCCGATGCAAAGCCCTCCGCGGCAGCCGATGCCCGGGTGGAGGTCCCGGACGTGGAGCTCGTCGACCAGGACGGCAACCCGGTCCGGCTCCGCTCGCTCCTCTCCGGCGACAAGGCGGTGATCGCCGACTTCATCTTCACCACGTGCACCACCGTCTGCCCGGTGCTGTCCGGCATCATGGCCCGGATGCAGGACAAGATCGGCGACCGGCTAGGCAAGGACGTGACCATGGTTTCGGTGACGGTGGACCCGGCGCGCGACACTCCGGCGAAGCTCAAGGCCTACGCACGGAAGTGGAAGGCGCGCCCGGGCTGGGTGTGGCTGACCGGGTCGAAGGACGTCGTGGACCGCGTCCTGAAGGGCATGGGGGCCTACACCCCGAGCTTCACCGATCACCCGCCCATGGTGCTCGTCGGCGACGGCCGCACCGGCGCGTGGACGCGCTTCAACGGATTCCCGAACCAGGGGCTGATCCTCTCCCGCGTGGACGAGATCACCGCCGCCGGTGGCGGGAAAACGGTGACCGCAAGGAAGGGGGAGTGACATGAGCCGCCTCGTCCGGCTGCTCGCGGTCGTCCTGGTCACCGCGCTGGCCGCCCCGGCACCTCTGGCCGCCGAAGGGCCGCCGGCCGCGACCGCCGAGACTCGCCGGGCCAAGGCACGCGACTACTTCACCGACACCGTGCTCGTGAACCAGGACGGCAAGCAGGTGCGCTTCTTCACCGACGTGCTCGACGGCAACGTCGTCGTCCTGAGCTTCGTCTTCACCCGCTGCATGGAGGCCTGCCCGCTCATCTGCCAGAAGCTGAACGGGGTCCGCCGGCAGCTCGGCGAGCAGTTCGGCAAGGTGCGGTTCGTATCCCTCAGCGTGGACCCGCAGTTCGACACCCCCGCCGAGCTCACCCGCTTCGCCGCGAAGATGGAGGCGGTCTATCCGAACTGGACCTTCCTCGGCGGAAAGAAGGAGAACGTCTCGTTCGTGCTGAAGCGGCTGGGAGAGTGGCCCGACGAGCCCGGCGACCACACCACCGCCTTCATGGCCGGCAACGTGCGCACCGGCCACTGGACGAAGATCCGCCCCGACATGCCGGCGGCGGCGATCGCCGAGACGCTCCGCCGGCTCGCCGCCGAGGACCAGCCCGATGCCGAAGCCTCGCCCACCCCCCGCGCCGCCAACTGACGGCCACGGCTCCGGCCGGTCGCGATGGAAATGGGTCGCCGGAGGCCTGGTGCTGGCGGCGCTTGCCGGCGGCGCATGGCTGCTTGCGGCGAGGTCCGGACTCGTGGAGCAGGCGGCCACCCCTTCGCCGCGACCCGGCGACCCTCCGCCCCGGAGGCTCACCGCGCTCGAGATCGCCGATCCCCAGGAGTCGAGGCGCGTCGCCGAGCTCGAGGAGCGTCGCGAGCGCTACGACTCGTTTCGCAGGGCCTTCAGCGAGGACAAGCCGCCCTCGCGGGCCTCTGCCGCCCGGCTCGAGCCGGCGCTTCGCGCGCTCTGGCCCGGGGGTTCCGTACGCTGGACGCTCGCCTGCCTGGGGCAGGTCTGCCGGGTCGACGTGGCCGCGCCGGTGGCCTCCTGGCATCCCCTGCTCGCTGCCGACCCTGGCGTGAAGAAGCTCGCGGAGCGCGTCGTCGTGGACCCCGACGGTGCGGAGACGCCTGCCTACCTGGTCCTGGTGGGGGAGAACGCCGTCCCAGGTGACGACGTGCTCGCCGCTGTCGAGGAGGACTTCCGCGTGTCGAGCGACGCCCGCGAGTGCCTGAGCCGCGCCGGCGCCACCGGCAAGGTCGAGTACGAGTTGCAGGTGGACACCTCGGGCTACAGCTTCCGGCAGCAGACCGACCTCCCCTACGCCATCGTCGACTGCGTCGATCGGGTGCTCACCGAGATCCTCGATAGCCACCCGCCGCCGAAGTCGGTGCGGACGACGTCGCGCACCTTCTCGATCCGGCGCTGACCTCCATGCGCGCCACCCCCCGCGTCGCGGCGCTCCTGGCTGGCGCGGTCCTCGCCGCGGCGGCGCTGCTCGCCTCCGGAGCTCGGGCCGCGGAGCTCCGGCCCGAGGAGCGCGCCGGCAAGAAGATCTACCTCGAGGGCGAGAGCCCTTCGGGGGGCGAGATCACCGCCCGCATCGGCCGCGACGCTTCCGCGTTTCCCGGATCGGTGGCCGCTTGCGGCAGCTGCCACGGCGCCGACGGCCTGGGACGTCCCGAGGGCGGCGCGCTGCCAACCGAGGTGACCTGGTCCGCGCTGGCGAAGCCCTACGGCCACGCCCATCCCAACGGCCGCAGGCATCCGGCCTACGACGCGCGAAACCTGGCGCGCACGATCCGCGAGGGGGTCGACCCTGCGGGCAATCCACTCGACCCGGTCATGCCCCGCTACTCGATGCCCGACGCCGACATGGCGAGCCTCCTCGCCTACCTCAAGGTCGTCGATCGCGACCTCGACCCCGGGATCGGGAAGGGCTCGGTCCGGATCGGCACGGCCCTCCCCGAGAAGGGCAAGCTCGCCGACGTCGGCTCCGGCATGCGGAAGCTGCTCGCGGCGCGCATCGCGGAGCTGAACCGCGGCGGCGGGGTGAACGGCCGCAAGCTGGAGCTGGTGGTGGCGGGGTACGATTCCGACGCGGGCGACGGGCTCGACGCCGTGAAGCGGCTCGTCGGAAAGGACCGCGTGTTCGCGCTGGTCTCGGGCTTCTTCCCGGCGGCCGAGGGGAAGGTGGCGGCCTACGCCGAGTCGGAGAAGATTCCGCTTGTGGGTCCCTTCACGCTCTTCGCCCGCCAGCCCGAGTCGGTGAACCCCTGGGTCTTTTATCTAATGGGCGGCCTCCGGGAGCAGGCCCGCGTCCTCGCCGCCTACGCCTGGCGGGACCTCGGCATCGAGCCGGCGCTGGTGGCCATCGTCCACCCGACGGACGAGCGTGCTGCCGACGCGGCGGCCGCGGCGAGGGCCCAGCTTGGCCCGAGGGGAGGCCAGGCCGAGATGGTCGGATACTCCGGCGCCGTTCCGGAGCCGGCTCTGGCGGCTCGCCTCCGCGACAGGGGCGTCCGGGCGGTCCTCTTCCTGGGGAGCGACGCCGAGCTCGCCGCCTTCGCGCGGTCGGCCGACGCGGCGGGGTTCGCCCCCTACCTCCTCGCCTCAGGAACGCTCGCGGCGCGGGCGGCCACACGGGCTCCGCCGTCGTTCCAGGGGCGCCTCCTCCTCGCATACCCAAGCATCCCCTCCGACGAGAACCCGGCCGCCGCCCGCGAGCTCGCCCGGCTCCGCTCGCAAGCGAAGATCGCCGACCACAACCGCGCCTCGCAGGTGGCCGCCTTTGTCGCCTTCGAGGTGCTCGTCGAGGGGCTTCGGCGCACCGGTCGGAACCTCTCGCGGGAGCGATTCGTCGCGGCGCTGGAGGGGCTCTACGACTTCGAGTCCGGCCTCCTCCGGCCTCTTCGCTACGGTCCGAACCGGCGCGTCGGCACCCTGGGCGGATACGTGGTGGCGATCGACGTGGAGAAGGGGTCGTTCTCGACCGTGGGCGACTGGAGGGCTCTCGAGTGATCGCCAGGCATCCAGGAGCCACTGCCTGGCTGGTGGCTGCGACCGTGGCAGCCCTCCTGCTCGCGACTCCCGTGCCCGCTCTCGCCCAGCACGCCGGAGACGCGGTTCGGGTGAACGGCGTGGGCATCGCCAACGAGCGGCTCGACCGTTTCCTCGTCGAGTACCTGGCGCAGAAGGGAAGGAACGCCCAGGCCATTCGCCATCCCGGGGCCTACCGCCAGTACCGACGCGAGGCGCTCGACCAGCTCATCGACGACGAGCTGCTCTGGCAGGAGGCGGCGCGCCTCGGCATGACCGCCGGGAGGAAGGAGGTCGACGCCGGGGTGGCCGAGGGGCGGGCCCGCTACAAGACCGCGGACGAGTTCGCGCGGCGCCTGGAGCAATCCGGGCTCACGGAGGCGACCTACCCGCAGCACGTGAAGCGTCAGGCCTCCATCCAGCACCTGCTCGAGCGCAAGGTGCTGAAGGGTTTGCGCGTGACCGACAGGGAGGTCCACGCCTTCTACGCGGGCAATCCCGACAAGTTCACGACCCCGGAGCAGGTGCACGCCCGGCACATCCTCATCCAGGCCGACAGCGCGACGTCCGCCGAGGAGCGGGCCCGCGCGCGCGCGACCGCGGAGGAGATCCTGGCAGTCGTCCGGACCGGCGCCGACTTCGAGGCGCTCGCGCGCGAGCGCTCGCAGGACGCCACCGCGGCGCAGGGCGGTGACCTGGGCTGGGTGGCTCGCGACAAGATGGTTCCCGAGTTCGAGGCGGCCGCCTTCGCGATGCGCCCCGGCGAGGTGTCGAGCCTGGTGGAGACCGTCTTCGGATTTCACGTCATCCGCGTCGAGGACCGACGCGGAGGGGAGCCGGTGCCCGAGGCGAAGGTCCGCGAGGAGATCCGAAAGCACCTCCTCGGGGAAAAGCAGAAGGCGGCGGTGCGGGCGACGATCGACTCGCTGCGCGCCAAGGCCCGGATCGAGTTCGCCGAGCCTCCCTGAGCGGCGACGTCAGGCGCTCCGGCCCGGCGGGCGCCAGCGCCGTATCCCCGCCAGCCGTATCCCCGCCAGCCGCATCCCGGCGTCGAGCCGCTGCCCGGGCTCGAGCCGCCCGGTTCGTCGCAGCGCCTCCTCGATGAGGGGCCGGCTCTTCGGATCGCCCCAGCGGATGAGCGCCTTCTGCGTGCGCTTCTCCCGCATGTCGCGCACCACGTGGACGGGCTTGCCGCTCATGGGGTGGTAGCCCGACCACTGGATGTCGGAGGCCAGCGTCATGGGGGTGGGCATGAAGTCCTGAACCTGCTGCGGCTTCCA
>Ga0315274_10016154_pt1 | contig 10553 bp, 8 predicted proteins | sample YL17G02_20_MG_FD_203700 | JGI IMG/M metagenome (GOLD analysis project Ga0315274, IMG submission 203700) | Sediment microbial communities from Yellowstone Lake, YNP, Wyoming, USA - YL17G02_20 | ecosystem: Environmental > Aquatic > Freshwater > Lake > Sediment | place: USA: Wyoming | collected...
TATGATCAGTGCCCCATCTCCGCGCAGCACAGCCACCCGACCCAGGGCGTGCAGGAGAATCATCGCGGCATCATACGTGTACGCAAGATACTGGCGTGTCCCTGCTGGGGGCTCTTGGCCGGTCCGATTTCGGTAGTCCGTGTAGAACGCCTGCACCGAGGGCAGCGCGTCAATGTAGGCGTCTGAGCCCAGGCCCTCCTCGACGATCTGCGCGTCGTTGAGCACGGTGCGATTGAACACCGTTGCACCAAACGAAGGCACCTCCGGCCACGTCGCAGAGGGCGACACCACTACGATTCGAGCAGCCTCGTAGGCCGGCAGCCCACCGATGGCACCGACCGAACACACGGGGCCCAGGACGGCGACAACCTGTGCATCGGCCACAACCTCGCTTGCCACGCTGGTGCCGCCTGACTGTGCGCATTGGTCATCGTAGTTCACCAGTTCGGTCGCAAAGCCCGCTGTCGACCCATGGTCTTCGATCGCCATGTGCGCGGCGGCCTGCATGGCATGGAAGAGATCAACCACGGCCGGGAAGTCGCCGCTCTCGGGTCCCACCACCGCAACCCGAATCGCTTGCCCGGGAGGCACAACGACCTGGCTGCCGGGCTGGTGCCAGGGGCAGAGAGACTCGTTACCTGGTGCGCAGTATTCGACGCGTCCGTCGATCATCGTCATCAGCACCTGAATGTTGGGGACCCCTTCGACAGGCACAGCCAGCGGGTTCTCGGACAGGATGACCAGGTCAGCCCATTTCCCTGGGGCCAGGCTGCCCTTGAGGTTTTCCTCGAAGGTGGCCCATGCACCGTTGATGGTAAGCAGTGGCAGCGCCTGTTCCACGGTGATGGTCTGCCGGAGCATCCACGGCTCGGGCGATGGCACCCCTGTGCCGACCCGCGTGGCGGCGTCGAACAACAACCTCAGCGGCGAGGCGCAGGGAGCACCTTCCAGCTCCGGCGCAGCATACCAGGGCCAGTCGCTGCCGCCGGCCGTCGGCACACCTGCCGTCAGCAGGTCGCGGTAGCGATAGACCAGATCCACCCTACCTGTGCCATAGCAGGTATAAAGGTTGTCGAACTCGATTTGTGGAAAGTCGTTTGGGAAGCGCAGTTGGATCGAAGCAATGATACCCAGGTCGCGCATGCGCTGCAACTGGTCATCCCGCAGAAAGAGCACGTGCTCTATGCGGTGGCGGTGCCGGCCGTTTGTCTCCCCTTGCAAGGCGTTCTCAAACGCGTCCAGCACCATCTGAAGGCCAATCTCTCCAGTCGCATGTATGGCGACCTGCCAGCCCGCCTGGTGGGCCTGCATCACCGCGGCGTCTAGCTCCCCCTGTGTAAAGTTGACCCGACGACAGTAGTCATGATCCACGAAGATCTTGATACCGGCCAGGCGCACTCTGGGGCTGAGGTAGGACAGTGGCTCGTACTGCTGATACCAGTGCCCGAACCATTGATCCTGGTAGTTGATGGGGAGGTAGGCGTTGACCCGCAGGCGGAGCTGCCCCGCACCGTCCAGCGCGAGCAGATCATCGAGGTCTCCTTGACTGACAAACAGCTCGTTGATGCTGGTCCAGCCCTGCTGAATCGCGTACTGGATGGCATCCGTCTTCCTCTGGAAGCCCCCAACGTCGGCATCACCAATCCAGTGAGCGTGTGAGTCGACGAAACCTGGTAACAGCGTTCTACCACCCAGGTCGACGACTTCTGTCTGCGGTCCTTGCAGAGCGAGGATCTCGGTGTCGCTTCCCACCGCCAGGATGAGATCCCCCCGGATGGCAATGGCCTGTGCGTTCCAGGAGTTGCCTTCCATGGTGAGCAGCGCTCCGTTGTGGAAGATCACATCTGGGGTCGACAACGCCGTCGGCGTGGGCGTTAGGGAAGGGCTGGGGCGCTGGTTTCTGCATACGACGGGCAGGTAGACAGCGCGCGTCAGCGGGTCGAGCAACCGACCGCGGTCGGCATCTGGGGCATGCGCCAGGGAAGTTCTCACTAGCAGAAGGGCAACTAGTACGATGGCCAGGCAGATTGCTGGTCTTCTCGTCTCAGCCATTGTGACAAGACTCCCTTCTTGGAGCATGGGGACCTGACATTGCGCAGATCCATCCCCCCGGCATGAGCAGCGTGCGCAGCCTTGGCTATTGCAGTGCTCGCGGGGTTGAGCATGGCCTATTCTACCACACAAGCGCGCTGGCGTGAAAAGGGGGGGGCCAACTCGCCAGGCATGCTATCGGCCACGCAGGCAGGCCCGAAAAGCGAGACTGCCGACCTGGACTCAAAGGTAGGAGGAGGCCGTCAGCGCGCGGGTGTTGCTCGCCCGCTGCCGATTGCTCGCGGTGCCGCGAAGCTCCTGCTTTTGGCTGCCTTGCACGTATTGTCAAGTTGTGGTAAGATACAGGCGTTGCAGGGGAGCGGCCCGCAGGCACGGTTGGCCACGAGATGTTGGCAGGAAAAGCGAGATGTCCGCGCCATTGCTGACCACCAAACTCTATATCTCACTTGTTGGGCCCGAGTATGTGTCCCGGCCGCGCCTGATCGACCGCATCTACATCCACATCGAAGTGCCACGCGTCGAGTACACCGACGTCTTCGCGGGGCGAACGGCAAGCTCACCGACGAGCGGCTGGTCGAACCCAGCGCCAACCTCCGCAAGCGCATCGAGCGCGCCAGAGAGGTCCAGCGGCGGCGCTTTGCCGGGGCCCTGGGCGGCGTGTGCGGCGACCTGCCCCTGCTGTGCAACGCCGACATGGGCCCTGCCGAGGTGCGCGAGTTCTGGCACCTGGACGAAGCGGGCAAGAACCTGCCCTTAGGTGCCGCCGGCAGTTGCGCGGGGCTGCTTACCCTGTCTCGGTACGACCCTGTCCCAGGACGACAGGACTGGGGCAGGACTGAGGCGTCCCGCGATCTATTTGGGAGTGCGCTCCGCCATGCAGCAACTGGGCATGAGCGCCCGCGCCTTCCACCACATACTCAAGGTGGCGCGCACCGTGGCCGACCTGGAGGGCGTACCCGAGATCAAGACGCATCATCTAGCCGAGGCCATTCAGCATCGCCCTCGCAGACAGATGTGATGGCCAGCTGCCCGCGGCACGCTTCGCGACAGAGGGAGTCGTATCCTGAAGCGTGGCAGGAGCAATGTCCCACAGACCTCGGAGACAGCTATCATCGGATGTCATGGAGTAGACGAAATGACTGTCATATCTACCGTAATCACTCGATACTGTACCGTCCACGCCTCAGACTCACTCATCACCGAATTGCAGTCAGACGGCAGCGCTGTTCCGGTAGAGTGGGAACAGTCCAAGATCATCCCTGTTCGTCACTGGCGCGGAGCAATGGCATATTGGGGGTTGGCCAAGTATGACGCACACAAGTGGTCAACATTGGACTTCTTGCGGAAGCAGGCCAACACTGCCGACAGCTATGGCTCGGCTGAGGAATTCGCCCAAGGCTTGAGTCAGAGACTGCAGGCCGCTATCACTGGAATGCCTTTTGTGGAGCCTATGCAGGCTGGCATTGGGATTCATTTCACAGCCTACGAGTACAGAGGCGGCTACTGGATACCGGAGCTCTTCCTAATCTCCAACTGGGTTGATACATCTTATCAATCACTGCGTTCTGGAGGAGTAGGCGTTTCTCGAGAGACCTACAGCACCGTTGCTGCCGTTCCAGCGAAGCAGGAGCACAGGGAGGTTCAATTTCGACTCCAAGTGCATGAGCATCTTCACCGGCAAGATGGGATGCTCATGTACAACAACGGCGATCCTGTTATGTTCACTTCCGCAGCCAATGCAATGCTTGCCATGTTTAGAGCGCTCGCACAACGAGGCAAGCTGGCCGGTGCTGGGAAGGTGCAGACATACTTGGCAATCGCTCGACGCCCCATAGAGGTGGTCTCCAAGGCACAAGTGGATTTCTGTCATGAAGGAGCGCGTGTTGTTGGCGGCAAGCCCCATGATCTGGCCATCACGCCGAACGGTGAATACCTATCAACAACAGGTGACGCATAGTCCTTCCCGGCTGCTCACGGTCAAAAGACCGAAGCGGCTTGCGGCGGAAAGTGCGCAGTGGCAAGCAAGCCGGCCAATAGCTCCTCTGGCTGCGCAGAGTAGGCAATCTCGTAGAGCAGCGAGTTGAGCACGCCACGTTCTGAGTAGCCAATGACTTTCATTGCCCCTCCTCAGATCCCTCATAGCAGCGCTCCAGCAGCCAGAGGCGCACGCACGAGCGGCGGAACGAGGGCCCCCAAACGAGTTCGCCTGCCGCACGGACAGTTGAGCCCACGCTAGTCAAGTGGCTTCAGCAGCTCCAGCAACTCCTCCCTGCTCCACTGCATCTGCTGTCCCGTTGCGGCTCCAATGACACGGTCAGAGATGTCGCGCTTCCGCTCGAGCATGTCGGCAATCTTCTCCTCCAGAGTGCCGAGAGTGAGGATGCGGTGCACGTACACCGTCTTCTGCTGCCCGATGCGGTGCACGCGGTCGGTGGCCTGATCCTCTACCGCGGGATTCCACCAACGGTCGACGTGAATCACGTGATTGGCCGCGGTCATGCTCACGCCGTGGCCAATGGCCTGAAGGCTGCAGAGAGCTGCCTGGACACCGCCCTCGTTGAACTTGTCGATGAGTGACTGCCTGTTCACCGTTGACCCGTCGAGACGGAGCCAGCTGAGCCCGCATTCACGCAAAGCGATCTCGAGAAGGTCCAGAGTGGACAGAAAGTGCGTGAAGACAACGGCACGTTCGCCGTCCGCGACAATCTCCTGCAGCTTGTCGAGTACCATGTCGAACTTTTCCGACCTGCCTTGCACTGGATGCACCTGCCCGGTGATGATCGCCGGGTGGTCGCACACCTGCTTGAGTTTGGTCAGCACGGGCAGGACTGAGGCGGCATAGTTGATGGCCGTACCCCTGCCTATCGCGTCCCGGACCGGCGCCCCGTACTGCTCCTGTATCTGGCCGTAGAGGGACTTCTGCTCTGCGGTCAACTCGCACCACTCGTCCATGTTGATCTTCTCCGGAAGGTCTTTGGCCACCTCGGTCTTTAGACGACGCAGGAGAAACGGACGGATCCGTGCGCCCAGCCGCTTGGCAGCCGCATCATCCCCGTCCGTGATCGGCTCCTCAAACAGGCGGGTGAAAGTCCCGCGTTTGCCCAAGTGACCCCTCATCAAAAAGTCGTACATCGACCACAGTTCAGCGGGGCGGTTCTCGATGGGCGTTCCACTCAGTGCGATGCGATGCACCGCACTCAAGGATTTTGCCGCAACGGTGCGTTTGGCATCCGGATTCTTAATGCGCGTGGCCTCGTCCAGAACCAAGAAGAGCAGGGGCACTTCCTCGACCACGTCAATGTCGCGGGCAATGGTGTCGTAGGTGCTGACAAACACGGTCGGCGTGGATCGCTTCCAGGCAGCCATGCTCCGCCCGGGGCCCACGTACTCGTACGTCCTGGCCCGGGGGATGCACCGTCCAATCTCACGCGTCCAGAACCGCACCACCGACTTGGGGCACACGACCAGGCTATGCTGTGTGACGTCCTTCTCTCGATAGGCCAGAGCCATCGTGACAATCGTCTGGATGGTTTTGCCCAGCCCCATGTCGTCTGCCAGAACGCCGTGCAACTGGTGCGTAGACAGCCAGCGCAACCAGTGGATACCAGCGCGCTGATACGGGCGAAGGGCAATGCCTGATGCGGCCAGCATAGACTCCATGTCCGCTGGCAGGGCAAAGCTGGGGTCGGCCTTGAAATCGGTTATCTCCTGCAGGAAGCGCGCGTATTGGGCGGAAACCTCACGAGCGCCGCCTATCCCCTGAATGGACTCCTCGAGAGACTGTACGCGCATGGCCGGCAGGCGGTAGCCCCCCGGCGTCGTCTCGGCGCCGATTCCCTCCAGCCACTTGTCGGTCGACTCAACTGCCGATATGTCCCGTCGAATCCACGTATTGGCGTCTATTTGAATGTACGGCTGGTTGGCCTTTCGTATCAGGTCGGCGGGCAGCTCATACTCTCCAGCCACATAGTCGATCTGAAAGCTGAGCCATCCGGTCGCACCGGTGTCGACTCGCACGCGGGGCTGGAGGCGCGACTCGACAATATGAATGGACTGGGCGCGATCAGTCAACACAACACCCATTTCGCTCTGGAGCAGAACCAGGTCTCTCTTGAAGAACTCCGGAATATGGTCTGGGGCAATGGTCGTGCGGACCCGCTCCAGCCACTCTTTCACGCGCGCGCCAAGTCCCCCGCCGATGGGGTAGAAAGCGTCTCCGATCCGATAGTACTGTCCGTCGGCGGTGCTTTTGATCTCCGTCTGTGGCACTACCTCATCGCTGCCCGGCTCGCCGTACCCGGCTGTGACTGTGAGACCCTTGGCCGGGTCGTAGTCAACCGAAGACACTGCGTCGAGTGGCTGGTCATGGACGCAAAGCCGCTGGGCGCGGGGTGTCTCACGGAGCTGACTGTGCGTTCTAAGGTAGCGCAACACTGGGGGGCACACCTCGAAAACCATCGTGCGGTCGGCGTCTATCTGGGGATTGAGCGATCGCAGTGCGAGCAGGGTCTCCAGGCTGGCGGGATCGACGACGTAGCGACCCGACTCCCGTTCAACCACATAGCCGTAGCTCCACAGATTGGCAACATCGGGGCGCTGCACTCTCTCCCCATCCAGGGTCATGTAGACCTGCACCACGTGGCACCCTTGTGGGTCCAGATCCAGCGTGAACTCCAGGGGAACCGCCTGAAGCCGGGAGCGGCGAAACCGTTCTCCAATGCGACGTAGCATATCAGCCCCCATACTCACCAACAAGGGTCTTGAACCACAAAGGCATCTGCCCCCACTCGGGGAAAGTGCCTTGCAGGTACTCGTCTACGACCGAAGAGGCCTCTTTGTCGCCTTTGTACGCCCGCCAGAGGTTGCGAGTCTTCACCCGACTCAGCCTGTCCCGCTCGGTGGCAGCCTCATCCCTGAGCTGGTTGAGAGCCATGTACTTCCGAGCCATATCATCCAGCTCGTTCTGGAGCCGCAACAGCTCGGCACTGTACTTCTGGCTGATCGCTTCCTTGCCAGGGAAGTCCTGTTTCCCTAGGTGCGGCAGCTGCTGGGTCCACTTCGTCACCCACACGCGGATGCTATATGCCCGCTGGTCACCGATGCCGTACACGCGATCCGCTCGGCGCAAGCTCTCCAATGTGCCATCGAAACACGTTGCCATCAGCCTGTCGCGCAGTATCAGGCCGATGCCATGGACATCCGTGAGATGGTTTTGCGCAATGCAGTAGCATAGGGCAAGGCCAAGCTCCCTGGATCGCACCGCGTCGATGTCCTTGATCTTGGCTTGGAGCGAGCTCTGCTTCGGCTTGAGCTTCATGATTGTGGAGTCGAGAACTTTCATGGACCGCCGGATCATCCGCAGGTGCTGGGTGCCCCTGGCCCGGCGGTAGTCCCTGCGCGCCCGAGCCGCCGCGCTGACCTCGCACAACGCCGCCGGCAGCGCCAACGTCACGAACAGCACCACCAGTACCGCGCCAGCAACCAAGGCGAGTACTAAATAGCTGTAGTCAAACTGCGATAGCCAGGTGCCAACGTTGTTTGAGCCAAACATCAAACCCCTCCGAGACAGTGCGTTGGCGTTGCGACCGACCGCGTCCGCCTCGCCAATCTCACATGCCTCGCATACCACTCGAAGAGCCAGGAGTAGGCTGGGTTATCCTAGGGCCTCATCTCCACCATCACGCGCCAACCTGTCGTTGGGTCGGCTCTGGCTCGTCAAAGAGGCGGATATACGCATCGTATCGGAACCTGCGATGGCGCTTCTGGCCCGTGTACTCTGTCAAAATGCCCTGCTCGACGAGTCTGCGAACCAACTGATTGGCTGCAGGATACGAGGTCCCGGTGACTCTCCGCACCTGTTCAACTGAGATGATCGGATGCTCGTACAAGTGCTCCAGAACTCGATGGCCGTTGCCAGCGGCGCGGCCGAGATGCTCGGTGATGAGCATGCGATGATCTTCGCGCAGCGTCAGGATACGCCGCGCCGTCTCGGTAGCCTGGGCGCTGACCTCGGCCACCCCGCGCAGGAAGAACGCCAGCCATCCTTCCCAGTCGCCCCTGTCACGAATGGTCTGCAGGCGATCGTAGTAGGCCTGTCGGTGGCGCTTGAAGTAGTACGAGAGATATAGAACGGGTTTGAGGAGGACCTCGCGCTCACACAACAGGAACGTGATCAGCAAACGCCCTACGCGGCCATTCCCGTCGAGGAACGGGTGGATGGTCTCGAACTGGGCGTGGGCCAGGCCAACCTTGACGAGCAGCGGAATATCGTCGTCCTGATGCAGGAATTGCTCAAGAGCGGACAGAGCCACGGGCACTTCTGAGGGAGGCGGAGGCACGTATGTCGCCTCTGCCAGAGTGCACCCCCCCGGGCCGATCCAGTTCTGGCTGCGTCGCAGCTCTCCGGGCGCCAGGCGCGAACCTCGTACGCCGGCCAGCAGCCTTTCGTGGATCTCCCGTATCAGGCGCACTGAGACGGGAAGATCCTCCAGGCGACTCAGGCCGTACTTGATGGCATTGACGTAGTTGACCACCTCAGCCACATCACGGGGGCGGTCCGCCGAGAGCACTTGGGCCTCGGCGGCGAGCAGGTCCTGCAAGGAGCTCTGCGTCCCCTCTATCTGACTTGACAACACCGCCTCTTTGCGCACATACATAAAAACGAAAAGGTCGGGATTGGGGAGAGTCTGGATGGACCCATCCAGACGTCCCAGGGCACGGTCAGCCTGCGACAGCAACGCCTGCAACGATCCGGTGAGGGCAACCGCGGGCTGCGGCGGCAATGGCGCTGGAATGAAGGCGCTGTAGCCCGCGCTTTGTCGCACGTAACGACCCGCGCGATAGTGCGTATCTTTGTTGGCCATGTGTTGCTCTGCCTTTCCCATAGCGCAGCGCGGCTTCCATGATAAAGGCTGCCTTTAGCACAGTTGGGCCTTCTCCCTGTGCCAAAGGCTGCCTTCAGGAAGGATCGGCGCCGCCCGCGATAATCTCGTCGAGCAGCCCCTCTGTCTCCTTCTGCAGAGCCAGAATGTGCGCCCGGATCTCCTCCAGCGTCCGCAATGGCTGCGGCCTGCAATAGTAGCGGGTGAAGGTTCCCATGTCGCGGCAAGGGCTTCTTGATGAAGGCAACCTTTAATACAGACTGCATCGTGCCTCATGCTAAAGTCTCCCTTTAAGAAGCATCGACGTTGCCTCCTAGGATCTCGTCAAGCAAGCCCTCGCTCTCCTGCTGCAGTCTCAAAGCGCGGGGCGCGCATGTCGTCCTTGCCGCCCATGCGTTCCAGGTCTGTTTTCCAGCTCTTGCCATAGGGTGGATTGGAGAGCATGAAATCGAACTCGCGTGAGGGGAAGGCGTCCTGCGAGAGCGTCGAGGCGTGGGAAAAGTTCTCGGCTTCTTCGTTGTTTTCCTCGTTAAAGCGGCGGATAAGCTCTTCAAAGATGGTGCCCATGGCGTGGTTGTCCAGGCCGGGCAGCTTGACGGAGCCGTCCGCGTAGTAGACCGGATGGGGGCTCAGGTTGATCTTGTCGTCGAGGAACTTGACGACCAACTGCGCCAGGATGTCGGCCTCGACCAGGGTGGGGGCCTGGTTGCGCAACTTGAACTTGTCGAGGATCTCTTGCACGTTCGGAGAAAAGCCGTCGAGGTAGGCCTCAAAGTCAGCCTTGAGCTGCTGTTGTTTGCCGCGCGCCTTCAGGTCGCGCAGAGTGAACGGCGAGGTGTTGTAAAAGGCCTGGCCCGCGGCCTGTCGCAGCCCGCCGTCCTGGTTCGTGATGCCGGCCTGGTCAAGCCGCCTCTTCATGTCCAGCACGGCCTGCTTGCTGGGCTCCAGGACCGCGTCCAGCCGCCGGATGACGGTCATGGGCAGGATCACGTCGCGGTACTTGCCGCGCACGTACACGTCGCGCAGCACGTCGTCGGCGATGCCCCAGATAAAGTTGGCAATCCAGTTCAGCTCACCGTTTTCCATGCACCGCTCCGTGTGGGTATGTTGTGCCCATGATTATACGGCACTACCCCGGAGCGCTGCAAACCTCCGCATGAGAACAAGCGTTCAGACTTGGGGTAAAGGACTTTGGCTGAGCAGTTGAAGGCAGGCCTGTAGGGTGTTGAGCCCGCGCGCGTGCCAGGTTTCGAACAAGCTGTGGAGCGCCATGCGGGTGGCAGTGCCGAGCTGACTACGAGATCCACCGCTGATCTTGCGCGCCACAACCAAGGGTCGAATGCTACGCTCGGCCAGATTGTTGTTGGGGCTAAGCCCCTCGATCAAGAGGAACTGGAATAGCTCATCTTGGTGTCGCAGTAGGCGCTTGGCCAGGGCTTGGCAGGCGTGGCCCTTGTTTTGGGCGCAAGCCGAGCCCGCGGCGATTTGACATCTCTGCCAGAGTAGTTTATACTATCACTAGTAGTTCTAATTACAACGACTAATGCGAGGGACTGTGGATCTCAAAGAAGATTTGATGCGCGTGGGCTTCACCGAGTACGAGACCAAGGTCTACCTGGC
>Ga0315274_10016156_pt1 | contig 10552 bp, 8 predicted proteins | sample YL17G02_20_MG_FD_203700 | JGI IMG/M metagenome (GOLD analysis project Ga0315274, IMG submission 203700) | Sediment microbial communities from Yellowstone Lake, YNP, Wyoming, USA - YL17G02_20 | ecosystem: Environmental > Aquatic > Freshwater > Lake > Sediment | place: USA: Wyoming | collected...
GCCTGTCGATCACGACAGATGTCAGCAGGCTCAAGAACGACGTGCTGACGTTCACCGGGACCCTGGACCCGACACCCGCATCAACACAGGAGTTTCTCAGGTACGTCCACAAGATCAACCAGCCGTCGGTCAATCTCTTCGGGCGCTTCCAGTGGTCCGAGGTCATGGGTTCCTCGTGGATGGACGGGGCGATCAACGCTCGGGCCAACAAGGTTCTCACCCAGGAGGGGACGCCCGCGATGCGGGCCGACTTCACGGTCTACGAACCCGGCCTGTTCCCGGGCCAGATCGTCGACATCTTCAGCGACGTTCACACGTTCATCCTCTACGACCCGACCTTCGGGCTGCGCGAGGAGGCCTACGTCCGCCTCCCGATCCGGGCGGTCGACATGGCCTTCCCGACGCCCAACGTGGTGGAGTTCAGGGTCACTTGCAGCTACGACACCCAGGATCCATGGGGCCTGCTGCTGGCCCTCAAGCGGCCTTCGACGAGGGGCCTCGTCCAGCCCAACTTCAGCGTCATCGACCGGACGAAGGACAAGACCTACATCGAGGCCAGCCCGATGGTGCTGGTCAAGGAGTACGCCCAGCCGCTCTCGGGATCCCAGTGGCAACTCACCTACGCCTACATCCGCAATAGCCTGACGGTGGTCGTCTCCCAGCTTCGCATGTACCCCATCCCCGACGAGAAGACGGGTCTGGTGGGCTTCATCGAAGTGGATCCCGACAAGGGCGTGATCAAGCTCGACCGCAAGTACGGGCCCACGACCAAGGTCTACGTCGAGTACCACGTCTGGCACAACCTCGTCGACTAGGAGGGACCCATGGCTATCCTCAAGATGTTCTCGTTCGACAACTCGTCGAATGCCGCCGACCTTGGCCTGGTGTCGGTGGGTGCTGTCCCGAGCACGACTAAGAAGCGCACGGGACCCCAGTCCATAAAGCTCCCGGACCAGTGGTTCGGGAGCTCGCTCCAGGCCCCGCTGACGACATCGAGCACCAGGTGGGTCCAGTTCGCCTTGCTGCACGATAAGGTGGGGATCCAGAAGTCCTGGGTCAGGTTCGGAAGTTCGATCTGCGTTGGGCAGCGCCCAGACAACAGCCTTGGGCTGTGGTTGGGGGACCAGACCAGCGATCCCCTCATCGCCTATACCTCCGGTGGGCTCGCCGTCGCCAACTCCTGGGCATTCCTCGAGATTGACTGCTACCACCACTCCCTGTCCGGCACCGTCAAGATAAAGTGGAACGGGGTGACGGTGATCGACTATGTGGGCAACACCGGGGCTTCGTCAGGGCCAATCACCATCACAAGTGATGGAGGGGGTGACTCGTACTTCGACGACATGATCATCGGCGACGGCAACGGCGGCGTGAACACAACCACGCTGGGTGACGCGAGGGTCGAGTACATCCCGCCCAACGCTGCCGGGGCCAGCTCCCAGTTCACCCCCACGTCGGGAGCCAACTACACCACCGTCAGCGAGACCGGCACCTCGAACGACGCGACCTATAACAGCTCCATGAGCGTAGGCGCGATGGACCTGTTTGGGATGCAGGACCTGGGTGGCAGTGGCATCGTCCATGCTGTCCAGACCGTCATCCGCTCGAGGAAGGACGACGCCGGGACCAGGACGATCAGGCCCGTGATCCGCAAGGACCTGGACGCTGACGGCGACACCCCCCGCCTCTACGCCGGGCCTACCAGCCCCGTGACCGACTCCTCTACCAACACCACCCATCTGATGCCGTTGTCGCCCTTCACCGGCACGGCGTGGAGCCTTGACGAGGTGAACGAGGCCCAGTTCGGCTACATGATCGGCGGCTCGGAGATCTTCACCGTGTCCGCCGAGATCGCGGCGTTCTGATGGACATCACGCACGCCTTCGTCAGCGAGATCGCGGACGACAGCGATGCCTCGCTCGTCCGCCCCTCCGACTGGAACGAAGGGCATGTGTTCACCACCACTGGCGCGTTCATCGTCGGCTGGGATGGCGGTGGAGTTGCCCTGAAGTCCAACAAGGCCGTCGACGTACCCATCGTCTACACCGGGACCATCACCGGCTGGACCCTGTACCCCGACGTATCGGGGTCAGCGGTCGTGGACATCGCGACCGACACCTACGCGGGCTACCCGACGTTCACAAGCATCGTCGCCTCGGCACCGCCGACGCTGACGAGCGCCGCGAAGGCGACATCCTCGACGCTCACCGGCTGGACGATTGCTGCAACGGCTGGGGACATCCTCCGTTTCACCCTCTCGTCCGCATCCGACGTGACGCGCCTCCTGTGCGTCATCAGCTACACGCGACCATAGGAGGCTCACATGGCAGTCATCTTCATGGACGGGTTCGACTCCTATACCGGCGGCTTCGCTGGCGGTGTCTTCACCGGTGACATGGGCAAGCGATGGACGTCTTGTGCATCCAACGTGCAGGTCTCCGTCGCGCCTGCCTATGCCCGCGTTGCCGGTGGCCAGGGGATCGCCATCTCTGCCAACAACGGAGCCCTGAGCAAGACGTTCGGGGTCAACTACACCGGCCTGCTCCTCGGGGTCGCGTTCCGCAAGACGAGCGGGACGGTAGCCTCCGCGACGATCCTCTCATTCTTCGACGGATCGACAGAGCAGTGCTCGCTCCGCACCAACACGTCGTCCGTCATCACGGTCAACCAGGGAGGCACAGTCAAGGCGACCGGCTCCACCGTCCTCTCGACCAATGTCTGGTACTACCTCGAGTTCAAGGTGACGATCCACCAGAGCACGGGGATCGCGCAGGTTAAGCTCAACGGGGCGGCGGAGATCGCGTCCACGGGCTCGCTCGACCTCACCGGCACGGCGAACAACTACGCCAACGGGTTCGGACTCCACAACTACGGGACTCAACAAGAGTTCGACGACGTGTACCTGCTCGACACGACGGCGGGTACCAACACCGACTTCCTTGGACCCGTCCGGGCCATCACGCTCCTCCCTGCCGCGCCCGGAACGACGACCGCATGGACGCCCAACGGCGGTACGAACTACGGGTGCGTGTCCGAGCCGTATCAGGATGGAGACACGAGTTTCAACCAGTCCTCGACGGCCAACCAGATCGACACGTTCGTGACGTCGGACCTGCCCTCGGCAACCGGCTCGGTCTACGCCGTCCAGACGATCCTGACCGCCCGACAGGACGCCGGGGCCGCCCGGACCATCGCACCCGTGCTCCGCCCCGCTGCGACGGACCGGGTCGGGACGACCGTCGCGCTCTCGACCACGTACCAGCTCCTCACCCAAATCTACGACCTCAACCCCGAGGACTCGGCAGCGTGGGCGACGACGGACGTGGCCGGGCTAGAGATCGGCTACAAGCTGATCTCCTGATGTCAGCCTTCGTCTCCAAGTCAAGCATCGAGGCGCTCATCGCCGGGGATGCCGTTGTCCGCGTGTCCCAGGCAAACGTCGAGGTGCTCATTGGCAGTATTGCCCGGGACCCGGCTACGCCGACCGGGGCGGGCGTCACGCGGGTCTCGGTGGAGACGCTGTTCGCCGACTCCGGCGTGGTTGCCGTGACGTCCGCCATGGTCGAGGTGCTGCTCTCGGACACGTCGCCGGCACCGGGGGCGGGCAGCTACGCTTTCGGTTATGTGACCTAGCAGCATCACAAGGGGAGTTCGCCGTTCATGGCCTTCCAGAGTGGTGCGTTCCAGGGCAACGCCTTCCAGGGAGCTGGCGGAACCGCCGTCAACGGGACCTTCACGGCAGGGGCCGTTGTCCTCAAGACGCTCACCGGTTCGTGGCCGGTCAACTCCGTCATCCTGGCTACGGAGTCTGGTTCGACCACGGTCTCCGCCTGGATCGCCGGCAAGTTCGCAGTCGGAGCAGTCGTCAAGGCGACGGTCAGCGTCAGTACCCGCAAGGCCGACGCGGTCGTCAAGCGCAGGCAGGAGTCCTCGACCACAGCCGGAGCCTCGCTCAAGCGGACCCAGGTCCGGTCCTTCGCGGCGAATGCGTTCGTCCTGCCCTGGTTCTCCGTCGACGCGGAGACGATCTCCAACCTGTTCCGCGTCCCGATCAACGCCATCGTCTTCGGGCCGATCAACAAGACGACGACGGCCAACGCCGACATCGCCGCCGTCGGCGACAAGCGTGGCCTGATCAACGTCGATGCCATCATTCGGGGCACGCCGGTCAGGGTCACCCAGTACGGGGCCGAGGTCGCCCGCACCGGCATTCCGGTCGCGTCGGCATCCCAGTTCGGGGCCCAAGTCGCATGGACGCGGGACTCGAATGTCCTGGTCTCCCAGTTCGGGTCCGAGGTCGCATGGACCGGGGACTCGAATGTCCTGGTCTCCCAGTTCGGGGCCGAGGTCGTCTGGAGGACGCTGGACGGCAGGACGAAGGTCTTCCAATACGGCTTCGAGCGGATCAGGACCGGGGATCCCGTCGCTCTCGCGTCCCAGTTCGGGCTGGAGATCGCGAAGACGGTCCTGGGCAATGTCCGGGTCAACCAGGCCGGGCTCGAGGTCGCCTACGAGAAGCCCAAGGGCACGTTCCCGGTCAATGCCATGTTCTTCCGCCCCTGGGAGTACATGCCGCCGGTCACCCAGACCATCGACGCGGCGCTGGTCTGGAAGATCACGGGACCGCCATGGACGGCTGACGCCTTCATCCAGTGGTACATGGCGGTCGATGCCGTCAGGTTCCAGCCGGACAACCCGGGCACCCCGTTCACGCTCTCCGCCGCGATCAGCGTCAGGCGGTACGGCAACTTCTCGCTCAACGCCTTCACCCAGGGCTTCCTGCTCAACGCCGTCATCAAGGTGTCTGGCTACGGCGAGCGTCGTGGGATCTTCAGGATCGCGGCGGTCAAGGGCAATCCCCGCTACCCGGTCGATGCGTGGATTGTGGGGACGCCGGGCTCGTTCCCGGTGATGGCGACCAGGAAGGCCAACCTCTCCCGCACCTTCACCGCCTCATCGTGGTTCATCGACTTTGGGTGGAACAAGGTCCGCACCTTCACTGCCGACGCCTCGATCCAGCCGGCAGTCTCGTCCTCCTCGACGGGCGTTATCTGGACGGAGGCCTTCATCGCCCTCGACCAGCGGACCGTGGTCTTCGAGGGAGAAGGGGAGACGCACGTCAGGCGGGGAGTGGTCACGGAGCGCCTCGAGTTCCCGGGCTTCCCCAACAATGACGGGGAACCCGGCGGCAAGCTCGCCATCGACAACTGCAACAACCTCTACGGGCCGTTCATCACCATCGACCAGTACCCCGTGGTGGTGACGCTCTACGAGTTGCCCACCTGGGGCGACAGGTCCATCGGCGTTCACGCCAGATACCAGAACCACTGGTCGATGGCGACCGCTCCCGGCAGCTATGAGTTCCTGCCTGCTGACTGGCGGTACGAGTCCTACATCTACACCAACCACCACGGCCAGCCGTTCGACCCGTCCCTGAGCGGGTCTGGCTTCGTCTCCTTCACCCGCGACGACACGATCATCGACGCCTACCCCGCTCCCGCGCTGGATGCCTGGATCGTCGGCACGGTCGGCGTCCCGTTCACTGTCGATGCGGAGCTCGTGCCTGCCGTCATCACGCAGTACCGCGTCATGTACGCGGGCGCGTGGGTCAACGACGCGATCAACTGGGCGACGTTCACGGTCGGGGCCTACATTCGCTCCACACGGCCCGGCTTCTTCGGGGTCTTCTCCGCCGTCGCAGACCGCTGCCTGCTCATCGACGCCATCATCCACCAGCCGAACTTCTCGCTCTCCGCCTGGATCCAGTCGTACTTCACCGTCGATGCGGTTATCGAGACAACGATCACCCCGTTCGGCACCGAGACCCACAAGGGTCCGTCCATCGACGCGGTCATCTCGAGGGGCACGACCCCGAGGGCGTTTGCGGTTGATGCCTACCTCTTCCCGGCTTCCGGGTGGGACCTGACGTTCGTCGACGCGGTGATCTGGAAGACCATGACCACCGAGGTCACGCCAGGTCCGCAGCGTTTCTACCTCGCCGCGTTCATCGTCCAGCCCTCGAAGAGCTTCACGGTCGGCTCCTATATCGGTCACCGGTTCACGGCTGCCGCCTGGATCCAGCCGTACTTCACCGTCGGAGCCCACATCCGTGGCACCCCCTACATCATCTTCCCCGAGGATGGTGGGCCTCCCACCGACATCTACGGCTCCTCGCCGGCAGTAGGACGCAGCTTCAGGATCAAGATCGAGGCTGGCATTCCCGACCCTGTTCCGCTTGGCAACGATGCCGAGATCGAGCGCCTGATCATCCTCATCCTCGAGGCCGAGGCGGAACTCGAGGCCCTGTATTGCGCCGTCACCCACTACACCCCGCAGGGCTACCCGGTGGCCGGTGGGCGCAATCCGTCCGGCGGTGGACACACGGGATCGCTCCCTCCTGCGATTGCCCAGGCAGGCTACCCGGGCGGAGGGGACATCGACGACTGCTGGGTGATCGCCGATGTCTGGGCTGCCCTCGCTTCGGGTCAGACGTTCCGGCCCACCGTCACCCAGTATCGACGCTGGGCGCGAAATCCAGACCGGCCAGGGCCGACGGGGGGATCGCTGGATCATTCCATGCGTGCTGCTCGTCAGGCCTGGCCGGGAGCCGGCATCCGCCGTTACCACTCCTCGAACTGGGACGGCTTCACGTCGCTCCTCAAGGCGGGCTGGAGCGCATCGCTTTCCATCCGGTTGCTTGGCCTGCCTTCCTCGTGGCGTTACGGTTTCAGGGACGGCATGCACCGGATCGGCGTGGTCTACCAGAACGGCGCTTACTACTACATGGACCCGAACCAGCACAACGGATCGGCACCGCGAGTTGTCTCGGGTCATGAGCTTCGCACTGCTGCTCGTGCCCACTCGGGTGGCAACATCGGCGCTTGCATGTTCAGGTGATGACATGACCTACACCGAGCGGGCCTTCAACGTCAGCGACGAGGACGAGATCAAGCGGATCCGCGAGTACATCGCCAAACTCAAGGCGGAGCTGGCTCGCGTTCGCGGACTGGATCCCGTGGAGTTCTGGTGGGACGAGATCGGACGCATCCAGAAGAAGATCGACGCCCTCCTCAACTACCCGGCTAATGAGCGCCCACCGGCAGTAACGGCCCAACTCGCGACCCTCGAGGCCGAGTTGAACACTCAGCTTGAGGAGCGCCAGGCGCTTCTCGATGCCGACCCAAACGCCGATACCTCCGTCCAGGATGCTGAGATCGCGAGACTCGAAGCGGAGATCGAGGTCATCCTCGATGCTGTTCCTCCGACGGCAGGATTGACCGAGGGTCAGAAAGACGAGTTGACGGCGCTCTACGGCGAGTTGAACGACGCCATCCTCCGTTATCGCATCGAGCGCGAGCCCAAGCGCACCTGGCACGACATCACGGGCGACGTGGTGTGGAGCCAGACCACGTTCACCCAGACCGCCAAGACAGGCCCCGGGTCGTTCCAGATCACGCTCCGTGGAGATCACCCCGAGTTCAGGTCGGGGGAGGAGATCCACTTCGAGGTCGACGACCTTCGGTCGTTCGGGGGGTGGGTGACGGGCGTTGAGCGGGGGTATTTCTTCGAGGACGCCGTGGAGCCCCGGACCATCCTGCGAGGCACCGACTACAACATCCTGTTCGACCGCCTGGTCCCCCGCAACTACCCCTGGGAGTATTCCGCGAGCCTGACGAGGGGGCGGATGATGCTGGGCCCATACCGTGGATGGCCCGACTTCCCCCAGGGCACGCTGGACTCTGACATGATCGACACCGTGTTCGGGGTCTACCTCCTGCCTGACCTCCCGCTCGCCTTCGACTACACCAGCGGGGTGAGCACCATCGACACGCCAGCACCCGTGAGCGCGTGGACGATGCCCACTGTTGGATCCACGTTGCGGAACTTCATGCAGTCGGTGAGCCGGATCACGTCGGGGGTGTGGAGCATCGACTCGACGATGACCCTCCAGTACCACGACCGGGAGAAACTCTTCGGTCCTCGGATGCCCGACGGGACGCCTATCGCCATCACCGATGGCCTGGGTGGTATCAGCTCCAGCAACCTTTCGTTCACCACCGACATTAGCAGCATGGTCAACGACGTGATCGTGTGGGGCACGCTTGCAAAGACCGTCGAGGGAGAGATCGTGTACTGGCACGAACAGGGAGATGCCGGGTTCTGGGAGCGGTACTACCTGAACCTCATCAAGAGCAATCAGAAGTCCCTCCAGAAGTTGCTCAGCATCCCCCTCGTCAAGAGGACCGCCAAGCAGAAGAAGACCATCATCGCCCTGCGGGAGAAGATCGCGGCCAACCAGGCGAAGCTGGCGGACGTGAGGGCGAGGGCGTGGGACCCCGAGTCGGGCAAGCCCCGCCCCGAGGACGCCATCGTCAACTCCATCGATACCTGGGGCCAGTGGCAACTTGGCGAGTTCCGCGAGGACCTCCACCAGATCGGATGGATCACGCGGCGGGCCCACTCGATCCTCACCCGCTACGACGAACCCATCATCACCGCGAAGGCGACGATCTGGGACCCGAACTTCCATGCCGGCATGGTGGTCCCGGTCAAGAGCTCGGAACATGGCATCGACACCGTGCTCGTCATCCGCCAGATAACCATCAGCTTCTCCGTTCCCAAGGAGCCTCACGATGGGAGGTTCTATGCCGTGCCCAGGTACGACCTGGACATGGGCCTCGAACCTGAGGCCCCCTGGAACATCTACGACTACCTCCCGTTCCCGGGCGAGAGCACCCCCGGCCTTGGTGGAGACGTGTCATGACGCACCCCGGTTCGAGCGACGTTGCCCAGCGCCGCTTCTGGAACGCGCTCAACTTCAAGCCGGGCATCATCGCCATCAGGTCGTGGGATGGCCTCGACGATAGGTCTGTCCTGTGGGCCGGGTTTGACAACCCCGACTACGACGCTACTGGAGTGACGTACTCCGAGAAGATCCTCTGGCATTACGTCTACAGCGGCAAGGAGCTCAAGGACGCAAAGATCTACCCCTGGTGGGCAGGAGACCGGGCGGAGTGGATCGAGCTGGCAGAAGGGTTGCCTCCGGGAACCTTGCCGTTCCCGCCCGAGTTCAAGCTCGCCAGGTACTGGAGGTGGCAGTTCACGAACAGTGTCTCAGGACTGGTGGGCGTGGATTACGACGGCACCAACGAGTGGATCTTCAAGCCCTTCTCGACCGAGTTCGACCTCGTGGGGCCCAACCACTGGATGCGGGGCAAGGATTGGAACACAGCCAACCTGTTCTACGAGTCCGGCCCGTTCGCCATCCCGACTTCCCTCCATTACGAAGCTGACCTCAGATGGAAGATCTTCCCGCCGAGGTCGAAACTTGCCTTCCCCTGGGTGTATTCCATCAACTACCTCGCGCAGGGCTTCGGACCCGGTGGGCTCTTGTACGGCTACCTCAACGACCGCTACTTCGGCAACAATGAGTACGGTGGTGACAAGCCCAGCGTCGGAGAGGGGCCGTTGTGGAGCGCAGTCGGGGATCTGTCGAAGTCCTACGGCGGTCTTCACGGCTCCTTCGGCATCAGCCACGGCATCTTCCTCTGGGGTGCCGGATTGTGTGAGGCAACCTGGACGTTCGACTTGTGCGACCGGCCACAGCAGCAACTCGTTGCCAACTTCAACAACGAGATCTCCCACCAGATCGAGACGGGCGAGAACCAGTCCGAAGGGTGGGGGACTGACATCGTCTCCGTCCACGAGAACACCCTCGAGTTCGAGGACGGACGGCAGGAGACGTACCTCCACTTCAGCACCAACGTGTCGCCTGCCAGGGGATCCTTCAACGTCTACAGCATGCAGGGGCTCATGCTCGCCTACGGCGTCGACTACATCAAGGACGAATGCGACAAGAGCGGGCGCTCCTATCGCCTCCTCAAGGAACCTCCCGACCCCTGCATGCGCTACCACACGTTGATCGTCACCTACCTCGTGGTGGCGGACACGCTTCAGACTCCGACACACCTGGGCCGGTCGACCGAGACCAACGTCGCCCACGACCGCCAGTCGCCGAGCGACATCAGGGGGCTGTGATGCGGAGCGCCATCTTCGACCCCGGGATCTCGACCCTTGACGATTTCACCGACTACGTCGACGAGTTCCGCCACAAGCCCTGCTCCGAGGCCATCAAGTGGTTACGGGCCCATGACTGGACGAACGTGGACGAGGCCCCGCTCGAGTACGCCTACCAACTCCTGCTCGAGTTCGGCGACGTGCAGGGACCGATCTTCCGGGCTGGCACCATCGAGCGCCTGGGTGGGGATCCATTCTGGGCTGCCATGACCTGGGTCGGCATCGCCGGCCTCACCGATGAGGAGTACAGATACCTGTTCGGGAGGTGGTTCTGGCGCTACCGCCAGAGCTACGGGAAGATGGTGGAGGGGGGTTCCATCTGGCCCGGCTCTCGTGCTATCGTCCGTTACTGGTAGCCGGGAGGGCCGCTTCTATTTGAGGTGACCCCGATGCCCGCTGACGAGACCTTCACCCTGGCGCTCGTCCTCACAGCCGGAGGCGCAGTCGCAGCCTCGGCTCTCGTGACCGGCCTTGT
>Ga0315274_10016157_pt1 | contig 10552 bp, 12 predicted proteins | sample YL17G02_20_MG_FD_203700 | JGI IMG/M metagenome (GOLD analysis project Ga0315274, IMG submission 203700) | Sediment microbial communities from Yellowstone Lake, YNP, Wyoming, USA - YL17G02_20 | ecosystem: Environmental > Aquatic > Freshwater > Lake > Sediment | place: USA: Wyoming | collected...
AACCCCCCCGAATACCCCCCCCACGACCCCATTAGCCGAACACTAAAACACGAACAGCTGGTTGGGGTCCACTTCCTCGCGCAGGACGCGCAGTTCTTCCTCGGTGGGCTTGGGAGTCTCCATCACGTCGCCGGGCACGACGAGCTCGAACCCGGTGAACTGCTGGATGACATCCGGGGTCACGCCGGGGTGGTAGGAGATGAGCTTCATCCTGCAGGTCTCCTCGTCGAAGCCCATGACCCCCAGGTGGGAGATGACCCTCCATGGGCCTCCGCCCAGCAGGCCGGCGCGCTCCCGCGCCCCCGGCCCATCGAGAAATCCCGGGGTGGTGATGTAGTCAACGCGCTCCGGGAAATGCTCCGGCAGGTGCAGGCCCATGAAGATGACCCTCTCGCATAGGGAGGCGATGTCGTTGGCCCCGCCCGAGCCGGTCAAGCGCACCTTGGGATGGTCGTAGTCCCCGATGACCGTGGCGTTGATGTTGCCGTACATGTCGATCTGGGCGCCACCCAGAAAGCCCACGTCCGAGTAGCCAGCGCGGCTGTGCCCGAACACCGAGGACATGGAGAGGATGATCGGCGCCTTGTGGTAGGTCCACGAGCAGGCGACCGACCAGGGCAGCACGCGCGGCTCCGGGTCCACGGCGCCGCACTCGTAGATGGCCATCATGTCGGGGGCCTGCAGCTTCTGGGCCAGGAGGGCGCCGACGAGGGGAAGGCCAGTGCCCACGAAGACGCTCTCCCCGTCGTTTATCAACCGCGACGCCACGCAGGCCAGCAGCTCCCGCGGGGTATATTGGATCTCGCTTGCTTGCACGTCGTTCATCTCCGCATCCTCCTTAAATGGCCCGCTTGGCCACTTCTTCGTACTTCCAATCGCGCCCGCCGCCGATACCCCAACTGCCCAGGCTGCAGAAGGCGGAGTCGCAGGCCAGGTTCTCCAGCTCCTTCACGTATTCCAGGGGATGTATGCCCTCCTCCTCCGCCGCCAGGGAGAGCATCTCGAACTGTCCCTTGGTCCCCAGGATGTATTCCTCGTACCACGCCTTGGTGCCCTCCGCCGTTTTCCAGTCCACGCGGACGATCCGCTCCTGGAGGCGGCGGTCGAAGTAGTACAAGCCGGGCATCTCCCCCGGCCATGCCCCGAGCGGCGACTCGCACACCGCGTCGACGACGTAGTGGGGGACGACCACCTGGTAGGGGTTGGCACGGATGTCCTCGGTATCCACGATGCGCTCGCAGGTGACGATGACCTTGCGCGCGGCGGCGGCGATGGCCGTGTCGTTTACCGCGGGGCCCCAGATGCGCCCGTTGCCGTACTTGTCCGCGTGGTGCACGTGGAGAATGGCAACGTCGGGATAGACCGCGGGCACCAGGCACACCGGCTCTCCCGTCCAGGGATCCTGCGCCTCCTTTATATAAGGATTGGTCTTCATGATGTCGGTGCCCAGCATGGACTTGCAGGCCATGTAGTTCACGCCCTGCTCCGCGGCGCGCAGGCCCAGCGCCAGCCCGCCGTGGCTCCACTCCGAATAGACCTTGAGGGTGCCGGCCTCGACGCCCCTGCGGAAGGGGGATATGAGGCCGCGCATCTCCACGCCGACGTAGGCCACGTGGCATCCCTCCATGCCACCGAACTCGTGCCAGGCGGAGTTCATACCCCCGGGCGTGAATATTCCCACCAGGTCCTTCTTCTTCTGGCGCCCGATCTCCCAGTAGGCCGCCATGGGGCCTCGCACGTAGGCGAACCCCGTCTCGACCAGGGAATCGCCGTCCTCGACGAACTCGGCAACGGCGTCCGAGAGCGGCATGCGCTTGTCCCTTTTCATGCGGGATTTCTTGAGCTTCCACTCCCTTGCCTGCTGGTGGTCGAATAATCTGTCGTTAGCGTGACTCATCCTCTAACCTCCCGCTCTTAGTGGGGTGGCGGAACGGGCAGCGCAAGACACCAGGGCTTAAAGAAAGGGGGTGTGGGGATGCCGCGAGAGGCGGATCCGGTCTGGCGGTGGTGCTCACCCTGTTCCATCACTTACCTCGACTAAAGCTGCGTCTGTTGTAACGAACCGGAATATATCCTTATCTATTTTTACACTAATCATAGGGAGTTGCAAACTTATTATGCATAGGGTCACTCGTCCAATCGATGGCTTGTCGCGAGAAGCGGAACGACGTTGCGATCTGGTCAGGTGTCCATATAGGGCCAGCCGTCCACAGCAAGGTATAAGCAGCATGCCTCACCGGGTGGACTTGGTATGGCCGGCAGCGGGAGTCCACGCTGAGCTGGCTCATTCCCTTTGGGGTGAGCGCCGTTATAGTCTATTCTTGAATAGAGCCTGCCATGTCGTGGAGAGGAAGGAAGACCATGCACGAGCTGGGAGTGACGGAGAGCATAGCCACCATATGCCTAAGACATGCGCAGGGCAACAAGGCGAACCGCATCGTCAAGGTGAACGTAAAGCTCGGTGAATTGACGGGGATAGTGGACCACTACGTCGCTTTCTACTGGGACATGGTGACCAAGGACACCATCGCCCAGGGCGCGGAGCTCAACTTCATCAAGGTCCCCGTGGTCGCCCACTGCTCCGACTGCGACGAGGATTTCGAGGTGGTGGAATACGACCTGACCTGCCCCAAGTGCGGCAAGGCGGATACCGAGCTGGTCTCGGGGCGGGAGTTCCTGGTGGAATCCATCGAGATCGAGTAGTAGGGAGATATGGACATAGAGGTGCTGGAGGGCATCTTCGACGCCAACGATCGGGATCCATGCGGGACCAGTCCGAGTATGAGGTTATTGTACATATATCGATAGATAGTGGCGTTGATAAGACTGTAACAGGAGGGGGATATGGACATAGAGGTGCTGGAGGGCATCTTCGACGCCAACGAGAAGATAGCCCGCGAGAACGAGGCCCTGTTCCGCGACAACGGCGTGCTGGCCATGAACCTCATGGCCTCACCGGGTGCGGGGAAGACGTCACTCATCGCGAACACCCTGCAGCTGTTAAAGGGGCGGTTGCGCATCGGGGTCATCGAGGGGGACATCGCCTCGAGCGTGGACGCCGAGAAACTCAAGGTCTACGAGATACCGGTGGTGCAGATAAACACCGGCGGCGCCTGCCACCTGGACGCGATCATGATACGCCAGGCCCTCGACCATATCGATCTCGGACCGCTGGACCTGTTGATCATCGAGAACGTGGGCAACCTGGTCTGCCCCGCCGAGTTCAAGCTGGGCGAGTCGCTCAGGAGCATGATCCTCTCCGTGGCCGAGGGGCACGACAAGCCCCTGAAGTACCCCCTCATGTTCAGCGATTCCGACGTGCTGGTGGTGAACAAGACCGACCTCATCGGCCTGAGCGACTTCGACATGGCGGAGCTGCGTGATACGGTGATACGCATGAACCCGGATATCATCATCTTCGAGGTGAGCTGCCGCACCGGTGACGGCCTGCAGGTCTGGGCCGACTGGCTGGAGAAGAGAGCCAGGGAATCCATAGCCGGCAAATGAAGTCCGCAGCAGCCGAGACCAGCGTGAATGGGCGTGAATGGGGTCGTGTCTTCGTTCTTCGGTTATCTGATTCTTAGAGATATGCTTTCTACCTACATGCAAAACCGAAGAACGAAGACACGACCCCTTAAAAGATCACCAACACCACGAGCAGGACCGCCGCCAGGATGAGCCGGTATATCGCGTACGGTTTGAAGGTGCCGCTCTTGAGCCGCGAGAGCAGGAAGCCGATGGCGAAGTAGCCGGTCAGCGCAGCGGCCGCGCCACCCACCAGCATTGGCCATAACTGGTCCGCCGGCACGCCGTCGAGCACCAACTTGAGCCCCTCGTACGCCGCCGCGGCCCCGATGATGGGGACGGACAGCAGGAAGGCGAAGTCGGCTGCCTCTTTGCGCTCTATGCCCGCGGCGCGGGCAACGGAGATGGAGATGCCGGAGCGCGAGACGCCTGGTATCAAAGCCAGGGTCTGACCGACCCCGACCGCCAGGGCTTCCCTCCAGCCCGCCGCGCGCCAGCTCTTCGTCTGGTCGCCCCAGGCGTCGGCGGCCCACAGGACCAGACCGAAGAGGGCGAGCATGACGATCATGAGCAGCGGCATCCCCTCCATCATCTCCGATGACTCGGCGAAGACGGCCCCGATGATAACACCGGGGATGGTGGCCAGGAGCAGCAGCCATCCCAGCCTGGCATCGGCCTCTCCTCGCTTTTCACCAGTCGCTTGTCTCCAGCAGGCCGCGATGATAGACCACAACCGCCGGCGGTAATACCACACCACCGCCAGCCAGGTCCCTAAGTGCAGGGCCACCAGGAAGGAGAGATCGGGCTCGCCCCAGCCGAAGATGTGGATGAGCAGGGCGAGGTGGGCGGAGCTGGAAATAGGCCAGAACTCGGTGAGCCCCTGGACCGCCCCCAGCAGGAGGGCCGGCAGTATCCCCATCACACCCCCCGCGATCGCAGGTATTCGCCCCTCTCCACCAGCATGGCCGCCACCCGCGCCGCCCGCTCCGGATTGGTGTAGATACTTATCTTATTCCAGGGGAATTCCGAAGCCTCGGAGTTGTCCGAGTCTCTCTGGGGCATCCCCACCGTAACGATAGGCTTGCGGAGATCCTCCATGAGCTCGACCACCCTATGCGCGAAGCGGACGCTCCTGTCCCTCACATACATCCCGCGCACCTTCTCCATCTCCCTGCCCAACTCGTCCTCCTCCTGCTCCTCCTCATGCTCGAGCCCGAAGGCGCCGGCGGCGTTGATGGTGCCCAGGGAGACGATGGCGTCGTATTCCGGGCAGGTGGCCAGGACCTCCAGGCAGCGTGTGTGCTTGTCCAGGTCGAGGATGCCCACCATGTCTACGGGATTGCCCTTGCTCCAGTAAGAGGGCAACAAAGACGCCAGCTCCTCCTTGACCTCCAGAGGAAGGGGGACAACGTCGAGGCCGGCGCGCTCGCACAGGTCCGCCGCCACCACCGCCCAGCCCCCTCCCCAGGAGAGGATGGCCGTCCTGCGGCCTCGTGGCACGGGCATCTTTACCAGCGCGTCGGAGAAGTCCAGCATCTCCTCGGTGGTCTCCGCCTGGACCAGGCCGCCCTGGCGGATCATACCCTGGTATATCTCCCTTGAGCCGGCCATGGCGGCGCTGTGCGATGCCGCCGCCCGGCTTCCCGCGCTGGTCCCACCCGCCTTGTAGATGACGATGGGCTTCCTGAGGCTTATCTCCTCCGCCAACTCCAGGATGCGCCGGGGGCGTTTGAAGCCCTCCACGTAGAAGAGGATGGCCTTGGTCTGGTCGTCCCTGGCAAAATACTCCAGGTAGTCGGCGAAGTCCAGGTCGCATTCGTTCCCGATGCACACGAAACGGGAGAACCCAATGCCGCGGTAGGAACCCCAGCCCAGCATCTGGGTTCCCAGGTTGCCGCTCTGGGCCGCGAAGGCCACGTGTCCGGGACGGGGTCTGACGGGCGGCATGAGGGCGGTCAGGCTCCAGGACGCCGAGGTGATGCCCATGGTGTTCGGGCCTACCACCCTGATGCCGTGGGCGTGGGCCTTCCTCACCAGGCTCTCCTCCAGCAGCCGCCCCTCGGGTGAAGATTCGCTGAACCCGCCCGAGATGACGATGACCACCTTGATCCCGGCCTTGGCGCAATCCTCGATGACATCCTCCACGCCCTCCGCCGGAATGGTGATCATGGCCAGATCGATCTTTTTCCCGATCTCGGCCAGGCTGCGGTGGAAAGTGATGCCCTGGATCTCCCCACCTTTCGGATTGACCAGGTAGAGCTCGCCTTTGTATTTGTCCCGCAGGATGTTGGTGGGGACTATGTGTCCCCATTTACCCATGTTCTCTGAGGCCCCCAGCACAGCCATGCGGCGGGGATTGAAAAGCGCCTCGACTGCGTCAATGTCCTTGTTGCTCAAACCAGACCTCCTGTATGTACCACCGGATCCATGCCATATGGCTCCCGCGGGCGCTTAGAGCCTCTGGATCCTCTCGGCGAGCTCCTTTCCCTGCTCTATGTAAAGATCAACGCTGGTGCTCATGCCGCTAAGATAGGACATCGCCTCCTCCCAGAGCGCCTGCGACTCCGCGAGGGCGGTGCCGAACCACTGCCGGAACTGGGCGAAGGAGCTGAGGTCCTCCGGTTTAACCGCCTGGTCCACGGTTGCGACGGCCTCGTCTATGGAGCGGAAGAACCCCGTCAGTTTCTCGAGATACGGCTGCAGTTCATCCGGCGGGTCCATACCATCGAGTTCCTTCAGGTAGCCGTCCATGGTCTTGCGGTCCTCCGCGGCCGCCCCCTTTATCTCCGGGACCCCGGCATTCTCGGGCAGGTCAGGCAGGGCCAGGTTCTCGACATCCTGGAGCATAGGCATGACGGCCTCGAAGAAGCCCAGGGAGTGTTGCAGGTCGCGCATGCCCTCTGCCCCCGCGGCGTAGAACTCGAGGAGGTCCACGTGCAGGGCTACCGCTTCCGCCGGTGGGTACAAGGGATCCGCGCTGTCCCATGCCGCCGTGAAGATCCCTTCGGCGCCCAGGAAGATCTCCCGCAGTTCCGACAGGTCGTAGAAATCCCTGAAGTCGAGGTTGTTCAGTTCCTCGACCGTATCGCCCAGGTCCCAGGCCACACCGTCGTGCATCTCGGAGATGGCCTTGCGGTAATCGGAGAGGCTCATCTCCCCGCTATCTCCGCATCCTGCCAGGAACAGTAGAAGTATCACGGCTAGCAGGACGGCCAGGTTCTTGCGTAACATCTTTCCTCCCATTGGAAGAATCCAAAGTCCAGACCATTATATATCTGAGTTGAGGCAGGCTGAAGCCTGGGGCCGGATGGGAAGGTGGGACGCGGCAACAAGACAAGACGTGCTGGTGGAGGACGTCTCCGAAAAAAGCCACCCAAATAATGCGATCAAGGTGACCATGCCGTACCATATCGCTCGCTTCGCTTCCAGTGATTAGGCCGTTAAGGGGAGCGCGGCCGCAGGCGGTATCCATACACATATCACATTTATGTACATTACTGTTGCAGGGCGGTGTTAAAATAGTCTTTACGGCCCGGAAACGTACGGCACGGCAGGAGTTGCATTGCACAGGCGAGAGTCATTGATGGGCGGTAACGGCAGCGAGTCGGCCAGTACTGCCTACAAAGTCCGCATCACCAAAGGGTTCGTCGACGCCTCTTTCGGTGATGGCTTCCTGGTGGAGGTGTGGGATTTCCGCGTGCAGCGACTCGTCTATGGTGAGCGCTACAAGGAACTGGAGCGGGCCCGCCGCCGCCAGAAGGAGATCAAGAACGACCTGGACACTATGAGCCTGGACCGTTTCCGCCAGATGTATCTCTCCCGCCATCCCCGCGGCTGATACCGGGGCTGGGGTCAGCCGTTCAAACGACACATATTCATTGATATTAACAGCAATCATGGTAAAGGTTCCTTAATATGTGTCTTTTGAACGGCTGACCCCATCTCTTGAAAACGTCTACTAGAATGTCCAACGGCCGGGGCTGACCCCAGGCTCGGGCTATTCGTAGACGGAAAGCAGGCTCTTCGTGCGTGCGCGCAATCTCTCCTTCAGCTCCGGCGGGGAGAGTATCTCGACCTCCGTACCGTACTTGAGGAGCTCCCGCTCCAGCCAGGAGAGGTTGTCTGTGTGCAGGGTGCATACGAGGCGGCCTTTCTCCTCCTTGGCCTGAGAGAAGATCGGCTGCTCCTTTGCCCAGCGGGCCAGGGCGGAAGAGAAACGCAGGCGCACCTCTATCTCCCCGGAGCCGGTGACGCCGTAAGGGCCGGGCGGCGACTCATCCCCTTCCTCCTCCGGCAGCGGCTCGAACCCCTCCGCGGTGATGGCCAGGTCCTTGATACGGTCGACCCGGAAAACCCTCACCTCGCGGCTGCGGTCATCCCAGGCCCGCAGGTACCAGTGGCCCATTCCGAACTCCAGGGAGAGGGGGTGGACCCGCCGGCGCGTGATGTCGTCCCTGCCGTAGGTGTAGTATTCCATCTCCACGACGCGGCGCTGCCCGGAGGCTTGTGCGAGTCCGGCTATGACCTCGTGCTCCCGGGTGAGCGGGTGGAACTCCACGCTCCCCTTGATGAGGTCCTGGGAGACCGCCCCCTCCTTCAGCGCGCCGGCGATCTTATCCATGACCGAGCTGAGGGCGGAGGAGGCCGGCGGGCCGGAGAGCCGCACCACGGCCTGGCAAGCCAGGTAGAGGCCCGAGAGCTCCGCCGTGGTGAACCTCATGGGCCGGGCGAAATAATCCGCCATGCGTATAAAGACGCTGTCGCCGTCTATGGCCACATCGATGAGGTCCGCGGGGGTGTAATCCGGCTGGCCGCACATGAAGATGAGATCCAGGTCGCTCATGAGCTGGGCCTGGGACACCCCGAAGACCTCGCTGAGCTCCGCGAGGGATACGCCCTGGTTCTTCAGGACGTAGGGTATGATGGAGAGCAGCCGCTGTATCCTGCCCTCGGGGTCAGGCATCGCCCTCGCCCCCCAGCTTGTTAAGCATCCGCAACAGCCGTTCTCTTACCTTCTCCCGCAACTCGCGCGGCGAGAGCACCTCGGCATCCTCGGCGAAGGGGAGGACCCAGTTGAGAAAGGCGTCCTCGTTGCGCACGGTCACATGGAGTATCCCGCCCCCATCCTTGGCGGGCTTGAAGCGGTAGACGTCCCCCAGGTCTCTCTCCACCAGCCAGGCTATGCGGGGAGAGAAGCGCACGCGGGCCTCGTACTCCGCTCCTTCCTCGAATTCCCAGGGCAGGATGCGCGAGTAGTCCTCCAGCTTGAAATCGGGCGGGCGGCTGAAGTCTGGACCGCCCTCCTCCGGATTGGCCAATCCAACGGCGGATTCGATACGGGATATCCTGAAGGAGCGTATCTCCTCGCGCAGGTGGCAGTAACCCACCACGTACCAGGCCCCCCGCTCGAAGTAGAGTCCGTAGGGGTCGAGTTCACGCTCGCGGGCTTTCCCTTTCCCCAGGGAATGATAGACGAAACGCACGGTGCGCCTCCCGACCGCCGCCTCCCAGAGAACGGTGAGGCCCTCCACCGGCTCGCGCTGGGGCGCGAATCTCCAGTGCAGGGAACCCGTCTGTCCGAGGCGGCTCCCGTCTCCCAGGTCGGGGCTCAACTTGCGCAGAGCGGCGGCGGCTTCCCTGGACAGGGGCGTCACCTCCCCGGAGGAGAGGCGGTTGACCAGGAGCAGGGCGACCTTCTCCTCCGGGGTGAAAGCGATCTCCGGCAGGTAATACTCTTCCTTGGGGATGCGGTATCCCTGCTCCTCCCCGAAGGGATCCAGCGGCTCGACCTGGATGGGGATGCCCATCTCCCGCAGCTCGCTCTTGTCCCGCTCGAACATGCGCTTGAAGGAGGCCATGGTCGTCTGCCCGTATCCCGGTATGGAGCGACGGATGCGTTCCAGGGTCACCGGCCGCTGCGCCTCGAGGAGCATGGCGATGAGGTCGATGAGCCGTTCGGCTTTGTTCATGCTTCTACCCTCCACGCGGGTCCTCCCAGGCCGACCGTGGGGGATCGGCGGGTTTTGTCACTGGGTGGTGCTAGCATTGCTCTTGTAACAACCGACAGTGAAAGACAGGCAGGTAAAGCAATGAAAGGATTGAGACCGGCACTGTTCATAGCGGGGCTTGCGCTCGCCACCCTGGCCGAGAGCTCGGGTCCCTTCTGGTTCCTGGCGGCCACGGGGAGTTGCGCCTCTTTTCTCACCCTTCTCATCCTGTCCGTGAAGGGCGAGGCCGCAGAGAGGCGGGCCGCGAGGGAAAGGCGCGGCATCACCATTTCCCTTCCCCCTCCTTTCTATCTCGAGGAGAGAGCAGGCGGTGTAGATACAGCGTCTTGCATGACGCCTCCAGGCTGGACGTCCACTGAAACGCCTCTTCCAGCATCTGGCCAACGGCAAAACTGCCGTGTCCCCTGAGCATGGCGGCCTTATAATTCTGCAGCAACGGCGGCAGTTTCTCCGCGACCTCATCCGAGCCCACGGTAAGGCCGGCGCCGATGACCGGTATGGTCTTGAAGTAATACACCCCTTCGGTATCTATGGGGACGATCTCGTCTGAGTCCATGGAGAGGGCGATGGCGAAGGGCGGGTGTGCATGCACGATGGCCAGTGCGGAGGTCTGGAGATAGATAGCCCGGTGTATCTTTATCTCCGTCGAGGCGAGGGTGATGTGGCTATCGTCCTCCCGCAGCCCCGTCTCGATGATGTCCCCCTCTCGGAGGTTAGCGAGCATGGAGCCGCGGCGGGTGATGAAGATGCGGTCCCCGGCACGCACGCTCATATTCCCGCTGTGCGAGGAGTTGACCCCCTGTAAAAAGAGTTCCCTCCCGAAACGGGAGAATTGTTCCAGCATGTCCAGCTTCCCCCTGGCTCGATCACGGCTGCCTGCATATCAATATATCACTGCGCGGGTAGGTCCAGCTCCGCGAGCTTGCGGGGCTCGGGCCGACCCGACTCGTCCCAACCCCGGGCGCGGTAATAGAGTGGGAGCATCTCGCCCAGGCGCACCACGTGCCCGCTGGCCGGGC
>Ga0315274_10016160_pt1 | contig 10551 bp, 16 predicted proteins | sample YL17G02_20_MG_FD_203700 | JGI IMG/M metagenome (GOLD analysis project Ga0315274, IMG submission 203700) | Sediment microbial communities from Yellowstone Lake, YNP, Wyoming, USA - YL17G02_20 | ecosystem: Environmental > Aquatic > Freshwater > Lake > Sediment | place: USA: Wyoming | collected...
TTCAAAAACAGAGGCCGCTTCAGTATGATTTGCAATGGATATCCGAATTTAGGCCTTTCTTTGATGTCCGGTATGAGGGGCCGTCGAACTGTGTATTGAAGAAGCGACCCCGAGGGGATTTGAACCCATATCTTCAATACCTCGAAATCGGCCTGTTCCCAGTGTGCACTCCCGCTGTTCCAGTGGTCAGGTCTAAAGGAAAGTTGCCAAGCCGACTCGTGCTTGAGCTTACCGAGCGCCACAGGATTCAAAGCCTGCGCCAACTGGCAAACGAATATGGCGTGTCACATGAAGCAATAAGACGTGCGATAGCCAGAGCAAAGAACAGTTTTTAGATATGAGGCTATACAAGAACTGATCCTTTTGATGAATAGAAACTGGTTGCTCGATAATTTGTTAAAGATTTCGGTGATAATCCTCCGCGCAAAGTAAAGGACTTGACAGTGCTCTTATGTAGTGATACACTGTAGTGAAGAAGACAAGTAGAGAGGTTAGGATGCCCAATCCAAATCAGAGTAATATACCCGTTTCCAAGAGTGAGCGAAGGGTCCTGGACCTTGCCAAGGAGCGTTACGAGCGAGAACGTGGGACGTGCGACTGGGGGGATTTTCTCGCGGGCTTAGCAGTGGGTTCATTAGTCGGTGCGGGAATCGTGGCTGCCGTAAGAGCGATAGAAAATCGAAACAGGGCCTGGACTGTCGAGTGTCCCCACTGTCATGAAGAAGTGCGCGTGGTGGTAAGCGGCAGGCTTCCCAGTGCAGAGGTTCTTCAGTGCCCGTATTGCGGACTCGATCTCGTTGTCTCGTATCGTACTTGAGGGAGGAATGGCCAACAGATGTTTATGAGGCTGGCTTCGAATTTTGAAGATGCGCCGAGTAAGGTGACACTGAAGCAAGAGCGTTGCCCCAAGTGTCGTGCCCTCCTTTTTCGGGCCGACGCAGAGGGCCCCATTGAAATCAAATGTCGCAAGTGTGGCTATGTAGTGAGGCGTGAATTGAGAAGGGGGACAGAGTGGCATAGCCATTAAATTAGAGCCCTACGAGGGCTATAGCAATTAAGAGCTCTGCGAGAGCCGAGAGGATTTTGTCTCTCGGCTCTTTTATTTTAATGGGCGCAGCTTGGAGTTAAGTATGAGTCTCAACCAGAAGATAGAGACAGCTAGTCGACCTAGAGACGAAAGGGTTGCATCAGTGCTCAGTGGAGATAGCGGCACAGACCGAGCGCTTTGGCAGCTATCAGTAATCCTGGCTGAGACCGCTACGTTGAAGGCTCCTAGCCCCGAGAACCCAGTGGCCTTGGATGAGGGACTTGAAGATTGAAACTAAGGAGATTTACGGGATGAGTGACTTGTGTATTGCAGCTTGGCTGCTATTGAAGGGATCGCAGTTCCAAAACATGGACCGGAGCGATGTCCGTCGCTCTGAGTTCATGTTTTCAGATTGGCGACATGAACCGGACATCGTCCGCCCGTTTATTTGTGGCCCGGCAACAGTGAATATTGTCGATTATGTTTATTGCGTTAGCATACAGATCAAATAGTGCGTAAGCAATGAAGGTGTATCTCGAGCCAATCGACGTAGAGCTTCTTGAAGAAGCGGCAACCAATCTCAGAGATCGTCTCATGATAAGGCTGTTATTTAGGTTGGGCTGCCGCATCAGCGAGGCCCTGGGGCTTCAGGTTCAAGACATAGACTTCAGCGAAGGCACAGTAATCATCCAACATCTGAAGTGTCGCGTCGAGCTCTTCTGCGATATGTGCGGAGCGAGACTCGGAGCCACGCACATCTTCTGCCCTAAGTGCGGTGCCAAGAGAGTGAACAGTAAGACTGAAGAGCGTCTGCACCGTCGACAGCGTATGTTGCCTGTTGACAATGACAGCTTAGAGATGCTCAAGGAATACATCACGCGCGGTGGCCCAGTCGTTCGAAACGGCGAGAAGTTGATTTTCGGCATTAACCGCCATCGCGGCTGGCAGATTGTGCGGGACTGCGGTGAACGAGCTGGATTGTCAAAGCTGGTTAACCCTGAGACCGGCAGGGTGCATAATGTGAGCCCTCACCGCCTGCGTGATGCGTTCGCAGTCCATGCGATGAAATTGAATGACACCGGAGACGGCCTCCGATTACTCCAGACACATCTAGGCCACCAGAGCTTCAATACCACGGCCAAGTATAGGAAGATATCCGGTACCGAACACGAACAATGGTATCAGAAACTGTGGAGCAAGAAAGACTGATGATCGGCACGCCTTGTATTTTCGGGGTGAGACAAAGTGGCTGAGCTCCTAAAACCAGCCCGAGGCGGATTCTTGAGAGCTTTCGGCTGCGCCCAGTTCATCTCGATGTTTCTTCGAGGGGATGGCCCACATGGCTCGCCGACAATCGACCCAGAGATTGGCGCCTGCCAGGCTGATATCTTTTACCACTACAAGATCGCACTGATGCGAGCAACAGCAATGGACCGAGCCACGAGAGTGGAGGAGAAAGAAGCAAGGCGTGAGCGACGTTCCATAGAACCCGCCAACATTGAGAAGCTGGCTGAGAGATATCTAGCTCAGATGCCATATAAGTCTCGAGGCTGCCGATTCCACAGCTTTGTCGTCTACTTTTCAACACTGCAGCGACTGGGTTGGGTTGAACCCACCGGGCGAGAAGAGCCGTCGAGTTTTCAAGACCATTACCCACCCGGTCCGCCACGTCGCTATTTCCGTCTCACTGACACTGGCAGAACTGCTCCTGAAACAGCCTGGGCTAATCCCTATCGCGCCCTTTACGGCTAATGTCCGGTTGACTGGATGTGAAGCCGATAACAATTATTTTTAGAGTCATGAAATACAGGGAAAATCAAAGGAGAGACCCTTGTTCAAGAAGCGTTCACATAACGTTCAGAACACTGTTCAAATGTTAGTCGCATCGTTCATATTACGTTCAAATATCCAAGATTTGTCAGTGCAAAAATCACGTATAAAAGGAGGCTAAGAATGGAAAGGTTAACAGCTAAGAAGAGACTTGCCGTTGTGAGACTTTATTTCTCCGGACTGTCCTACGATGAGATTGCTGCCAGATGCGGTGTCAGCAAGGGGACTGTCGCCAATGTTGTTAATGAATTAAAGGCGGGCACGCTCCCCGAGGCAGCCGATGTCGGTGAACATATTGAGCTGCTCCGCGAATTATCCCTCGACTTGAAACAGTCAAAACTGACTCCTGGGCAGTGCGCTATAGGACTCATTCTTCTCACCAGGATCAGTGAATGCGGGCTCGACCCAGCCGATATCGACCGCTGGCCAACGATTCTGAAAGTGGTGCGAAACGAAGATGATGCTAAGGAATTTGTCCGGCTTATCTACAGCATTCAGGAAGTTCAGCAGAGGGGTGGCTTGAGTATTGAGGCTCTCGACAACAAGGTCCACGAACTGGAGAAAAAAGCCGCCGACTTGGAACCTGTGTCGGACAAACTGAAGGACTCCAAAAAGGAACTCGCTGAACTAACCAGGCACCGAGATGAACTTGCCAACTCAGTAGCTATTCTGGAACAGAAAAAGGAACTACTGACTCCCCGGGTCAAGGAACTGGAAAGACGGGAACAAAACCTATCACGCCAGATTGCTGATATGGAGCCGAAGGTCCAGAAAGCGGAGATGACCCTCTCTGCTCTGAAGGGCGAGATGCAGAAGCTCAAAGACATAGGGTTCTCCCTCAGGGAACTGGCTGAGTTCAACGAGAAGCTACAAGAGATTGCACAGCATCACACCATCAAGCCCGGCGAACTCAGGGGTCGCTTGCTACACGAGCTTCAGACCCTGGATAAAGGGCTGGCGCTCGAAACCCTAATCCAGAGCCGGCAGCAGGAGATAGACAGGATGGAGCAAGCTATTGCCAAGGGCAAAAAAGAAGTAGAGACCACCAGGGCAGTTGTTGGCAGTCTCGGACAGGAGAAAACAAATTTGGAGGAGAGCATCAAGGAAATGAGGGAAAAGGTCATGCGGGAAATCGCCAAAATCGTCCCCCTCGCTCAGGATGCGATCGCCGAATTGAGTAAAGACCTGCGGCGCGGCAGCGACGAGGCTCTGGCAGAGATGCAGCGGCTCAGGGATGAAGCCATGAAAGTTGGCAAAGATGTGGGACGATACGAAGGAATCCTGAAATCTTGCGAATGGCTCGATGAGTTGCTGGCCCTGGTGCGAGGAGAAGAGAACATTGCAGGCAAACGCGTTAAGGTTGTTGCCCTATTGGTTGTGCGAGCTCTACACACTTGGTTGAAGCGACAGGGTTCTCTATCCGTCACCCTTCTGCTGTACGCCGTTGAGACACTGATTGGTGAGCTGGAACGATGGAAGGTCTGAAATCATTTCATGACCGTCTGAAAAATCTGCAGTCTGAAGGCAAGAAGCTAGTCGAAGCGAGGCTTGCTTTGAATGCTCTATTTGTCCAAGAGGAAAGCCGGCTGAAGCAGGAAGATGAAGTATCAATCCTGATGATGGTACGCTGCGCTATTGTGGAGCAGTTACAGCGGTTGAAACATATTGAGACTTCGGCCAGCCACGGTCACAACCAAGCGAACCTCGCACTATTCCCAGCTGGATTGGCTTTAACAGCAATGTTCTCAAAGAGTAATCGGCCGTCAGCCATTATGGATTATCTTCTCCGTGGACCTAGTGACAGACATCGCCCTTTCGGGACGGTCATGGTGTGCATCGGCCCCAAGGGGCTGCCTGACGATGCAAAGGCCGTCTCTATATCTCAGTCAGCCCGCGACTCAAATCGACTGGAGCCCGAGATTGTGAACAGACTGCAAGAGGATGGCTATCTACTTTTCAGCGAAGAAGTATTCTCGTCCTTGATTGACAAGTTGATCGCTGATGTTGGTCAGGGAAAGCTACGCTTGCCTGTATCCAGCGAGAAACTGGTGGAGATTGCCGGATTGAACAAGCCAAAGTCCAGAATCAAGATTGTGCCAATAGAATAAATTGCCAGCTTGCTGTCAGGCTAGTCCTCTCGGTCTTACCCTTGATGCTGCCCACTGTCTCCTGTGGCTCTGCATGGGCAGCCTCCTCCCCCTAGAGTAAGGCTGTATTTGCCATTTCAGCCAACTTTATTTGTCTCAAGCAAAATGAAGCTGCCCACCTAATATCACGAAAATATAGGTTCATTCTTTTAATGAACAAAATGTCCTTTTGTTGGACAATAGATACTGAATAGATTGCACCTTAACAATTGAATATAGATTGGCAGTCCCTATATGTGGCTAAATATCAAAATGGGAGGATTAGACAATGAATGAGATATCAAAAGCCACTTATCAAAGCATAGCCAAAGCTGCAATCGGAGACCCTAGCTTTGACGATGATAACGAGTATATAGAACTCGTCAAAACTACGGCTAAAGCATTTGAGAACCTAGACTTAAATGCCAGGCTGGCAGTTGAAGCAAGCTATATATTCAGCCGTAAAGTACCGATGCCAGAGCGTCAAGACCTATTCCAAGAGCTGATAACGGCTATACTGGCAAGCGGTACAGAGAACCCAGCCTTCGCCTATACAATAGCTAGGCGGGATTGGCAGAACTGGTATACCAAATATATGTTACATAGCCAATTCTATCAAGGTTATCTCTCCGAAACTATCACCAATAGCGACGGCGAGGAGACTGAACTCGCTGAATTGTTAGTCGGCGAGGTTGAGTTTGAGAATAAGCAAATTGACAAGCTAGACTCTCAACGGCTATGGCGTCAAATACCGAAGGAAATACAGGTACTCATCACGAAGCGCCTGCAAGGTAAACCACTGGGAGCGCCACGAATGCGCAAAGCTGGACAGCCAAAGACAAGCGGTACTCTAAATAACACAGAGCGCCAGCGCCTCAATCGCTGGGTGAAAACACAAGGACACAAACTGTTAATAAACTAAAATCGCTCACAGGTAAATCATAGCTAGATGTAACAAGTATTGCCACGTATCGGAATTGCCAAATTGTGAGCGGTAGTGAGTGGGACGGCAAGTTTAGCCGTCCCACTTTGCTATTGTCACAAAGGCCAATACTCTATGCGCGGCCTAGTAATCCCAATCCGTGCCCACACTCGGGTTACTTGGGGCTGACCTCAGTATGAGGTGGGGGACGCGGACATTTGACACGGCAGCCTGACATAGAGCACACCGGGGGACCTATGCTCTGAACGCTAGGCATAAGGGACTCCAAACATAGCCTTCGGGACAAGGTCTAGCCCTAGCCCTAGCCGTGGTGACAGGCAATCTACCAGCGACAGCATCAAGGTAGGCAAGCTACGGGGACTGACTGGCCTAAATCAGTCTAGCGTGCAGCGTGCGAATCAGCTGCCGTCCTGTCCGACGTTAAGAGACCGAGATGCGATTGCCGTAGTGCGCCATCGTTAAGAGTGGACTGGCGGCACGGTGGCTGTAGCTCATGGTACGGCTGTGGGGTGTCTCCCCCCAGCTCCAAGAGTACAGAGCGCAGCTGGTATAAGCCAGCTATGCACTTTTCCTGCGTCCTTATTGTAGAGGCAACGCAGGGCAAGCGGGGTGCATATTTGGCCGCTAGCAGAGGCAGTAGCAAGCCTCGAAGGCTCTTACCGGCCATGGGAGTTTTCCGCCTGCAAAAGTCCCAGGTGGAGCTATCGTGACGCTGGGGATGGGTGGACTATCAGAAGGAGTATAGAGCGAGGCTCAGTCCCCCGGTTTTCGCTACTGGGGGAGTTCGTTTCTAATCCTACGTCCTGGCCGCCAGCAATTGCTGGCGGCCAGTGGTGGGGTTAAAAACCTCAAGAACGCATAAGGGGGTGATCCGTGGCAGTAAAGGTAAAAGTTCGCAAATGCCAAATTTGCGGTCGCCGTCCTGCAGCGAGCGAGCAAGGGTATTGCAGTCATTGCCAGGCTCAAATCGAGGCAGCCAGGTGTAGCAAGCGACAGCCAAGAGTCTTTCGATATGTAACATATCGAGGCGTAACATTCGCATTTTACAACGGCAATGGCGATAAACTGAGAGTCGAACTCTGTAATCGCAATCCCGAGACATTGCCAGAACGGCTTCTAATCAACCTTGACACGTATTGCCCAGGCTTCACGCGCGACCAAATCAAGAAAATGAAGCGCCTATGCCTGAGCGTTACGCAGTAAATAAAGAAGGGGGTGCACCATGCCAGGTCAAGCTATACTCCAGAAGGCAGCCATGACCATCCCGATGAAGCCTGCAACCTTCAGCACTGGCTCTGACGGTTTCCGCGGCCAGGGCAAAGTCGTTGAAGGCGCTGACAGGTATCAAGTCCAGGTCATTGCCGTCCGCATCGGCTCTGGGAACAACGGCAAGGGCAACAGCCGCAAGAGCTAATCGCCCTGCGTCCTGGGGGCAAGGCACACTTGCCCTCAGTGGCAGGTCGAGTAGTCCTGAATAAAGTAAAGGAGGTGAAGTATGCCGACTGTAAGTAGTGTGATCGAGCATCTGAAGGGCTATCAACCCGATGAGCATATTGCCGTTGCTATATGGTGCGAAGAAGATGTTCTCGGCCGTGCCGAAGAACGGGATATGACTATTACCAAAGAACAGGCGCAGTCAATAATTGACCAGATGGACGCCAATCAGGATGCGGAATTGGGCATTACCTGGGACACAATAGATGCTGGCCTGGATGAGCTTCCTTCTAAGCCAGTGACCAAACGCTAATACTGGCCGCTCACGTCCTGGGTGAGCGGTGACCTACAAAAACTCAAAACTGAATAAGGGGGTGCATTATGCAAATTATAGATTTACTAAAGAGAGCTAACACTCACTATGACGACGGCTACCTGGAAAACTACTTTAACCCGAAAACAGGTGAGTTTGTCCAGGGAAAGGGCGACCTACTCTCTGAATTTATCGTTGCCGAGCTACAAGAAACGTTCGACCCTATGGCTCCAGACCAAACTCAAATAGATGCAGCTATCGAAGCTATGGAAACCGCCAAGTCCGATATTGAGTCTGTAATTCAAGGACTGCGGGGTGAGTGGTCATGCCGCTATTGTGAAAACCTCGTGGCCCTCAATAATCCCAGGGAGAAATATGTCGGTGGGTGTAAATTCGGCCTCCGTCCTGAAACCTGTGGCAAGTTTGAGCTGGCCAAATGTTATGAGGGGCATGACCCGAGAGAGCAACGGCAAACTCATGATGTGCAATTGCCCGAGGCAATTTGCACTGACGGCTCAATAGCAGTGTAAGGGGGTGACTGTCATGGTGTGTGAATTATGTGGTCAAAGTACCTCGAGCAGAACAAGGGTGTGTACCTATGGCAGTGGCATTTGGATTGGCCATGAATGCGGCTGCTATCAGCTTATACGGCAAAATCAGCACAAGCCCTATTCAAAAGTGATGGAGAGGGTTGCTATAGCCGAGACTGGCTATCATGCCAATCGCAAAATAGCAAAACTATGGGGGTGAATCATGACTAAACTGACGAATAAACAAAGAGAGCAAGCCAAGAAAGACCTGCAGGACAGGTTAACCGCCGCTATTGAAGAGTCACCTAGAGGCTTAACCGATGAGGAAATGAGGATGTGTGTCTTGAAGGCTTGTGTAGAGACAAAACTAATTAAGATATAAGGGAGAGATAATCTCTTCAGGACTGCAAGTCCCCACCTCCGCGTGGTGCAGTTCGGGTGGCGCTAACGGGGATAATAACTTAACAAGGGGGTGCTCTATGCGAGCGACGACACAGCGTGGGGCACTCCTGGAGACCTTGGGCAAGGTCAAGTCCGCAGTTGCAGCAAGGCACACTCTGCCAGTCCTAGGTGCTGTCATGGTACGTGCCGGCGGTGGGCAATTAACACTCACTGCCACGAACCTGGAAGTATCACTGACAGCATTCTGCAAGGCCAGAGTCACACGCCAGGGAGCAGTCGCAGTACTGCCTAAGACCCTCGAAGCCTTCCTAAAGGCGGTGAAGTCGGAGACAGTCACTCTATCTCTGGTGAATAGCAAACTCCTGAGAGTAGAGGCTGGAGCCGTCACCATTCTTGAAGGCTTCGAGGCACAGGATTTTCCTGACGTGCCGGGGGTCAGAGGCAAGGCGGTCGAAGTACGTGGCCTGGCTGATGCGCTAAAGCAAATCAGCTATGCCATGGCCGGCGATGACTCAAGGCCAGTGCTCAAAGGCGTCTGCCTTACTCCTGAGAATGGCACAGTAGTGCTCTGTGCCGCTGATGGCTTCAGACTGGCGGAAACAAAGGTCAAAGCCAAGGGGTCTATAGAGCAGACGGTGGTGCCCTCTACTGCGGTGCAGCTCATCGAGAAGCTGATGCCTGGAAAGGTGTCCATCCATCGAAGGAAAGAGGATGGACAATCGGACAAATATCCGACCATCAGCTTTGTCGGTGACGGACTGGTGCTAACTGCCATGGCAATCCAGGGGACATATCCGAATTACAAGCAGGTCATTCCCAAGAATGGGTCACCGGTCACCATGGACAGTAAAGCACTGAGGGAAGCTCTGAACCTGGTCTCAATCACCCTGCCCGATAACAACGTGGTACGTGTGCAAAGCCAAAGGGGCAATGTAATCCTCTCTACGAAGAATGAAGAAAGGGGTGAGACCCAGGTCAAAGTGCCGGCGAAGGGCAAGGTCAAAATCGCCTTCAACGCCGAGCAGTTGAAAGGGTTGCTCTCGAGGACGAGCGGAACCATAACACTGCGGACAACATCTGCCCAATCTCCAGGAGTCGTCAGACAAAATGGCACCATCCACGTGCTAATGCCTATGTTCGTGGAATGGTGACTTAACTATCCAGCCCGAGGGCCGGACAGGGTCCGGCCTTCCCCTGGCCAGTTAAGCTCAAAATGAACCAAAAGTACAAAAAATGAACAAAAATGGCTATGTGACAAGTATTCAAGCTGGCCGGAATAGCCTTATTAAGGGGGTCAATATGAAGCAATGTGTATTCGCTACCAAAGAAAGCATGGAGCGGGCACTTAATGAGGCAGAAGAAAAAGCCCATAAGAACCTGGCCCGGTATAAATTCATGAACTTTGGTTATTGGGCCGCAATCTGGGTCCATCTAAACCAGGTTGGTAACTTCCACAGGCCTAATCCTTTCTCTGCTTATGTTGAATTAGCGAAAAACAAAGAAAGGGGGTAAATTTGACAGTAAAAAAGCAAAATCAAGCCAACAAGCTCAAAAAGTATCGGCAACAAAAGGCTGAGGAGTATGCCCGGGCTATCCTTTCTATCCCTCAGAAAGCTAATCTCTATTCCCTGATACCCTATCCAGGGGTGGTGATGATCATGGGCGACATCAGGACAGGCAAGACCGGGTTAGCGCATGAAATTGCCGATGAAATGCACCGCCGGCGTAATCTGCCGGCAATCCTTCATATGCCCCGGATAGACGATAAGTTAAGAAGAGCCATACAGCGCATTGTGCCACGCTGGATGATAGTAACCACCAAACGGAGCCAGTGGAAGGACCGGGCAATAGTAATTTATGATGAGGCTGCACAATCAGCACATGCCCGAAGAAGTCAGAGCGGTGATGCTGTGGAACTGGACGACCTCCTGACTATTGCTGGACAA
>Ga0315274_10016161_pt1 | contig 10551 bp, 8 predicted proteins | sample YL17G02_20_MG_FD_203700 | JGI IMG/M metagenome (GOLD analysis project Ga0315274, IMG submission 203700) | Sediment microbial communities from Yellowstone Lake, YNP, Wyoming, USA - YL17G02_20 | ecosystem: Environmental > Aquatic > Freshwater > Lake > Sediment | place: USA: Wyoming | collected...
AACCGGTCATCGAATGCTTGCAGCAGGAAGGGCAGCTCAACTCGAAGTCCGCCTGGCGAGCGTCCGCGATGGAGATTGTCACTCTGATCACCGATGTGGGCGAGGCCGTAGAGCATCTGCGGAAGCGCGTGTAGGCCAACTTATGCTCTCCGGCGGTGTCGCCTTCCAGACACACGGGCGTGTGTGCTGCGGGGATCGAGCCGTCGCGCTCGTTGACACTCTGTTCCCCCGCCGTTACGATTTAGGCTGAGTTCAACACGCTGCATGAATCGTTCTGACACCAGCGCCGCCGTTGCCGACCGCTATTCCCGCGAAGTGTTGGAGTTTCCTTCGGTGGTTGACCTGTTGCGCGGGTTTCTTTCCGGCTCCCTCAGCGAGCCGGCGCTCGGGGAGCTTGAGCCACGCGCGCAACTTGAAGAAATCAGCCGCGACCTTGCGCTCGTCAAGGAAGCGCTCGAGTATCTGCGCGAGAGTTCCCGCCCCAGCCTTGGCTCACTGAAAGACCCACGAGGCATCCTGGACACGCTCGCCCCCGAGGGGGTGTCCCTAGCCGCGCTCGAGATTCTGGCGGTGATAGAGGTGGCTCGAGCGGCCCGCGACCTCCGGGCGCTGTTCCTGAAGAGTCCCTTCACCCGCTTGGACAGTCTCGTGCGCGGCCTGGCTGACTTCCGCTCGCTGGTGGCGGAGCTGGACGGAAAAATCCTGCCAGATGGTTCAATCGATTCCTCGGCAAGCCCGGAACTGGCGCGTATTCGCCGCGCGATGGAGCGTCTGCGCCAGGAAGTGCAGGCCACCCTGGAGAAACTGCTGCGCCGTTACAGCCAGGACCACGTGTTGCAGGACACGGTGATTACCATCCGCAACGACCGCTTTGTCATCCCCATACGCGTCGAAGAAAAGCGGCGCGTGGCTGGCGTGGTGCACGGCGCCAGCTCTTCCGGCGCCACCGTCTATCTTGAGCCCCTCGAAACGCTGCCGCTCAACAACGAACTAGTGGAACTTCGCGACCGGGAATTCGCCGAGATCCAACGAATTCTGGCCGAGTTCAGTGCCAAGCTCCGCGAGCGGCGTACGGATCTCGAGGCGGCCACGGAAATCCTGAGCGAGCTTGACCTGGCCTTTGCCAAGGCAGAATTTGCCCGCGCCTACGACTGCTGCCTGCCGCAGTTCTTCCCAGAGCGCGCCCTGGTACTCAAGGACGTTCGACACCCGCTGCTGGAGAAGACCTTGCGGTCCCAACGGCGGACGCCCATCCCCTTGACCGTGGAACTGGCAGAACCCAGGACAATCATGGTAGTGAGCGGCCCGAACACCGGCGGGAAAACTGTGACCGTGAAGACCATCGGTCTTGCCGTGCTGATGGCTCAGGCGGGGCTGCCGGTACTCGCCAGCGAAGCGCGCCTGCCGCTCTTCGGGCGGGTGCTGGCCGATATTGGCGACCAGCAGTCGATTGCGGCGAGCCTGAGCACCTTCTCTGCGCACGTGACGAACATCCAGTCCATGGCGCAGGTCGCGGACCGGAATGATCTGGTGCTCCTGGATGAGCTGGGCGCCAGCACCGAGCCCAGCGAAGGAGCCGCGCTGGCCGTGGCCATCCTGGAGCATTTCCGCGCCCGCCAGGCGATGACCTTCGTGACCACTCACCACTCGCGGCTGAAAGCCTACGCCGCGGAGACTCGGGAAGCGGTAAACGCCGCGATGGAGTTTGATGAAGCGACGCTCCAGCCCACCTACCGCCTCCTGATCGGCCTGCCGGGGAAATCCAGCGCCTTGGAGATTGCCGAGCGGCTGGGTCTGGAGACCTCCATCGTGGAGAAAGCGCGCACCCTGCTCCACCCTGCGGAGGCGGAAGTAGCGACCTTGCTGGCCAAGCTCCACGAGCAGAAAGCCGAGTTCGAGCGCGGGACGGCGCGCCTCAGCGAGCAGCGCCAGGAACTGGAGGCCCACCGAACCCAACTGGAGCAGGAGTTTCAGCAGAAACGTCGCGCCAAGCTCCAAGAGCTTGACGCGCGGCTGGAAGAAACGCTCAAGCAGTACGAGAAGAATTGGGAACGAACCGTCGCCGAACTCCGGGCCCAAGCGGAGGCCGCGAAGCTGGCCAAGCGAATGGATCGCCAGGCCGCAGCCCTCAAACAGGAGGTCCGCGAGGAGTGGAACGCGCAGGTGCTCGAAACCCTGGGTGCGCCGGAGGCCGCTGAAGAGGCCACTGTGGACATTCCGCCCGTCGTCGGCGACCGCGTGCGGGTGGCGAACCTCTCAACTCTGGGAACGGTCACCCGTATTCTTGACGCTGGTCAGCTCGAGATCGAGGTGGGGCGCATTAAAATGCGCGTGCGCCAGGATGAAGTCCGCGTGCTGGTTCAAACCAGGGGGAAGGCGCCGCCGCCCGCACCCGCTGCGTCAAAGCCCGCGCCCGGGGGCAGTCACGCCCGCGAGAAAAGTCCCACCGAAGAGGCGGCGGCGGAAATCAATGTCATTGGAACCTCTGCGGAGCAAGCCCGCGAATTGGTGGACAAGTTCTTGGATCAGGCTTTCGTGGAGGGCCGGTTCCGGCTGCGCGTCATCCATGGTTTCGGCAAGGGAATCCTGAGGAGAAGCCTGCACGAGATGTTCGCTTCCCACCCGCATGTGGAAAAGTTCTATCCTGCCCCGCCGCACGAGGGAGGTGCCGGCGCTACGATTGTGGAGCTGAAGATGTAGAGACGACGCGCGGCGTCGTCTCCACGGGCCTACAAGACACTTCCCCAGGTTGCAGGATGGGATTCTGATGCGGATCAGGGAGAGAGGTGTTACGCAGCGTTTTCGCGGGCCGAGGCACGGGGCCGCAGGCAGCTTCGGACCACGGCGATCAGTTCTTCAGACTTGACGGGCTTGTTGAGATACTCCGTCGCCCCAGCGTTCATCGCCTCCAGATAGCTGTCCACCTCGCCGTAGGCTGTGAGGATGACCACTGGGATTTCGCTGCCGGACTTGCGGATCTCCTGAAGGATACTGAGGCCGTCGCCATCCGGCAACCGCAGGTCGCTGATGACCAAGTCAAAAGAGTTCTCTCGGAGGACCTGGGCGGCTTGGGCTGCCCCTTCGGCAGTCTTGACCTGGAAGTTCTCCCCGGTGAGGATGCGGCCCAGGACCCGCAAGAAATACGGGTCGTCATCGACAATTAGGATGCGCGCTATTGGTCCACCCACCATAGGGTCCTTCCCGGTCGATGCCTCCCTGGGTCGAAAACCGCGACGCCCCCTCCGTGAGTCACCCAGATACATCCAAGCACGTCAGGCACCAATTTTTCTGGCGCGAAAAGAAGTGAAAAAACGGCCCCTTCGGGCCGACAGCCTGTCATGGCCGCGGGAATCAGGCTGAATGCCAAATGCCTTTCGAATCCGTGCGAGGGCAGGAGCGAGGGAGGGTCTTAGTGCCCATTCTGGCACCAACCCGGGCCGCGTTATGAACTGGTATTAGGCGGCCATCGAGGTCGAACCCTCTGCTTCTTTCTTTCCCAGACGACGTCGAATAGTGCGGGGATTGATTTGAAGCAACTGAGCGGCGCGCAGCCTGTTGCCACGCGAATACTGCAGCACCGTCCGAATCACCGCGTCGCTAATCTCACGCATGGCAGAGCCAAGAGTGAAGGTCAGCGTGAATGTGGGCTGCATCTCGGCCGGGGAATCTGCTTTGATGGAGGCAACAGGCTTGGGATTGGAAGCACCATCCCTCGCCTCGGCTGGGCCGCGTGCTCCGGTAAACGTTCTCATGCTATGCTCCTTTCTTGGTGCGAACATGGGTACCCGCCGTTTTGTCAGCATTTTTGGTTCCCACGTCGGATACCCTCAACTCGTTGAAAAATCAGGTCGAAGCCCTCTCGCTACGGGCTTGTTGGCAGGGACAAATTGAGTTGCTTCGCGCATAATCGTGCGCCTTTTTCCCCAACCTGGGCGAACTTGGCGGCCGTGGGAAGGCCGGATTCAGAGGTTTCTCGACTGCTTTCTTGCTTCTTTTCAAAGGATTAGGAGGAGCGGACATAATTGCTTTGCTGGCATTTAAGATGCCGATAGGCTAACCTTGGGGCGGTGAACCTCCTGGTTCGCCGAAGAGGGCAGTAGCAGAAAATGGGCAAGCACCAATCAATTCTGGACCGCTTCTTGCAGTTCTTCAGCTCCACGAAGTGCGGACTTATCCTTCTCGGCTTGGTCGGCACGGCGGTGGTGCTGGGTACCATAATCCTCCAGCGGTCCATGGCACGCGAAGGCCAGATCGAGCAGATTTACGCTCCGCAGACGATCCGGCTTCTGAACTTTCTCGGCCTTTTCGATGTCTTCCATGCGTGGTGGTTTATCCTTTTGTTGGGGCTCCTGGGGGCCAACATCGCCCTGGCCTCGCTGGAGCGTTTTCCGCAAGCGTGGCGCTATTTCTCGCGTCCCCATCGGGTTGCGGACGAGTGGTTTGTGCGCAAGCTGCCGTTCGTGCGCGAGATCCCCATGGGCTCGGCGCAGCCTGAGGAGGTGCTTCGCCGCGCCGCCCAGAAGCTCGCCAGCCTCGGCCACCGCGCGCATCCCGAGGCGCTTAAGAAGGGAACGCTTTACGTAGAGAAACACCGTTTGGCGCGCCTGGCGCCTTATGTGGTGCACCTGAGCCTGCTCGTCATTTTCTCCGGTGCCATCGTGGACGGCACCTGGGGCTATCGGGGCTATATCAGCCTGGGGCCCGGCATGCGCAGTCAGCAGGTGGAGTCGCTTTCCTCGAACGGCGCGCCGCGCCTGCTGCCTTTCACGCTCCGCTGTGACGGCGCCGGCATGGAGAAGTATCCCGACGGCTCGCCCCGCCAGTACTGGTCTCACTTGGTGATTGAAGAGAACGGGCGCGAAGTTTTCCGCCAGCAGATTTTCGTGAACGACCCCCTCACTTACAAGGGCATCCGCTTCTTCCAAGCCAACTACGGGCCCAGCGGCGAGCCCACCAAGCTGGTGATCGAAGCGAGTTGGCCCGGCGCAAAGCGGGCGCCGCAAACCTTCACGCTGCGGCCCGGCGAGGTTGTGAGCCTGGGTGATTCCGGCACTAAGGTCGAACTGGCGGATTTCGTGCCAGACTTCGTCCTCGAAGGCAGCCAGTTGAGCACGCGCTCCAACGAACCCAACAATCCCGCGGTGCGGCTGACGGTTACCCAGCCCGGCGCGCCGCCTTCCTCGGTGTGGTTCTTTCCCAAGTTCCCCCAAATGAATTTCCCGAGCGACGTGGGAATTACCTTTCAACTCCGCGACGTGGAGATGGGATACACCACGGGGCTCCAGGTGGCGAAGCAGCCGGGGAAGGAGCTGATTTGGGGTGGCTGCCTGCTTTTGACCACCGGCCTCATCTTGGCGCTCTACATGGTGCACATCCGCATCTGGGGGGTAGTGGGGCGCGACGCGAAGGGGCGGCCGGTTCTGCTGCTCGGTGGGCAGCCCAGCAAGTACCGCGAGAGTTTCGAAACACGCTTCAACGGGCTGGCCGACGCGGTGGAAGAGGCTCTGCGCGCGCCCGCGAGCGCCGTGGCGCAGCTCGAACACATCTCAGTCTGACCGACATTCTCCGGCAGCGGTTTTTGATGTCTATCGCAGCGTCGCCCTCTAGGGCGGCACTCCTGAAGGAAGGTTGTTATGGCGAAGGCTGTCAGCAATCATGTTGAAGATCACCGACCCGCCTCGGGCGAGGCCACTCGTGGCCGGGCCAGCACAGCATCCTGGATTCTGCTGGCAGTTGCTGTGTCCGTCGCCACCGTGCTAGCGATTTCGCTTCCCCGATTGATTGGGTCAGCAGGATGGATGACGGGCGAGAAGTTCCTGTACGTTGCCCTGATCGCGTACCTCGGGGCCTCGGCGCTCTACATCGCGTCTCTGGCGATTCGGGAAGGCCGGCTGGTGGCAGGGGCCGTGGCCCTCACCCGCGGCGCGTTCCTGGTGCATACCACCGCCATCGCAGTTCGTTGGGTCGCTGCCGGCCACGCGCCTTTCTCCAACATCTACGAAATGGTCCTGATGTTCTCCTGGGGCGTGGTGCTGTTCCAGTTGCTGGGCGAGTGGAAGCTGGGGATGAGATACTTCGGCGCGGTCACCATCCCGGTCGCCGCGCTGGCCCTGGTTCTGATGCAGGTTCTGCCGGGGGAGATACGGCCACTCGTTCCGGCCCTGCAAAGCACCTGGTTGCAGATTCACGTTACCCTGGCGATCCTGAGCTATGCGGGCTTCACGCTCTCTTTTGCGGCGGCGCTTCTCTATTTCGTCAAGGATGGGACAAGCCCTCGGGCCTTCCTCAATTGGACGGCAGGCTTGGTGACGGGCATCTACGGTGTGATCGTGCTTACCTCCGTTGACCGGGGCCTGGATTTCCTGCTGCCCGCCTGGGACGTGGCCGCCGGGGAGAAGATCATGCTCGGGCCGAAGCAGGCCTTGATGGTAGCCATTCCGGGGCTGGGCTGGCCGTTTGTGATTGTGATGGCGCTGACGGCAACCGCCTTGGCCCTCAGTCTGGTTGGCACCTTTTCCGAGACGCCCGCCGCCGCCCTCTGGGCTCGGCGCTGCTTCCTCGCCTCCCTGGTGGGGCAGGTGGTTGCGCTGCTTCTGCTGGCGGTGAAGATCGAATCCGGGCCGTACTTCGTGCCGCAACTCAACCAAAGCCTCCCGGTCCGGTTGGCCTCCAGCCCCTTCCTGCTGGCCGGCGTGGTGTGCGCGCTGTTCATGTCGCTGGCTTGGGAAGTTCTGCGGTGGAAACACGAATCTATCGTCGAGTACCTGCCGCATCGCGACACGCTGGATAATTTGATCTACAAGACGGTCGCCCTTTCCTTTCCCCTGCTGACGCTGATGATCATCGCCGGCGCCTACTGGGCCAATCGCACTTGGGGTTCGTACTGGAGTTGGGATCCGAAAGAAGACTGGGCGCTGATTACGTGGCTGACCTATGCCGGGTATCTCCACATGCGGCTGACCCGCGGCTGGCGCGGGCGGCGAGCCGCCACCATGGCCATCATCGGCTTTGCCATCGTCATGTTCACCTTCTTCGGAGTGACTTACCTTTTGCCCGGCCTGCACGCCTACGCGTGATATAGCGGTGAGTTCAACTCGCCACAACGCGTGATGTAGCGGCGAGTTTAGCTCGTCCGTCGGCTGACGGACGGCATAAAGCCGCCTCTACATCGTCAAGAAATCGCACCAGCCGGCGAAAACCCCTCGGGCATTCTGCCCCCGGGGTAAACTTGTGCTAAAATTGATTCTTAAGAGTGCCATCGAAGGATTGCGTCTCAACCTTTGTCCTGGACGCTGCTAAAACGCGTTTTCCGGTTTCCTCCCACCTTTCGTGAGAACCTGGTGGTTCTCGCGATTTCCCTGATTGGAATAGTTGTTTTCATTCTTTACGAATCTCTCCATCAGGGGATAACAGTACAGACGGGGCTGGCAGTAGCCTTACTCGCGGGGCTCTCGGCGGCCACCGGGATGTTGATCTACCAGGAGCGGAAGTCGTGGACGTTGCTGCGAGACCTGCGGGCTGCCCTTGCCCGGATCGCACCTGCCTACGTCAAGCTCACCGCCGGACAGCATTCCGCGACCGGCACGGAAGGCTTGGAGAGGGAAGTCCGCACGCTCACGGAGCGCTGGGCAGAATTCTGCCAGCACTGCCAGCGGGTGCACGACGCGGAGATGGTGCATGCCGAGCACTTGGCCACCCTGGGCGAGTTGGCCGCCGGCGTGGCGCACGAAATCCGCAACCCTTTGGCGGGCATTGCGGGCGCCATTGAAATCATCACCAAAGAATTTCCCAAGGACCATCCCGATCGCGAGGTCTTGGAGGACCTGCGCCAGGAAGTGCGCCGCATCGAGAAGACCCTGAACGATCTGCTGGTGTATGCCCGCCCCAAGCCGCCGCAGTTCGGGCGGGCGGACCTCAAAGAGACTGTCGCGCGCACCCTGCAACTGGCGCGCCAGCAAGCGGGCAACAAGAAGGTGGACTTTTCCATTCAGATTCCCTCCACGTTGCCTGCTTTCCTCGTGGACTCGGAGCAGCTCCATCAGGTTCTGCTGAACCTGGTTCTGAACGGCATCCAGGCGATCGAATTGGACGGCAAGATCACGATTGAGGCGGCGACGGTCGATGCTGACGGGCCGACGCGGCCGGGCTACGTGGAGATTTCCGTAGCCGATACGGGAGCGGGCATTCCTCCCGAGCACCTGGAACGCATTTTCCGGCCCTTTTACACTACCAAGCGCGGGGGGACCGGCCTGGGGCTTTCGCTCTGCCGGCGCATTATCGCCGCCCACGGCGGGGCGTTGAACGTGGAAAGCCAATTGAAGGAAGGCAGCCGCTTCACCATTCGCCTTCCTCTGCGCGAGACTTTCGAGGAAGCCAGAGAACTCCATGTCAAATGAGAAAGTCCTGATTGTTGATGACGAAAAACTCATCCGCTGGTCGGTGCGCCGGCAGCTCGAGGAGTGGGGCTACCTGGCGCTGGAAGCGGAGAGTGGCGCCGGTGGGCTGGCGCAGATCCGCGCCGAAGCGCCCGACCTCATCGTGCTCGACGTCCGCCTCCCGGACCTGAGCGGCATCGAAGTCCTGCGCGAGATCAAGCAGAACAACCTCTCGATCCCGGTCATCATGATTACGGCCGATCCCCAGCTCGACGACATCAAGACGGCCATCAAGCTGGGCGCGCTCGATTTCGTCAAGAAGCCGCTCGACTTCGATGAGTTTCAGATCACGGTGGCCAACGCCATTGACCGCCTGCAACTCCGCTCCGAGCGCGACAGCCTGCGCGAGGAGGTCAAGCGCCGCTCCGGCTACCACGAGATCGTGGCCCGCTCGCCGCGGATGGTCGAGCTGCTGAACTTCGTCCGCAAGGTGGCTGCCAGCGAAGCCTCCACCGTGCTCATCCAGGGAGAAAGCGGCACGGGCAAAGATCTAGTTGCCAAGGCCATTCACTACGACAGCACCCGCGCCAACAAGCCCTTTGTGGCCATCAACTGCTCGGCCATCCCCGAGACTTTGATGGAAGCCGAGCTCTTCGGCCACGAGCGCGGCGCGTTCACCGACGCGAAGGCCCAGAAAAAGGGCCTCTTCGAAATCGCCGACGGCGGCACGCTCTTCCTGGACGAAATCGGCGAGATGTCCACCTACCTCCAGGCGAAACTCCTGCGGGTGCTGGAAGACCAGACCATCCGGCGCATCGGGGGCGTGAAAGACATTGGCGTGGAACTGCGCGTCATCGCGGCCTCGAATCGCGACCTGGAACAGGGCGTGCGCGAAGGCACGTTTCGCCAGGACTTGTTCTACCGGCTCAGCATCATCCCTATTTTCATCCCGCCCTTGCGCCACCGGAAAGAAGATGTCCTGCCCCTGGCGGATTTCTTTATTGAACGCTACAACTTCCGCTTTCGGAAAAGCCTCAAGGGAATCACTCAGGAGGCGCGAGACCTGCTGGTCCGCCACGACTGGCCGGGCAACGTGCGCGAGCTGAAGAACGCCATCGAGCGCGCCATGATCCTGGAAGAAGCGGACTATATCCGTCCCACCTATCTCCCCATCCAGGTCACCGGGCAGACGGCGGGTTACGAAAGCACCATCCCCACCACGGTCCTGGAAAACTCCGAGATCATTCCGTCCGCTGTGGCGACTCCGACGCTGGCCTCTTGGCGGTCTCTCGCTTCCGGCCGGATGATCCCGGTGCTGGAGTTGCCGCGGGAAGGGACTTCGCTTGAAGAAGTGGAACGGGAACTGGTTGGCTTGGCACTCAGGCAAACCGGCGGGAATCAGACGCACGCCGCGAAACTCCTCGATATCTCCCGCGACGCGCTCCGCTACAAGATGAAGAAATTCGGCTTCGATTCGGAGGCCGCGACGTAAACCGTACCGCCGCCGTCCCGGCGGCCCTGTAGCGGCGGCCTTCAGGCCGCCATTGTCGTATCCGCGCCCTGGCCGCCGGTAGCGGCGGCCTTCAGGCCGCCATTTTGAATCTGTAGCGGCGACGTCCTCGTCGTCGCCCTCATTCCTGGTACTTCAACACCGTGTACACGTCGTACTGCGAGATTTTTTCGCGGCCCTTGAGGAATTCCAATTCGATCAGGAATCCGATGCCCGCGACGCGCCCGCCGAGCGATTCCACCAGCTGCGCCACAGCGACCGCGGTGCCGCCGGTGGCCAGCAGGTCGTCGATAATCAACACTTCCTGCCCCGCGCTGATGGCGTCGCGGTGCATTTCCAGCGCGTCCTGGCCGTATTCCAGGTTGTAGGTAGCGCGTGCGGTTTCCGCCGGAAGCTTCTTGGGTTTGCGCACCGGCACGAAGCCCGCGTTCAGGCGATAAGCCACCATGGGCGCGAAGATGAAGCCTCGCGCCTCGATGCCCACCACCCGGTCGATCTTGCGGCCGGCGTAGTGCTCCGCCAGCGCGTCCACGGCGCGGCGCAGCCCCTCGGGATCTTTCAGCAAGGTCGTGATGTCGTAAAAGAGAATTCCCGGCTTGGGAAAGTCGGGCACTTCGCGAATCAGGCGCTTCAGTTCTTCCACTCGGCCTCCAGACCATCGCTTGA
>Ga0315274_10016162_pt1 | contig 10551 bp, 3 predicted proteins | sample YL17G02_20_MG_FD_203700 | JGI IMG/M metagenome (GOLD analysis project Ga0315274, IMG submission 203700) | Sediment microbial communities from Yellowstone Lake, YNP, Wyoming, USA - YL17G02_20 | ecosystem: Environmental > Aquatic > Freshwater > Lake > Sediment | place: USA: Wyoming | collected...
GAGCGCTTGACCGGCGCGGATTTCGTGTTCACCGCCGGCGTCTTCGGCGCAAGTCAGCGACACCTGCTGCCAGCGGTCGGCAATTTTGCCGTGCCAGGCGGCGAGTTCGCGGGCGCGCTTGTGGTTGTCGGCGTCCATAGCGGTATGGGCCAGGTGCGCGGGGATGTAGTAATGGTCAGTGTATTCCATCACCATCCGATGGGTGTTAAAAACCTGACCGAGTTCCTTCATAGAGCGTTTCATCATCGCAATCCAGGCGCGCGGGATTTCAGTGCGGTCAAGGTCGTAGTAATGCGGGATGAGTTCGTGTTCCAACAGGTTGTAGAGGGCTTCGGATTCAATGCGGTCCTGCTCCTCCTGGTTGGCGTCGGTTTCGCCGGAGCCAATCGCCCAGCCGATTTCTGGCTTATAGGCTTCATCCCACCAGCCGTCCAGGGTGCTGACGGTGATGGCGCCGTTGGCGGCGGCTTTCATCCCGCTGGTGCCGGACGCTTCCAAGGGGCGGCGCGGGTTGGAAAGCCAGACGTCCACCCCCTGCACCATATAGCGGGCGACGTTCATGTCGTAGTCCTCAATGAAGACAAAGTTGTTGCGGATGGCGGGGTCGGAGGCAAAGTGGACGATGCGGCGGATTATTTCCTTGCCTTCGGTGTCCGCTGGATGCGCCTTGCCGGCGAAGATTATTTGAACGGGGCGTTCCGAATCCAGAATAATGCGGCGGAAGCGGTCGGGGTCGCGGAGCAGCAGGTTGGCGCGTTTATAACCGGCGAAGCGGCGGGCGAAACCGATGGTCAGGGCGTGGGAAGAGAGCACCTCTTCGGCGCCCTTGATTTCGGCGAACCCGACGCCACGGCGCTGAAGCTGCCGAATCAGCCGTTTGCGGGCGAAGAAGATGAGGCGTTCCTTGCGAATTTGGTGAATACGCCACAGTTCCAGGTCGGGGATGCGGTCAACGCGCTCCCAAAGTTTATGGTTGTGCGGTTCTTCAATGAATTGGGGACCGATATAGCGCTCAAACAGCTCATCCATATCGTGGCTGAGCCAGGTGCGGGTGTGGATGCCGTTGGTGATGTGGCCAATGGGAATTTCGTCAACCGGCAGCGAGGGCCAAAGACACTGCCACATTCGGCGCGAGACCTGCCCGTGGAGCCGGCTGACGCCGTTGCAGTGCGCCGCCATCCTGAGGGCGAGAACGGTCATTGAGAAGGTGCTGGTGTTGCCGGGTTCCATACCCAGTTGGAGGAATTGGTCCCAATTAAGACCGAGTTGCTCGGCGTAGCGGTGAAAGAGCGGGCGCATTAAATCCAGGGCGAAGACTTCGTTGCCAGCAGGGACCGGGGTGTGGGTGGTAAAGACGGTGGACGACCAGACGATTTCCCACGCCTCTTTGAAGGACATTCCCTGTTCCATCAGTATTCGGGCGCGTTCCAGGGCGAGGAAGGCGGAGTGGCCTTCGTTCATATGGTAAACAGTCGGGCGGATGCCAAGAACTTTCAGGGCGCGCACACCGCCGATGCCGAGCAGGATGGATTGGCGGAGGCGGAGGTTGCGGTCGGCGGCGTAAAGCTGGGCGGTGATTTGGCGCAGGTGGGGCGGGTTTTCGGGAATGTTGGCGTCCAGGAGGTATAGCGCGATTCGGCCGACGTTGACCTTCCAAATGTGAGCTTTGAGCGGCTCACCGTCAAATTCAACTCCGACTACGAGGGGGTTGCCAGCGTCGTCTTTTTGCTCGGCGACGGGCATATTATACCAGTCGTTGATAGGATTCTTCTCGAGCTGCCAGCCGTCGGAGTTCAGATATTGCTGGAAGAAGCCCTGCTGGTAGAGCAGCCCGACGCCGACCAGGGGGACGCCGAGGTCGCTGGACGATTTCAGGTGGTCGCCGGCGAGGATGCCGAGCCCGCCGGAGTAGATGGGCAATCCGACATCCATACCGAACTCCATTGAGAAGTAGGCGACTCTCAGGTCGCGGTTGTCAGCGCGGTGCTCAGCGAACCAGGTTTTCATCTGCAAGTAGTTTTGCAGGGAGCGCCAAACGCGGTCCAGGTAGGCGGTGAAACTATCGTCCTGTGCGGCTTCCTCAAGGACTTTCTGGGGGATGTTGCCGAGGGTCATCACCAGGTTTTGGCGGCACTTTTCCCAAGTTTCGGCATCCAGGCGGATGAAGAGTTGGGCGGCTTGCCAGTTCCAGGACGACCACAGGTTCATCGCGATGTCGCGCAGGGGCCGAATGGAATCGGGCAGATTGGGAACGATGTTGAACTGTCTGACTTTCATAGGTTCCAGTGGGGAATGGTTTATAAACGTATAGTTTTAAGGTAATAAAGTGCTAAGGTATCAAAGGGGAGATGATGCCTGGCAATCAATTCACGACTATTGTCAGGGCACACTTCCTTATTCCTTTGGAACTTTAGCACCTTAGAACTTTAATACTTAATTGGATGGATGTGCCAACACATCGTTGAGATAATACACATTATACTTGAAAGGCGGGCGCAAGTCAAGGGGTGACCACTTTGATAATGGAAGGGAGAAGATGGTGTGGATGTTGCTGTCGGGTGGTGGAGATATTATCTTATTAGGTTGAAACGATTGAGGAGCATCGGAATGAGCTGGATTCCAACTTTCGTTGGAATGATGAGCAGCGATATGAATTTGATTAGGAGGTTTCACCCATCAATTCATAAAAAGGAGGAAAACAAAGTCTCTAAGAAACAGGTCTGATCTGGGTTCCCGCTTTCGCGGGAACGACACACGCGAGGTTATTCATAAGAGAATAGTAACAGTTGACAATTTAAAAATGGAAGTATCAAAATGGTTGACAATCTTACCGGCAACTATCCCAACCCCAATCTCAACCGACCTTTCCGACCGCGACCGATGATGCCCGATTTTCCTGAGGATGAGAGCGATTATGAACGCTATCCGACGCAGTCACGACTGGTAAAACTGCCGCCTGAAGGGAAGTCGCGGGTGATTATCTGCGGCGTGGCGCCGGAGATTGAAACGGGGCGGTTTCCCGCCAAGGGGATAATCGGCGAGAGTTTCGCAGTGGAAGCGGACATATTCGCCGACGGACACGATGAAATTGGAGCAATGTTACTCTGGCGCAAGCGCGGCGACAATAACTGGCGGGAGTCAGCGATGCGCCCGATAGGGAACGACCGCTGGCGCGGAGAGTTCGGGCTAGCCGATATCGGGCAGTTTGAATACAGTATCGCCGGCTGGGTGGACCCGTTTCGCACCTGGCAGCGCGACCTTCAAAAGCGGCTGGACGCAGGGCAGGACGTTACGGTGGATATGCAGATCGGCGCGGAGATGGTGAAGGGTGCAGCGGGAAAATCAACCGGGATGCTGGCGCAGGCGTTGCAGCAGTGGGCGGAGCGGTTGACGAGCGAGGAGTTCAAGCCGCCGATGCGGGTGAAGGCGGCGCTCAGCCCGCGGTTGGGGGATGCGATGGCAGTGCAGGGGTATCGGACGAATCGGACGATGTATCACCGGACGTTGCGCGTGACGGTTGATCCGGTCAGGGCGCGGTTTTCCACGTGGTATGAGGTTTTTCCGCGCTCCTGCTCCACTGAACCGGGCAGAGCAGGGACGTTCCGCGACCTGGTGGAGCGGCTGCCGACTATCGCCGGGATGGGATTTGACGTGGTTTACCTCCCTCCCATTCACCCTATTGGGCGGTCGTTTCGGAAAGGAAGCAACAACACGTTGCAGGCGGAGGCGAACGACCCGGGCAGTCCGTGGGCGATTGGAAACGAACAGGGCGGGCACAAGGCAATCAATCCGGATCTTGGAACTATTGACGATTTTCGGTATCTGCTGGAAGCGACGCGGAAGTTGGGGATGGAGATAGCGCTTGACGTTTCGCTGCAGGCGTCGCCTGACCATCCTTATGTGAAGGAACATCCCGACTGGTTTCGGAAGCGCCCGGACGGGACGATACAGTATGCCGAGAATCCGCCGAAGAAGTATCAGGACAGCTACCCGTTTGACTTTGACTGTCCGGACTGGCAGGGGCTGTGGTGGGAATTGAAGGGCATCTTTGACTACTGGATTGATATGGGGGTGCGGATATTCCGGGTGGACAACCCCCACACCAAGCCGTTTGCATTTTGGGAGTGGTTGATTCGGCAGTTGAAATTCCGGCATCCTGGAGTCTTGCTCCTGTCGGAGGCGTTTACGCGACCGCGGGTGATGTATCGGCTGGCACAGTTGGGGTTTTCGCAGTCGTACACTTATTTCCCGTGGCGAACCAGTAAAGGGGAATTGACGCAGTATCTCACCGAGTTGACACAGCCGCCATTGGTGGATTTTTTCCGACCGAATCATTGGACGAACACGCCGGACGTTCTCATCCCATATCTGCAGAAGGGTGGACGGGGGACATTTTTAGCACGACTGGTGTTGGCGGGGACATTGGGGGCGAATTACGGGATGTATGGACCGGCGTTTGAGCTTATGGAGAACCGTCCAGCGCGGGAAGGGAGCGAGGAATACCTGGACTCGGAAAAATATCAGATTCGGGAGTGGGATTGGAACAGCCCGCATTCATTGAAGGACTTCATCACCCTGGTAAATAAGATTCGGCGGGAGAACAGCGCCCTGCAGAGCGACCGACGCTTGAAATTTCACAACATTGACAGCGAGCAGCTTATACTTTTCAGCAAGAGCGATCCTCTGCGACATAACGTGATACTACCGGCCGTGAATCTTGACCCGCACCATACGAGTTCGGGGTGGACATGGCTGGACTTGAACGAGTTGGGGGTGAAGCCGGATGAGAATTATCAGGTGCACGACTTACTGTCCGATGCGCGGTATGTCTGGACGGGACCGCGGAATTATATTGAGCTGAACCCGCAAGCGTGTCCGGCGCATATTTTCCACATCAGGAGACAGAAGGGAGAGGGGGAATATGAGTGAACGAGTTCCTGAGTTCCTGAGTGCCTTAGTGCTGTGTGCATAACACCGGCAGTGCGGTCAAATGTCTGTCCAACTGATATAAACCACCAACCGGACTCTTCCCTACCCTATGCCAATCCGCAAGATCAGGCCACCGGTAGCGTTTAACGGCGACCCGCTCTGGTATAAGGACGCAGTCATCTACGAGCTGCACGTGCGGTCGTTTTACGACGCGAACGGCGACGGCATCGGCGATTTCGCCGGGTTGACGCAGAAGCTGGGCTATTTGCAGGACCTCGGTGTGACCGCCGTCTGGCTGCTGCCGTTTTATCCGTCGCCTCTGCGGGACGACGGTTACGACATCGCGGATTACTACAACGTCCACCCGGCATACGGCACGATGCAGGATTTTCGGGCGTTTCTGAAGGAGGCGCATCGGCGGGGGTTGCGGGTCATCACTGAACTGGTCATCAACCACACCTCCGACCAGCATCCGTGGTTTCAGCGGGCGCGACGGGCGAGGCCAGGCACCAATTGGCGAAATTTTTACGTGTGGAGCAAGACGCCCGACCGTTACCGCGATACGCGCATCATCTTCCAGGATTTTGAACCATCCAACTGGACGTATGACCCGGTTGCGGGGGAGTATTTTTGGCACCGGTTTTATTCTCACCAGCCGGACCTGAACTTTGACCATCCGCCGACCGGCGAAGCTATGATGAAGGCGATGGATTACTGGTTTGGGATGGGGGTGGATGGGATGCGGCTGGATGCGGTTCCGTATCTGTTTGAACGGGAAGGAACGAACTGTGAGAACCTGCCGGAAACGCATATCTTCCTAAAAGAGTTGCGACGGCATATGGACGCGAAGTTTCCGGGGCGGATGCTGCTCGCCGAGGCGAATCAGTGGCCCGAAGACGCGGTGCGCTATTTCGGCGAGGGCGACGAGTGCCAGATGAACTTCCACTTCCCGCTGATGCCGCGCCTGTTTATGGCGATTCAGAAGGAAGACCGGCTGCCGGTGACAGACATTTTAGCGCAGACGCCGGCGATACCGGACGATGCGCAGTGGGCGATTTTCCTGAGAAATCACGATGAGTTGACGTTGGAAATGGTGACTGAGGAGGAGCGCGACTATATGTATCGCTCCTATGCCGGCGACCGTCAGGCGCGGATAAACTTGGGGATAAGGCGAAGACTCGCGCCACTGTTGCGAAATAATCGGAAACGAGTGGAGTTGCTGAATTCGCTGCTGCTGTCGCTGCCCGGGACGCCGGTGATATACTATGGCGACGAGTTGGGGATGGGCGACAACATCCACCTCGGCGACCGGAACGGAGTGCGGACGCCGATGCAGTGGAGCGGTGACCGGAATGCCGGATTCTCCAGCGCTGCCGCCGAGTCGCTTTATTTGCCGGTCATCACCGACCCGGAATATCACTACCTGTCGGTGAACGTGGAGGCGCAGGAGAAGAATCCGCAGCAGTTATTGTGGTGGATGAAGCGGCTCATCGCGCTCAGGAAGCGGTTTCAGGCGTTCGGGCGAGGGACGATACAGTTCCTTGAGCCGGAGAACCGGCGCGTGATGGCATATCTGCGGGAATATGATAACGAGCGGATTTTGGTCGTGGCTAACCTGTCGCGGTTTGTGCAGTATGTGGATTTGGATTTGCGCCGGTATCGGGGGTTGACGCCGGTGGAGATGTTCGGGCGGAATCGGTTCCCTGCTATTACCAACCGTAACTATCCGCTGACGCTGGGACCGCACAGTTTCTTTTGGTTTGCGCTGGAAGATGAGAAAGAGGGAAAAAGGAAAGCCCGACGGATTCCCGAATTGGCGGTGGGCGGGGAATGGACGGAGATATTTGACCGGCGCGAACGGTGGAAGCTCTGCGAGACGTTGATACGGTTTGTTCCGAGGCAGCGCTGGTTCGCGGGCAAAGCGCATCAGATAAACAAGGTGGAGTTGTTGGATGCGGTTCCGGTGGCATACGGCGGGAAGACAGCGTATTTGGCGCTGGTGAATGTGGGCTACAGCGACGCGGAGCCGGAGATCTATCAACTTCCGGTCGTATTCGTTGAGGATGGGAAGGATGTAAAGCTCCATCCGTCAAGGGTGATTGCCCGTCTAATCTGCAATGGCGGGCGACGCGAAGGCTGCCTCGTTGATGCGGCGGGTGATGAAGGATTGGCGCGGGCGTTGCTGCGGGCGATTGCGAGGCAGCGGCAGTCTGAGGGTGAGAGTGGCGTGGTATGTGGCGTTCGCAGCGCGGTGTTCGGGGCGTTGAGTGATGCCGCGCTGGACAAACTGCCGGTGAAGTTGGGGAAAGCGGAGCAGTCCAACAGTTCGGTTGTCTATGGCGACCGGTTCATATTGAAGCTTTACCGCCGGCTGGAGGAGGGAGTTTGCCCGGAGCTGGAGGTCGGCGGGTATCTGACCGGGACGGCGCTTTTCCCGCATACGCCGCTGGTCGCGGGGCATATCAGCTACCGCGTCCCCGAGCGTCCCGAGAATACATTGGGGATGCTGCAGCGATTTATCCCGAATCGCGGGGATGCCTGGACGCGGACATTAAAGGAGTTGGAGAACTTCTTTGAGCGATGCGCCGGTAAGCGGCTAACTGGAGTTGTGTGCCCAAGACAGCTTGCTGGCTTGGGTAATGTGAAATCGGGCGGGGTGTTCAAACTGCTAAATACCACACCGCCAAAGGACGTCGCGACCTTATTGGGTGGGTGGCTTAAACAGGCGGAGCTGTTGGGCAGGCGGACGGCGGAGATGCACCTGGCGCTGGCAGCGGGGGTGGACAACCCGGCGTTTAAACCTGAGCCGTTCACGCCGTTTTACCGGCGGTCGCTGTATCAGTCGCTGCGAAACCTGAGCGGCGGTGTGATGGGATTGCTGCGCGTCAAACTGTCCGAATTACCGCCTGAAACCACTTCGCTCGCCAGGCAGGTATTGGCGGTCGAGGGAAGAATTCAGCGCCGGTTTCGGGTGGTGATTGACAAGCAGTTGTCGGGAGTTCGGATTCGCACGCACGGCGATTATCACCTGGGGCAGGTGCTGGTTACGGATGGCGATTTTGTCATCACCGATTTTGAGGGCGAGGTGATGCGGTCGCTTGAGACGCGGCGGTTGAAGCGCCATCCATTGCGCGATGCGGCCGGGATGATCCGGTCGTTTCATTATGCGGCGGTGAGCGCGACAAGAAAAAGGACGGTTCGTGGCAAGCGGGAGAAGCCCGACGCCGACGCGATTGCCGGATATGCCAACATTTGGTTCAACTGGACATCGGCAAAATTCCTGGGAGAGTATTTGCGGACTATTCAGAACGGCGGATTGCTCGCCGATGCGCCGCGGGAGATTCTGTCGGCGCTTTTAAACATCTATCTGTTGGAAAAGGCGATTTACGAACTGGGCTACGAATTGGGCAACCGACCGGATTACATGGAGATACCGTTGCGCGGGATACTGCAGTGTCTTGAGGAAGGGACGAATTGAACGAGACCGACCACCGAAAACATCTGTTGACGCTGGCTGAAATGTGGGGAGTGCAGACAGCGTATCACGACATCAGCGGCGAACTGCACCACGCGACGACGGAAGGATTGGAAGCGACGCTGAAGGCGCTGGAAGCGCCGGTGGATGGAGTGCCCGGTGATGTTATGACCGAAGCGAGCCGTCGGGCGCTCGAGCCGGTGTCGGTGCTGTGGGGAGGCGGTCCGGGGGTGGTCCTATTGCGGGTTCCGGCGGAGCAGGCGGATGGTGTGTTGGATTGCCGGTTGGTCGCTGATGGCAACGGCGATTGCGAAAGTAGGACAGACATTCCTGTCTGTCAATCTTCAAAGTGCGAAAGTGTGTGGGTGAGGGAGTGGCGAATCCGGCTGTCGGAAGCAGCATCCGTCGGGGAGAGGAAATCGGAGGGTGGGCACTGGATTGTGAAGGAGTTGCCGATAGCGGAGCGATTGGAACTTGGATATTATCGGTTGAGTATTGAAGGCGCTTGGGGGCGGGAGGAGTGCCTGATTATCGCCGCGCCATACACAGCCGGTAGGGGGCGGAAGCAGGCGGATTGGGGGGTGTTCCTGCCGCTTTATTCGCTGCGCAATCACCGGGATTGGGGGATCGGTGACTACAGCGGGCTTGCGGAGCTTGCCGAGTGGGTCGGCTCAAAGGGGGGTTCAATGGTGGGGACGCTGCCTTTGAACGCAGCTTATTTGAGACAACCGCGCGATCCGAGCCCCTACACGCCGGTCAGCCGGTTATTTTGGAATGAGATATACCTTGACCCGACCGCTCTACCGGAGTTGACGGGCTGCGATGCAGCGCAGGATTTAATGAATCTGCGGGAGTTCAAGCGGGATTATTTCAGGCTAAGAAAAGCCCGGAAACTCAGCTACGGCGCGACGATGAAAATCAAGCGGCTGGTTTTGGAGCAGCTTTGCCGGTGGATGATGACGAACGATAACTTCCGTGCGAAATTGTTTCGGGAGTTTGTAGCTGAGATACAGGAAGAGGCGCGGCGACTCAAAAGAGACCGCATAGGTTTCCGGGAGAACCTGTGGGATTACGCCTGTTTCCGGGCGGTGAACGAGCGGTTGGGAAAGACGTGGCATGAGTGGGACGAGCCGCTGAAGAGCGGGGCTATCGGTAATGGAGATTATGACTTCAACATCGCTCTCTACCACGTTTATGTGCAGTGGGCGGCGGCGGAGCAGTTGAAGAGCGCATCCCAACGGGCGAAGGCGGCGGGTGTGGATCTGTATCTGGATTTGCCGATGGGGACGCACGGGGCGAGCTACGACATATACCGGTTTCGCGAACTGTTTGTAACCGGCGCGTCGGTGGGGGCGCCGCCCGACCCATTGGCGGCGGAGGGGCAGAACTGGGGATTCCCGCCATTGCATCCGCAGCGGTTAAGAGAGAGCGGGTATGCCTATTTCCGGGCGGTTTTGCGGCAACAATTGCAAGTGGCGCAGACCTTGCGGATTGACCATGTGATGGGGTTGCACCGGCTCTATCTAATACCCGACGGGATGTCGGCGAAGGACGGAGTGTATGTCAAATATCCGGCGGAGGAGTTGTATGCGGTGATGTGTCTGGAGGCGCACCGCGCCGGAGGCACGATAGTCGGTGAGGATTTGGGGACGGTGCCCGATTATGTGCGCAGCGATATGAGCCGGCACGGGATAAGGCGGCTCTACGTGATGCAGTTTGAAATTAATCCTTACTCCAACGCGCCACTCAGCACACCCCCGGCGGACTCACTCGCGTGCCTGAATACTCACGATATGCCCCCGTTTGCCGCGTTCTGGAATGGCGACGATATTGATTTGCGAACCGATATTGGATGGTTAACAGCAGATGGAGCAGATAAAGAGAAAGAATATAGAAATGCGCAAAAGAAATACCTGAGTCGGCAGTTGCGAAGAGGCGGGAATTTGAAGGAGAGGGACGATGATGAAGTAACAACGTGGGAGGCGCTGAGTGGTTGTTTGCGGCACTTGGCGGGCAGTCCGGCGGAAATGATGCTTATCAATTTGGAGGATTTATGGGGCGAGCGGAGGCCGCAGAATGTGCCGGGGACGATCCGTGAAAATCCGAACTGGCGGATGAAAGCGGAATTGAGGCTGGATCAAATAGAA